>OBLI01002409.1_pt1 | contig 16003 bp, 11 predicted proteins | sample 1519701 | NCBI WGS metagenome assembly OBLI01 (sample SAMEA3663005, study PRJEB22513) | pig gut metagenome | biome: pig gut; feature: pig-associated habitat; material: faeces | place: France | collected 2012 | reverse complement strand
AGGACGAGCGCGGATGGAGCAACCAGGGTTTGACTGATATCATTCTTGATAACCTTATTGCAGAGGGAAAGGCTGAGCCTATGATTGTCGCCATGATGGACGGCAACTCACAGGATTTCACCACTGAGTTACTCACCGATGGTATTCCTCTTGTTGAAAGCCGCTACCGCACACTCACCACTGCCGACGGACGTGCATTGGCAGGATTGTCGATGGGAGGCATACAGACTCTTAACACTTCCATTATGCACCCTGAGTTGTTCCGTTATGTAGGTGTGTTCAGTAGTGGATGGTTTAAGAATCCCCAACCATTTATGGCTAACAGTTCGGGTGAACCTTATTATGCGAAGCTCAAGGAACGTTCGGAATATTATAACAACCAGTTCCGTGAGTTCTATATCACCATGGGTGGTCAGGAAGACATAGCCTACGAAAACTGCAAGGTCATGCGCGAGCGTTTCGACCAGATGGGCATCAAGCACAGCTACTATGAGACTCCCGGCGGTCATACGTGGCCCGTATGGCGTGAGAGCCTCTACTTCTTTGCTCAGAAATTATTTAAGTAAAGGACTGGCTTTTACGTGAGAATGTTCGATTTATCTGTCAGCATAGTGATTTACTGATTAATATACTGTAGGTTGCTATGCTGACAGATGGATGACGGTGCCGACTTTCATGACAATGTTTATATAAGTGTTGTGACTAATATAGCTAATAGAACATTTTGGATTTTCATTCCATAATTAAAAAAACGTAATTACAGTTAATTATAGGCCAAAAACTGCCTTATATTTTTCTGCTATTGATATTTTTACTATCTTTGTTGACCAACTCCTGCGCGCTCTCGTTGCAAGCGACTATGTGCTCACCTATGCGCCTTTTTCTTTCCCATATTCTTGCGTATCTGCAACAGTTCATCCATGGTGGAGTATTAAAATCCGTCAAATTATACATTTTAAACAACTTTGTTTTAAACAACCTTGTTTAATTCGGAGAAAATACGTAACTTTGCAGCCAAATATTGATATTATGGCAATGAAAAGCAATGATGAGGCTCCATTCGTGTTTGGAGTAAGAGTAGAGGGTGAAACTTTCACCGACCGCAGGGAAGAAACGGAAAGGCTGAAGATGAATTTCATATATGGCGTGAATACAATTCTTATTTCCCCACGCCGTATGGGAAAAACATCTTTAGTTGACAAAGTGTGCTCATTGGTAGAAGGTCCAGAAGTCAGGATTGCTCGCATAGATGCTTTTAGCTGCCGTTCGGAGTATGATTTCATCAACTCATTTGCCACAGCGGTTGTCCGAGCTACATCCAACCGATGGGAGGAATGGATTGAAAACGCCAAAGTCTTTTTAAGCCGATTCGTCCCTAAGATTAGTTTCGGTCAAGACCCATTAAATGATTTTTCGGTAACACTGGAATATAATTCATCAAACAATACTACAGAAGACGTATTGGCATTGCCGGAGAAAATTGCAGAGGAAAAAGGATATAGGATAGTTGTTTGTATCGACGAGTTTCAGCAGATTGGTGACTTTCAAGACTCATTGACATTCCAAAAGAAACTCCGCAGTATATGGCAACTTCAAAAACGAGTGTCCTATTGTCTTTACGGAAGCAAGAAACACATTATGGAGACAATGTTCCAGAACCACAGCTATCCTTTCTACCGATTTGGCGATATTGTTTATCTACAGAAAATTTCAGAAGAGGATTGGGTGAAGTTTATCTGTGCAAGGTTTGAGGTTACGGGCAAGCATATCTCTGAAAATATCGCCAAGGATATTTGCATACTGACTGACAGATACTCCTCATACGTTCAACAACTGTCGTGGTTTGTTTGGCTGAAGACAAAGGATACGGCGACAGAGGAAGACCTCAGATATGCAGTCAACAAACTACTCGACTCGTGCGAACCGTTGTTTATACAGCAAACAGAGGATTTATCTTCTTACCAAATGAATTTCCTAAGGGCGATAATTGAGGGTGTCAACACGGGATTTACACAATCCGCAGTCCTCAGCAAATATCACCTTGGCACTGCTGCCAATATCACCAGGCTAAAGAAATCCCTAACAGATAAGGACCTAATCATGACGGTAGCTGCCAAGAGAATAGAGATGTGCGACCCCATTCTGTCGCTATGGCTTAGGGAAAGAGTACTTTCTCCGCATTGACTTGACGGGAGACAACTCTGAAGTTTGTCATTGACGGGAAAACTCTGAAGGTCTATTCTTTTAGGAGAATACACCAGGATATTTATATCTAAATTAGCCAAAAGTAGTGAAAAACTAAGTGTCTTCTAACACTCCACTGTCAGTCTCTCTGTTTTCATATCCTATGCGCCTTTTTCTTTCCCGTATTCTTGCGTATCTGCAACAGTTCGTCCATAGTGGAGTATTTGGGTTGTCCGAAGATGTGTCTCACCTCTGAGGTGTAACCCAATGCCATGGCGATGCCTATAAGGTTTTTCAGCGAGATGAGCCCCTTCTGCTCAAATCTTATTATATTGCTTACAGCCACACCCGATTTCTCCGCCACCTCCTCGCGAGTGATGTTCTTCTCAATCCTTCGCTTGCGGAAGTCATCGGCTATCCCCCTTGCGACATCATCGGGATTGTCGAGCATATAGCTTTCCAAAACTGATAACATATTGTCCATATCATCCAATATTTATAAGAAACAAACAAGATATTATCAGTTGCAAAGTTATAGCTTTTCTCCAAAATATCCAAGAAAAGTCATAGATTTCTGCCAAACATTAATGTTTTTTAATGTTAGAGTTCTCCTTGGATGTTTTCTTACGTAAATATCCCGAGAGGGTAGGGCAGTGCTTTATGCGTGAAAATGTTTAATTTATCTGTCATCTGTCAGCATAGTGGCTTAACTGATTAATATACAGATGGTTACTATGCTGACAGATGGCTGACAGACGATTTCATCTGTCAGCATCCGTTCTTGCGGTATTTTACATAATATGCAGTACCTGATGCAACATGAACCTTCTGAATATCAGGCATATTGGAGAGGTAACGCCCGAAGACGGTGATACTCTCGGTGACAGCCCTTGATCCCGCACGCTTGCGTATGTAGTCGTATATATCCGACGTTGTGAGTCGCATGGCATCCGGGTCGTCGGGTGATGCTATGTCGAAATAGTCGTTGAAATATATATCGGCACTGTTGAGCAGGGCATATTTGCGGTTGTGCGCCATAACCTGCTCAATGTCAGCGTCGTTGAACCATCTGCGCTCGTTGTTTCTCACTGCAGCCACTGCCTGCGCATAGAGTTGCTCGTAGTTGATGGGTTTGTCGGTGTCGATGGGACTTGTAACGTCAACCGATGTTCATGGCTGACATCAATGCCAAGCGTGTAAGACTAAATCACGCTTTCGTGGCAGGAAGTATTTATGCCGACGAAATCCAACTTGAGGATTGTGTTGTCATCGGTGGCGTGTTCTCTTCGAAAAGTATAGACATGAAGAACTGTGTGGTAGGCACATTTAATTCTAACAGTGTATTCTTGGAGGGAACCACCTATCTGTTACTGCCAAGCGCATTCAGCGGTTCACCTATCGAGGCTACTGCCGACACCAAACTCTATAATCTCAGTCTTGCCGACTTGGGAGCAGTGTATAAGGGTACGCAGCAGATGGAGAATACCGGTGTGATAGAAATGGATATCAAGACCGACGAGTTGAAGACTATGCTCTCCGAAGACCAGAAGACGATGTTGGTATATAGCTACTCAGTTGCAGGTAAGGTGCTTGCTGCCGACTTGGTGGATTTCGAGCGCTTGCAGAATCATTTCCTCATAGGAGCCACTGCCATGGGAAGCCAAATACTGCGTACTTATGACCTTGGCACAAACGCTGAGGGAAAGAAGGCTGTCATCAAGCCAGAACAAGTGGCTGACATGTTTTGGAATATCCTTCATGGCAAGAGCCAACTACAACGAATCGACGGCAAGTTCCGTATCCAAGATTTGGCAGCAAAAATTCCTGGTGTAATTTAATATTCATTTGTATGGTAATTAAATGTCCAGAATGTAATCACTTTGTGAGCGACACGTCATCGACGTGTCCTCACTGTGGATATGTACTGAAAAAGGAAGCCGCCGAAGAGCCTAAGCCATCTATGCCCGAACCTGAGCCTGTTGCACAACCAGAGCCGGAGGTTGTGCAACCCGAGCCTGCTCCTGTTGCTCCGGAGCCTGAGCCCGAACCTGAGATTCAACAGCCAGCCCCTGCTCCCGTAGCTCCACAGCCTATTGAATATCAAGAGGCAGAAAAGAGCAATGGGACACTCTATGTGATTATATCTGTATTAGCAGTTATAATTTGCGCAGCACTATGGTTTGGAATAAAAGGTTGTTCTGATGACAAAATTGATATTCAATTGTTACAAGCTCAACCCGCAAATTGGGATAAGTTTGTTTCGCCTAAATCGTCATCGGCTTCGATATACGAGCAACCAGATATTAGTCAAGTACTTTTAAAAACTGACCAAAACAGCATACTCCCCGTATTGGATGAGACAGAAAACTTCTACAAGGTGTATATGGGAGAAGGCAGAGAAGGATGGGTCAAAAAGAACCAGTGGCAACATGTTGCCGTTGAACCAATAAATAAAGATATACTACCAGATTTCTTCCTTAAAGGGGAGAGGTTAAATAGTATAATGCATGTTTTTCACGAAGGTCCATTCAAGGGATTGGTTCTGTTCTATTATCGCGATTTTACCTCAGCTGACCATCTTGAGGTGGGATTGTTGCTTGATGGAAGACTTATCCAACCGCAGAACCACTGTCTCGATGCTGTTGCTTTAAACGAAAGAGGATTTAATGTTGTTACATCTACAGATGGTGGTAACCCCAAAATTGAATTTGGAGCTAACTACCAGATAAATAATGATGATTTTAAACAATACCCCAAATTATCAGAACTAAGCAACAAGCAATTAGCTGAAATATGGAAAGCCGCCCAGGGTGCAAACCCCAACATGGTTTTAGTGGCTTATTGTTTTCCTGAACAGAAAACTATTCGTTACTATGATATTGACCTTAATGTGTATGGAGTTGATAATAAAAGCAGCAAAATTAATGTTGTTGAGGGTGAAGCCGGATTGTCTGATTTCAAATATGTAATAGATAGCCAATATGACTCTATGTTGGAAAAAGATGTCTATAGCCTCTATGCATTAACCCCTTCGGGTGAAAAGGTTAGTACGAATACTTCTGATCCTGCCATTCATCTAAATATAATTGCACAAGGTGACTTTGATGGTGACGAGATACCTGAGGCTATTGTGTATGAATGGGGTGGAGGCAACTTAATCGAACCACCTTATATCGTTTATTACGACAAAGATGACAATATAATTAAAAAGGTAAATGGATTCGATATTGATTACTCCAACGAAGAATTCCAAATAGAAGAATGGAAGGGGCAAACAACGTTTGTCGCTACAATCGGCTTGCGTAAAGACAGATGGGCTTATAATAATCACAAATTGTCTTTAGTCGAGCGTGTTGTTCCTGATGTGGGTGTTCGTGTGGCTACAATATCTCTTGAAAAACTCTTCAAAGCGAATGAAGAATCATCTGACAAGTCAATATATATTGATATCAATGGTGACGGTTCAACTGAAAAGTTAACTTTCCATCACGACACAAGTCATGCATTAAGCTATGGAAATTCTATGGAACTTGTAAAAATCGAAGCAGATAACTGGACTATTCCTAATGATGAAAGTGATGGTCTTGGTGTATGTGGAAAGTCATTTGCTTTTATCGCGTCGGATAATGGCGACATCCCGAACATCCTATGCGATGACGCATGGCTATACAAATGGGATGGAAACCATTATATGGTACCATAACATTTATAAAACAATGACAAACATACAATTATTTATTAATTAAAAATAGATTTTATGAAAATTATTGGAAACATTATTTGGGTAATATTCGGAGGACTGATTTTAGCCCTCGAGTATGCAATTTGCGGACTAATTTGGTGTATCACCATTATTGGTATTCCGTTTGGTATTCAACTGTTCAAATGCGCATCGCTTGCCCTGTGGCCATTTGGCAGGGAAGTGCGCAACAAGCAAAATTCTACAGGTTGCCTAAGCACTGGCATGAATGTTCTTTGGTTCTTGTTGGGTGGAATATGGCTTGCACTTGAACATGTCATAGCAGGATTGATTTTCTGCATTACCATCATCGGTATTCCATTCGGTAAACAGCACTTCAAACTTGCTGCAATTGCCTTGACTCCATTCGGTAGGGAAATTGGAAGAATCAAAAAAGAATGTGAAGAATAAATAATGAGCCCACTCAAAAAGTGGGCTCATTTTCAGATAAGTTCCAGTTCGGGCAATATTACAGCCTCGTCATGATTCTGACTTATTCCGTTTTTTGAAGGGTGAAAATGCCCACTTGTCCCGTTTTTCATAACGGATGAACTGATTTTGGGAATGACAAAGTGCATCAACACACTTTGGCGAATCTACTGCGGGCGAGACGCCCACGCTCCCTGTGGCATCCGCACAGTTTTTTACTTCAGAAGGTCGAATATGCAGGAATTTTGTGGGAAAATACGTGGAAATAGCAGGAATTTTGTGATATTTCGAGTGAAAACCTTTGGAATTTTGTGATTTATTTGTATCTTTGCAGCGGCTTTATGTTATATAATGATATACAATACATTGAATATGACTCTCTTAAGAAGAAAAATAGACATCTATTTGCATGAGTGGAAGGCAAATGACACAAGAAAGCCTCTTATCGTCAAAGGAGCAAGACAAATTGGCAAGACTTCATCCATCATGCAGTTTGCTACGACTCACTATGAGAATGTCGTGGCAATCAATTTCGTGTTGGAACAAAAGTTCAAGAGGATATTCGATGACGGATATGACGTGGATAGCATCGTGAAGAACATAACGCTCATCGACCAGTCGCTGAAGTTTGAGGCAGGGAAGACACTGCTGTTCTTCGACGAAATGCAGGACTGCCCAAAATGTGCCACTTGCCTGAAGTCTTTCTGTATCGACAAGCGATACGACGTCATCTGTTCGGGTTCGCTGATGGGAATCAACTACAGGGAAATCGAGTCGAACAGCGTAGGATATAAAATGGATTATGAGATGTTCTCTATGGACTTCGAGGAGTTTCTGTGGGCAAGGGGATATGGAGACAAATACATCGACGACATGCTGAGCCACATTGTGGAACTGAAACCATTTTCATCGCTTGAGATGGACATCTACATGAATCTCTTCCGCGAATACATGCTCATCGGCGGCATGCCCGAAGTGGTGAGCCGGTTTATAGAGAACGGCAACTACAGCGGCACGCTCGACATACAGCGGCAACTGCTTGCCGACTATGAAGAGGACATAACGAAATATGCACAAGGACTGGACAAAGGACGAATAAAGAACATATATCAGCATATCTCTGTATTCCTCGGACAGGAAAACAAGAAATTCCAAGTGTCGAAGGTGGCACGAGGAGCACGCTCACGTGAATATGCGGGAACAGTGGAATGGCTTGAGGATGCAGGTATAGTGAATGTATGCTACTGCCTCGACCAACTGTCCTTGCCGCTGAAAGGCAACTACAACCCGAAGATGTTCAAGCTCTATTATAGTGACACGGGATTGCTCGTGGCTTCGCTCGACGAGGAGAGTCAAACCGATATTCGCGTCAACAAGAACTACGGAACATACAAAGGGGCTATATACGAGAACATCGTGGGCGACATGTTGGTGAAGCAAGGCTATGACCTGTATTTCTTCCGCAACGAGAAGTCAACAATGGAAATGGACTTCTTCGTGCGTGATATAAAATCTCTGATCCCTGTCGAAGTGAAAGCCAACGACAATGCCACTCCTACCCTGAAGAAGATGACCGACGGCAGATATGCCGACATCAAGTTTGGCATTAAGCTCTGCAACAGGAACATCGGATTCAACGGACAGTTCTACACCCTTCCCTACTTCCTGACCTTCATACTAAAGCGCTGGCTTAGGAAGACAAACTGCATTGATGAAGTGAATCTATGAACCAGTTCCCAATGATTCTTGAGTTTATTCATTGACCTCGCAAAAAAACAGACTTTCGGTATAAATCTCAAAATAGTAAGATTTTGACCGAAAGTCTGCAATTATGTATGGATGTAGCGTTTGTTATTTAACGACTACCTTTTTGCCATTAACGATGTAGATTCCGCAAGGCAGTTCGTCGAGTGATGTTGCCGACATGCGCACACCTTGCATGTTGAATATGCCCCTGGAAATGTCGATGGTATTATCAGCCTCAATGCCACGGATTCCGCTTGGTTCACCGCCATTCAGTCCACGCACAAATCCGGCATACACATGCTTGCGGTAGTAGTTGAGATCCCATATACCTACTGGTTCGCCGCCACGCCAACCGCTGTTAGCGGGAGCATCGGTGGTGCACCATTGGCAGATACCCCACTGCTGCTCGGGCGGTATGATACGGAAATACTCCTTGATAATCCACTCGTAGAAGTCGGCCATCTTCTTATGCTCGGCTTCGGTCAATTCTTCAGTCTTGGCTGATTTTCCCCAACGGTCGGAACCGCGCACATAACCCATATCCAATTCACTCACACGCACGAGTTTGCCAGAATTTGCCATGAGTTGGAACATTTTAGTGATGTGTTTCTTGATATTATTCAGGTGAGTGTTGTTCTCAAAGCAACTGATGTGCATCTGTGTGCCGATACCGTCAATCTTGGTAACTCCGTCGGCCTCCCATTTCTTTATCCAGTTGATGAGCGACTTCACCTTCTTGTTGTCATCCCAGTCAGACTCTAGGTTGTAGTCGTTGATAAATAGGACAATATCCTCAGGACCATATTTGCGTGCCAGGCGACATGCCTGACGGATGTACTCCAGGTCGCCCATGTGATCCTGCCAATAGAATGCGTCGCCGCCTACATCCCAAGTTCCGCTGTTATATCCCTCGGAGTGCTGCAAGTCATAGTATCCATCTTTGTCGTTATCACCGCCAGATATAGCCTCATTCACGAGGTCCCATGCCTTTACCTTACCATCGCATGCTTCCATCATGCCCTTTATCCACTTGTCCATAGCCCACACGAGTGTATCGTGGCGTTCTTCTTGGGTGAGGGGGCGCGTCTCGCCTTCATATCCTTCAAACTTGATGTTCTTGATATATACGTCGCCCACGTAGTTGGGAACGTGCAAAAGAATGAAGTTGTTGTCCATGGTGGGCTTCACATCCACTTGCACATCGTTCCATTCAGTGTTGAAGTTCACACTGAAATTGGCTCCGCCGCCCCAGTCGCCCAGACGACCGTCCAATTTACCAGAGCCCGATCCCTTGACTGTCATTGTCATGGTATATGTTTTGCCGGATGTTAGAGCGATATTGTCCATAGGCACAAACTGTACCTGCCATGAATATGAAGTCGTAGTCTTTACGACAAGGCCATCAGTGGAGCTGAAACTGATGGAATATCCATAATCAGCTTCGGGAGCCTTCCATCCGATGGTTTTGTCTTTGCAGAAATCCTTGTTGGCAGCAGTTACCCATACTTCCTCTCCGCCTTCTACCTTTTTGTCGGCAAGGAGTTTGAGCAACCAGGCCTTGGGCTGTTGGGAGTGCCATGCCAAGGTGTGTCCATAAACATTGATTCCACCATTAGCGGCTGCATTCACATATTTCTTCACATTGGTAAAGTTCATGTTTCCATTGCCATCCACGCAACTTGCCATCTTCATGGCATTGCCAGCTACGGTCTCTGTGAAGTTGTTGTCGATCATTTTTTTGTATGTACTGTTGCTGACATACGCGTCAACAGTAGTACCGGCACCGAGTTTGAAGTTGGGATACTTCGAATAATCGATATATTCCTTGAGAGCCTTATACCCATCGAGGTATCGGTAATTATCATCATTGGGCTTTCCCAATTCAAATTTTTCCTGTGCCATTGTCGGGACAGTTAATCCTGCTGTAAGCAGTAGTAAGTAGATATTCTTCATCAGATTTATTGTTATTAATTGTTTTTCTGCGTGCAAAGGTAACAATATTTTTTGTAATATACATATTATATTGTACCAAATACTTTTTGTTATGTTACAAAATGGCTTATGAAACAAAATCTAATAAAAATGAAATGATTTTCCTTGGTTATATCGATGAAATGGCGTATCTTTGCACCAATTTAATAACTTGCAACTAAAGTATGCTAATAAATCCACCTATGATTAGGCACTGTCTATTTGTCTTGTTAATGACAATCTTGCCTCTTACAGCAAATGGTATTACTGGAAAGCTGTATGAATACGACAAACTTACAAATAGTCTTGTCACACAGTTGTGCCAAGACAAGTACGGCTGTGTGTGGATAGCCTCGGACTTTGGACTTAACCGGTTCGACGGTTATCACTTCGTCAACTACTATTACAGTAGTCGCGACTCGCTTTCGATTCCCCACAATCTTGTTCGCTCGCTGCTTTGCACCAAGGATGGACAGATGTTTATCGGCACGGGCAAGGGTTTGGCGCGTTATGACTATACCACCATTCCCAAACTGCGCGAGCAATTCAATCTTGCGTATAAGTCGGGCATCGACCGCATTTGGATTATCAACGTGGGCGACCTCAAACCCAAGGAGGTGCCTATCAATTTCATCATGGATTATGCATGGAATCCCGATGCCATCCAACCGGGCGACGAGAAAGCGTGGCTCGAAGGTTTCACCCGCAGTGTCTTCGGTGAGGAATATGCCGCTGAGACTGCCGACATCATCGCAAAATATAGCAAGTATAACCTTTGGCTCAATGTGCCTCTCAATGTCTCTCCTGGCAAGCACACTCTCCGCATAGTGATGATCGACCCCGAGATAGTGGTGGAGCAAATCGTTGTCAATCCCGACAACAATCACTACAGCTATTTTGGAGCCAAAGAGAAATGATAACTCAACTTTCTCAAGTAGGGGAAGTTAACTTCTGAAAGTATAGTATAAGCGAAACTTAAACAATATTTAAATATTAAACAATTAATTTGGTGATTCAAGAAAGAATATGTAATTTTGCAGCAATAACTATAAAGCAAAAGATAATAATTATGAGAAAAACTTTTAAATCAGTCATTGTCGCCTTGCTTGCGATGATTGGCGTGAACAATGCCACGGCACAGTCGTGGACTGCCGACAACGGGAATGGCACTTACACCAATCCCTTGTTCTACGATGAATTCAGTGACCCCGATGTCATCCGCGTGGGCGAGGACTACTATCTTGCCGGCACCACTATGCACTGTCTGCCGGGTGTAGTCGTACTTCATTCTAAGGACCTCGTCAACTGGCGTTTCTGTAGCTACACAATGCAGGATTTCTTTGGACTTGGCGACGAGTTCTGCCTTGAGAACGGCAAGGAGGCTTACGGACAAGGTATATGGGCTCCATCTATCCGTTATCACAACGGTAAGTTCTATATCTTCTCGAATATCAACGGACATGGTATGCAGGTGTTCATCTCCGACAAGGCTGAGGGACCGTGGCAGCATATCAATCTCAAGGGTAACATCTACGACCTCTCCGTACTCTTCGACGACGACGGTAAGGTATATGCCATTCATAAGTATGGGGCAGTGCGTTGCACTGAGATAAAGCCCGATTTCAGCGGTTTTGTCGAGGGTAGCGATCGCGAGATTATCCCCGACGGCTCGGCTATGGGTGAGGGACATCATGCCTATAAGATCAACGGCAAATACTATATCATCTCCACCGACTACTCGCCGATGGGACGCCAGCAGTGTGCCGTTGCCGACAATATATGGGGACCCTATGAGACGCGCACCATCAACATGATGGAGACTCTCGGCACCAAGGTGGCCAAGTCGGTGCGTAATGTCAGTCTCGGTTCGCCTGTTCCTGCTCCTGGATTTGAATTTAACATCTCAAAAGGCGGCGGCAACTATATGGGTTGCGCCACCATCCATCAGGGTGGTATCGTGGATACCCCCAACGGCGAATGGTGGGCAATATCCATGCTCGACTTCAATGCCGTGGGACGCACCTGCTGTCTTGTCCCCATTACTTGGAAGGATGGATATCCCTATTTCGGTGTTCCCGGAAATCTCGGACGCGGACCCAGAACATGGTTTAAACCAAACGTGGGGAATGAGGAAGCAGGGGGCTTCGCTCCTTATGACCGCTGCGATGATTTCAGCGGCAAGACATTGAAGCCCGTATGGCAGTGGAACCACGAACCGCTTGCGGGCAAGTGGTCGCTCAAGGGTGGACGATTCAATATCACAGCCATGCCTGCCAAGGATTATCTCTGGGCTCGCAACACCCTCACCCAGCGTGCCATCGGTCCGGTATCTACCACCACAATTACTCTCGATGCCAGCAAGCTCAAGGATGGTGACATTGCCGGACTCGCAGTGCTCAACATGCCCTACGCTCTCATAGGAGTGGAGAAGTCGGGCAAGTCGTTGAAGATTAAGTGGTATGACCAAAATGGCAACAAGACCGAGACTACCGCCATCACTGCCACAAAGGTTTATCTCCGTATGACGGGTGATTTCGACAAGGCTACGGGTACATTATTATATAGTCTCGACGGCAAGGAGTTCAAGCAGATGGGTGGTGAGATTCTCATGCCCTATCAGTTGAAGACCTTCCAGGGTGTGCGTCTCTCAATGTTTGCCTATAACACTCTTGGCAAACAAGGTGGTGTGGCATCCTTCGATGATTGGCAAGTGGATGAACCGATGGCAGATCGCACCGCCAATCTGCCTATTGGCAAGGTTATCCGCCTTTGCAATCTAAATGACAGTTCCTATGCCTTTGCCCACAAGCAGGGAATGCTTCACATGTGCGGCAAGGGTTCAAGAGAATACAACAGTGGTGCCAGTCAGTTCCGCGTTCACGATCGTGGTAAGGGACGAGTAGTGCTTGAGGCTATGAACGGGGCGGGCTTCCTCACTGTGGTAGGCGAGGGACTCTCTGCCGACGTCCGTTTCCTTAAAAAAGAAACAGAGGGCAGTCTTATCCTCTGGCAGGACATGCTCCGCTCTGAGTGTATGCTCATGTCTCTCCACACCCAGCGCATGATAGGTCTTTATCCCGGTACGGGTGCCCCCTATGGAGCCGACATCCGCGGAGCCGACCCCGACCGCAAGAATGGTCCCGTCTTCAGATGGGAAGAAGTGAAATAAAATATCGATGGAGGTCGAAATCTCACTTTTTTCGAGATTTCGACCTCCATCTATATTATTTCAAAAGTTAGTCTCTAAACAAGTCGTCCATAGTCACTTCGCTCTGTATCATACCAGACTGTGCATTATGTGCGATGCCATAGGTGGTTACCATCGTTAGATGCAATGCTTTTGACGTGCCGGTCGTGCGGCGGAAAAGTTCGCGTCGGTCTGTCAGATGTCGAATATATTGCGGAGTGATCTCGTATTTGCCCATCGAGAACTTCATTTCGCACAGATTAATTGTTTGGTCTCTGCGGTCTATCACAAGGTCTATCTGTCCTCCTCCATGTTTGTTTCTGTCAGAATCCACCCTCGAAGCCGTCTGCCATGAACATATACTGCACTGTATTCCGCTGATGCCAAGAGCCTGTTTGATTTGGCGAATATGATGAAGACACACTTGCTCGAAGGCATATCCTGTCCATGTTCTGTGTGAAGGAGAATCAATTATGTCCGTCCACAACGTTTCATCCATATCATTTGCATCTTTCACATACTTTATATAGAATAAGGAGAACAAGTCTGTCAACTGATATACAACTTCGCGTTCTTTCTTGTGAAACGAACGGAAACGCTTGATAAAGTCACAGTTGCAGAGTTCGTCTATAACTTCCGACAATTTGCCTCCATCATTGAGTTTCCCAGCCTCTACTATCTGTTTGCGTGTCATACCGACTGAGTTCTTCGACAAGATTTCAACTACTTTCCTATAAACATCGCTGTCCTTGAACAAAGATCGAAACAAGAAATCAAATTCGCGTCGAAGTTCTGCTGTCTCTCCGAAAAAGAGTCTGTTGATATTCTGTGGAAGACTCTGGTCAGGACGCAACATATTGAGATAATAAGGAGTGCCACCAAGCATCATATAACATTCTGTCACTTGGTGGCGATTGAAGACAACACCATTGTATTTCAGGAATTCCTCTGTCTCACTAAGAGTAAAAGGAGCAAGATACATACTGTGAGTCACGCGGTTGTGCAGTCCTCCTTTGTCGCCAAGCAGTTTGTTGACCATCCATGATGTTGCGGAACCACATACAATGAGCATAATATTTTGGTCGGATGCCCATTGGTTCCAAAATAACTCTATGGCACTGATAAAGTTCGACCTTGGGGTGTCAAACCATGGCAATTCATCAATGAACACAAATTTGCGCCTGTTGCCCAATGACCCTAAATATTCCTGTAGTTGGAAGAAAGCCTCAAGCCATGAGGATGGTGTTTTCCGGCTTTTGCCTGAAAACTGATGCAGAGTCATTTTAAAATTGAAAAGCTGGTCCTTTCGACTGGCATTATACGCACCTGTTATGTAAAAGTCAAACTTGTTATTAAAAAACTGCTTGACCAAAAAAGTCTTTCCTATGCGTCTTCTGCCATATACGGCAATGAATTCAGGTTTGCCAGAATCACGCCATACCCCGAAGTCCCTCTGTTCTTGTTTTCGTCCAATTATCTTCTGTCTCATAACTCCTTGATTTTAAAACGCTGCAAAGTTAATAAAAATAATTATAACTACCAAGAAAAAGTGCTGAAATGGTGCGCTAAGTGGGTTAAAAAATCGACTTAGCGCACCATTTCAGCATATTTCTGATGATTAGTATGTCACGTAAGGCAATAGTCTTTTGATTGCTTCTTTGGGAAAATCGGGAAGGGTAGAGAGTTGTTGCAGGCTGCGGATTTGTCCGTTAATGCGACGATAATCCACTATGGCTTTTGCCTGATAATAGTTGATATAGGGGTGACGTTTTAGTTCATTCAACGTCATGGTGTTCACATTCAATCGGCGGGGCGAGGGATTGTCGATGACAAAGAATTGCTTCGCTTCTGTGGGAAAATCCTCGATTTCATCGAGTTGGTCGATGCTTACATACCCCCCGAGACGCTCGCCATAACGCAGGATGACTTTAGAATAATAGCTGCCGATACCAGGCACTCGCATGAGTTGCGTGGTGTCGGCAGTGTTTAATATGATGTGTTCGCCTGTTGATATTTTTCGAGGGTAATCAGATGTTGTGACCTTATCGCCATAGATGCCATGTTGACTGTCGTCATAAGTGTTGTCTTTCTTATTCTTATAATAAGATTGGTTTTCTTCTTTCCCCGTGTTGCCCACATATTCCGCGGCAGTCATCCGATATTCGTCGGCAATGCGTATATAAGGCAGAAGCTGTTTGTATTTATGTGCCGAAAGCCCATAGAGGCGGGCAAAGTCTTCCGGTTTGCGGTAGATGCCGCCATGCGAGCGATATTTATATATGTTTCTCACTTGCCATGGACGCAGTCCGAGGTTCAGTAGGGTAGTGGAGTCGGCTGTGTTCGGGTCGAAGCAGAATAGCTGTTCGGCATTTTGTTCTGAAGCATAATATTTCGCTTTGCCTTCAAAGCCCATTTTCTCAACAATCTCCTTGGGCTCATGTTTCTTGCCGTATTCACCGAGAACCCATAGAAAACCGCACCCCGCCAAGATCGTCAGGGTGAGAGCTACAATAGCCTGTCTGTCTCGCTTTGAGAAATACGACTTTATCATAAGCCAATCCTTTATTCTATTCTTGTTATTGCTATTCTTTTCGGCAAAAGTACAACTTTTCCATGAAATCAGCAAGAAAAATATCGAGAAAAATTGATAAAAGTACATTTTTACATTTTTACATTTTTACAGAGAAATATATTTTGAATGTGTTAATTGTAAGAAAGAAGAATTATAAACACTATATTATAATTAT
>OBLI01002408.1_pt1 | contig 16007 bp, 22 predicted proteins | sample 1519701 | NCBI WGS metagenome assembly OBLI01 (sample SAMEA3663005, study PRJEB22513) | pig gut metagenome | biome: pig gut; feature: pig-associated habitat; material: faeces | place: France | collected 2012 | reverse complement strand
GTGCATAAAGAGATTGGGCTGCACCCATTTGCACTCTTGTTGGTGCAACTTCTAGCGCTCAAGCCGTGGCCATCTGTAATGCGATGACCACGGCCCTGTTTATCGCAAATTAGTGTCATTTCCTTCCATAAAGGAAGATAGTGGTTCCCGCAATCTGACCGCTCATTGTAGTACGTATGTATGCTTCAAACTTATCATTCAAAGTATGAAACATACACGCACCTGCAATCTGTGGCATAGTTGTTCTAGTTATAACTGCGAAGGTTCCATTTATGTAATCGGCGGTAGACGGCAGAGTTCCTGAAACAACATATTGTCCAGCCTGTACTACATTAGGCGAGAATAATTCACAGTAGAAGTAGTCATACGCCCTGTATTGGACCATTACACGTATATCTTTATCGTTGGTAAACGTTAGCCTAGTGAACTCAGGTTTTATTATTGTCACGCTCTTATCAGAGCTACCGTCATAAACAGTACTTTGGCCATCGTAGTTAATAGTCAAAGTATGAGGGTTAGGGGTTTTCGCATCGCTCCCAATTTTATCCTGTGTAATAGAGCCGTCTGCAATCTTCTGAGCAGTAACTGCCCCATCCGCAATCTTATCTGTGGTAACGCCATCAGCAGCAATTCCAATCGTCTTTTCCTCGCTGCCATTATACCCCTGTTCACCGCTGATACTCAGTCCACCTCCATCAGCAGGCGTAAGCGTTTTCAGCACAACGTCACCGGTCATTCCGTTAACGCTATTGACAGCACCGCCACCGCCGCCGGAGGGAATGTTAATATTCACTTCCTCACTACCATTGTATTCTCCGGTAGCAGCACCAGTAAAGGTCAGCTTTTTCAGAACAACGTCTCCGGTCATTCCATTAACGCTATTGACAGCACCACCGGTACCGCCGCCTCCGCCGCCATTCGGAATGTTAATATTCACCTCTGCGCTGCCATCGTATTCACCAGTAACAGCCCCGCTAAAGGTCAGCTTATGCGGGTTCGGCAACTTCTCCGGGATAGCCCCACCTGCAAGCTTATCAGCCGTTACCGCTCCATCGGCAATCTTATCAGCAGTCACAGCTCCATCTGCAATCTTCTGAGTAGTAACGGCACCGTCCGCAATCTTTTCGGTAGTCACAGCACCACTGGCAATCTTCTCTGTAGTAACCCCTCCAGCAGCGATTTCGATAGTCTTATCCTCGCTACCGTTATAACCATCTTCTCCGCTGATACTCAACCCACCTTCGGCGGGTGCAGCCAGCTTTTTCAGTACAACGTCTCCCGTCATTCCATTGACGTGATTTACAAGGCCATGAGTGGCAATGTAATTATCAAGCCATTCCTCAACTTTAGCTTCAATCATCCCAGGGACCTGATTCTTAAAATCATCAAGGTCTTGAGCAACCTGTTTGATTTCATCACTCAGGTTATTCTGGTTCTCAGCCATTTCATTGAGCTTACAAACCACCTTGCACAGCAGTTCATAATAGCTCAGGCTATCGTCATACACCAGAGGAAGCACCTTCTGGCACCAGAATCTAAACGGTCTGTTTTTAATGAATTCTGCCACAATAAATTCCTCCTTTATTTACCACAGGTTGAAGAACAGATCACTAAGCTCTCCAATGATCTGCATATCAATGTTTATCAGGTTCTTTCTATACTCGCTAATAAGCTTCATATAGCTAGTCCCAGAACTCTTACCTTTTACAGTATGAACGTATTCATCTGTGCTGCTCAAGTCTCTTGTCTGCTTACTAGTGCTAGTGTTGCTTTCTGCATCCTGATAGGTATTAGTTGTGTTACTCTTATTGCTATTATGCTGAGCGCTTGTCAAATATGTCATATCTTTAACTCCGCTGAGAGTTCCCTGCGGGGTATCAGAATATGCCTGGTCTGCTTCGCTTCCGCTAGTCCCACTGGAATTGCCATTTGTGTTCCTGCTTCCGCTTCCAGCCTGGTCAACTGTGCCAGTGTCAGTTCCTGTCCCGTGGTGGGTAGTTGTCAAATCAACATCTGTTAGCGGGTCGTACTTCATTTGCTCAGTCTCATAGAGCTTATTATAGTACGGCATGATTTCATTCATCTTGTTTTCAAGCCACAGCTTCCACAGGCCAACCGTCTCAGCAGAAATTTCCCTGGTATAATAATGCCTCAGAATCTTCTGGCACAGCACGCTCCTGTAGTTCTCGTCAAAGATAGGGAAGTCAAAGTCAAAAACTTTATTCCAGGACTGCGCCAGGACTTCCTTAATTTTAGTCAGCCCAACGCTCTCACTCAGCCCGGCATAAGTCTCACAAATGAAGCGTACCTCAGTCGTGTACTTGCTCATCCTCTTTCCTCTCCTTTCCTTCTTCTGTACTTTCGTCCGGAATCATGTCCACGCCATCCAGCTCACGGTAATCTTCTCTGTAATGGCATTCAACATGAAGTTCGGGGAACATCTTGTTAATCTGTTCGCAGGCAATTCTGCGCATTTCCAGCCTGGAATATCTGGAAGCGATAGTGCCGCCAAGGTTTCTGCTTACTTCATCAGATACCAGTCGTTCCTTCTTGACAACATTCACGTTACTAATGCCCAGATACGTAAGGGCTTCATTCCATGTTGCGGTCTTTTCCTCCCTTACCTTATCAGCCACAAATGGAGCGCCAGTTGTAAGCACTGTGATTCCCTTCATGTCCAGCTGCTTGTCCCCAAAGATAACAGGCATATTGCCATCGTATTCCATGTACAGATTTTGTAGCACAAGCCTCTGCTCTTCGCTGCACCTTACCAGAATGGGGGTTTTCTGCGCATTGATATTTACGTCAATTGTTCTGTCCATGTTGTACAATCTGCGGGAGAACATTTCAACGTCCAGCTTGCTGCCCTGATGCAGGTAGTTATTCCAGATAAGAACGCTGTCCTGTTCTTCCCTTGTCGCATGATAGCCGTTAGGTGCTATAACCTGTCTACCTGTAGGAATGCCATACACATTCAAGGGGCCGGAATCGCTGACAGGGAGAGCCAGATACCCAAGCGCATCGTCCTTGAAAAACAAACACTTGCCGTTGTTAAACAGTGTCATTTCCAGGAATCTCTGGTCAACTGTATCAGGAAGCCCTTGCCAATCAAACATGACGCAGGACAGTTCAACTAATCTGTCATAATACTGCTTATATGTCAGGTTGTTGATTCTTGCGGAATCCCAGAAAGAGCGGTTACGTCCAGTTTTCTTTCCCATAGGTGCATACCTCCTTTACTTATTTTGCCTCGCCAGCTCATAGTGCCCGACTTCACTTGGGTTTCGCCAGAATGTAATGCCTTTGTTGAAGATACTGTAAATCTGATCTTCTGCATCGGCAGGTACAGAGCTACTAGCAAAGTAGCAGAACCCAGTCTTGACAAATGTCCATTTAGGACGGGAACGAATGTCAGGAACACCAACCTCATTAACCTTATACCCATACATGGAGAAGTAACGGTCAATCAGTCTTGCATATTCTTCCTTAATGTGATAGCGATAGAAGATAAACCCTACACTGTTCCTAGCGTAGTTCATTCCAGGGGCAGCATTGCCACGGCTCTTGTCGGGCATTTTTTTTGCGTCTTCGATTCTGGCTACAATAGCATTTCTGGTATTGGTGTAATTTTCAATCAGGCCACCGGTGCTTGCAACAGCATTTCCAGCTGCACCAGCAAGCCCGGATGCATCAGTTGTCCCGCCGCCCAGCTGCTGGAACTGACCAACTCCTGCATTTGCTCTCCTATTGCCAAAGTGACCTGCTACACTAGAGAACAGACCGCTATAAAATCCTCCCCCACCTAAAAGGGCAGAAAGGCCAGCACCAGCCAAAGAGGCCACTCGGGAGGCTACACCAATGTTCAAGCTATCCTGGGTAGCTTTCCAGGCTGCGTCAATACTGCTGCCATTTTGTGCCAGCCATGCCTTATACGAATCCGTAGCATAGCAGCACTGCGGGAAGTCATTGCATTCAATCTCGTCTTCGTAATCTATCTCAAGGCCCCTATAGTTGATTGGCACAATAGAAACGCTTGGAGTAGTTCCTACGAACGTGTACATATTGAATACAGCTTGGTTGTTTTCTTGTGAGAAGTCCTCAAATGCAAAGGTGTTGCTTGCTCCGCTGGAAGAGGTGCATAGAAGTCCATAGTATTTTGACGTTAGCAGTTTATTGTTGATAGGTACATAAGACCCTAGTGATGCATAATATTTTCCATCAGAGCCTTTATTGAATGGGTTCATATCAACTTCAATTCTGGTGGAATATTTAGCGGCAGAAAAATCATCTGTAAAAACGCTTGGCCCAATACCATGAATGAAGTTCTTAGGAAGCTGCACAACGGACACAACACTGTCAGCAGCACCAGCAGCAGTAATTTCAGAAAGCTTATTGAATATCTCAGTAGGTGAATCGCTTTCAAAAATAGATATACCGTTAAGTACATTGCTAACAACATGATTGTTAGAGGTTTGCTTCGCTGCATCAGCCCAGAAAATAACGTTCGTATAATCGCCAGCAGTGAATGGGCAATCTAAAACGCCATCAATCTGTTCATACTGCATTCTGTCTCCTGTAGGCAATTCTTCATCAAGGAGGTACTTGCCGGGGGTATCGTCTTTCACATGAATTCTCTCAATGAAGCATTGGCCCAAAGTGTAATCGAACAGCCACGTCTGCATAACATCAATGGAGTAGTAAATGATGCAGGTGTTATTATTAACATACTCAATGGAATTGATGAAAGCATAGAACCACTTGTTTTCAAAGTACAGGTTCGCGTTCTTGAAGCGCATATAGTTGCATCTGAATACATCAGCAATGCAGCAAGACAGCTTAATGCTACCAGCGGTATGCCTAATATATTGCGTATCATTAAAGCTTCTCTTAGGTAGGCCGTTGAAATATGCGCTCTGTGCGTCAACACTTTCAAAGGCAACAGTGTGGTTATATGCTGGGTCAAAGGGGACGTTGGAAAACAAATCCACAGCACCAGAGGGCGGGATAGATATGGTTGTAGGTGTTACATTCGGAAAAGACATTGCTGTTCCCCTTTCTTATTTTTAATAGAGGGGCAGTTTCCCGCCCCTCATTTGTTGCATCACTGCATGGTCACAGTCACGCCCACCGCGCTGGAAGCATCGATCTGGGTCTGGCCGGTATAGGTCTTGTTGCCAATCTTACCCACAAGGGTAATCTTGGTAGCAACCTGAGAAGCGGGGATAATCACAGCACCATAGGGATGAACTGCAATGCCCTTCTTGGTCAGGTCTTCGGTCTGCACAAACTGGAGGGTGTGGGGCTCCATAGTAGCACCATCAGCTGCTGCTTCAATGGTGAACACAGTGGCGTTATCGCTGACATCCTTGGAAGCGATTTTAGCCTTAATGGTGGTAGGCAGCCCAGTGGTAACGCCATCACCACCCTCAACGAATGCGATTGCATTGGAGAAGGGGGAGGAAGAAACAGTCTTCCAAACGTTGTAGAAGTAATTCCAATACAGGCCGGAAGCCACATTGGCCTCACTCATAGTAGCCAGGTTGTCATATACCTGGAACCATTCCTTGTCAACAAGGATAGCCTTTACATGAGCCATAAGGGCCAGCTCATCCTGGGTCACTTCTTCAATCATGTCGCAGTTCGCGCGGATAACGTCAAACCGGTCATTATCAAAGGTGGACCAGTCATCCACCAGTTTAAGGTGCCCCAGGAAGTTGGCTCTGTCCATATTGAATGCGGCAGCCAGCACGTCAACATCGAACTCACCGTTGTAGGTAGAATCCATGAAGAGATACTGATCGTCTCTGGGGGAATTGGTATGAACACCGGAAGCGTTATAGCTGGGGGATACAAAGGTAAGCTTGTTGGAAATACCACGGAACTTTGCGGCAGCATCCTTGTTGTTTCCAGCAGTCAGCTCCACCACAGCCATCTTGCCTTTGGTAACTGCCTTAATCATAAGGTACTTGAACAGCAGGTATTCATCGTACTCAGCAGAGCGGTTCAGGGAAGCAACCAGTTTTGCGATAAGGTCAGTCACGCCATCGGGGGAAGTGAACGCCTGTCTCAGGTCTTCATACTGAATGGTCATGGGATACTGGACTTTCCAGTTGATTGCATGGAAAGCAGAGCGAACGTCGGGGAGAGAGCGCTTCAACTCTCTGGCAGCAGCCTTTTCAGGGGAGAACTCTCTGGCCTTGGTAAGATTGATGAAAACCTCTTCAACAGTTTCACCCATCTGGAGGAATCCCTTTTTCAGCTCAGCGTACTCATTGTTGAAGGTAACACTGTTCACGCGAACCAGAGCGATACGGTTCACCAGAGCAGAGATAAATTCATTCGCCAGAGCCGGGTAGCCAAACAGCACATCGCCAACGGCAGGAATTTCAGTTGCCTTAGTGATTTCAGGCACTTGATTCTGGTATGCGCTGGAAGCGTTGGCCCGGATAGTGTTCAGAATGTCCACAGTGGAAGCATTCAGCGTACTCATTGCGATTCTTTTAGGCATAATATATCATCCTTTCTTATTTGAATAAATTCTCGAATGTCAGGGGCTTTTCAGGTTCATCTTTTTTGTCAGGTTCAGGGTCACCCGACGGAGTATTGAAGAAAGCGTCCCTGTATTTCTTTCTCCAATCAGCATCACACTGCTCATACTTTGCTTTCCAATCTTCACCGGAAGAAGATTTTCTATCGGCAAGCGTATCTCTTATATCTTGCACAAATGCAAGTGCTTCATCAGATACATCATCGCCAATTCTAGTTTGAACAGCTTGCATGATTTCTTCGTCTGTACGTACAGCCATTAGAATTTCCTCCTTAGATAGTATATGAGCTTCATTTTTCTTGTTTTTGTCGGGCTTGGGCCTGGTCCTGGTCCTGGCCCTGGTCCTGGTGGTGTTGGCGGTTCAGGTGGTGGAGTTGGCGGCTCAGGTGGTGTACCGCCTGTATATTTATTATAGAAGTAATGCGTTGCATTTCTTCTCGGCTGAATAAGGGCGGGAATGTTAGCGGGGTTTTCATAAACCTTTAAGACGTAATCACTTGCAGCGTCTAGGTCTGTAGCGGTTTGCATAGCCTTCTTTATGCTTGGGAAATCCGTGTCAAGTTCACGCATAAACCAATATAGTTCAAACGTGATATCGCCAATCGAAAGCTCGTCAGACTTGAAGTTCAGCCAATACTCATACATACGCTGCTTTCTGGTATAGTACGTCCATTGCGCTAGTCCATAACCAACACCATCATACATGAATTGACTTTTGGTATATGTCCCTTTATCTATAGCAGCTGTATATTCGGCTGATTTGGCGAATCCTACTGTAAAATCTCCTTGCTTTCGGTTTGGAACTAGATTGCTTTCTCCCCACATATTGCCCATGAATGCAGCAGCGCCGATTTCATTTCCTAAATAACCATACAGGGTTTTCCAAATTATATCTTGATAACCATAGTCGTGATAATCTGCCATATTTTATCACTCCTATGTACTAGCAATCAGGCGCTTCTTCTCATTTTGTATTCCTAAATGGCAGCCCCACGAATACAGAATCAATTCGCAGGTATCTCCCACAATTAGTTCAAGGAATGCGTACAGCTGTCTAGGCGTTTTACCACCAACTGCCGGTATATCAACAGCATTCCCATAAACGTGATTAGACCTTGCTGCGCCCCCCACATCAGAACGCCTATTATAGCTTACTGTTCTGTATGCAGAATTGGGAGAAAATGGTGCACCGCACCATGTTCTAACTGCTTCGCAGATAAAAGGGATAAGTACGTTCAGGAAAATAGGGTCAGACCCGTCTTTGCATCTGAATTCCTTCACCTGGAAGTGGGGGGCTACATACATATTCCCGTGCTTAGCCACGCTGTACTGCGTGACAAAACTTGACAAATCAATGTCCATTTTCTTTATCCACCTTTCCATTCAAAATGTCAAGGCCGTTCTGAATTGCCTTGGGGATAGGAATTCCCATAAGTGTTGCATTTTCAAGCAGGCTTAGAATTTCATTGCTGAGGAACGCATAAATAACGCCAGCTTTAATGAAATCTACACCCAGAGCTACGTCAAGCGTATTAGCAACGCCTACAAGCACAAGCATAAATAATTTCTTGACAAGGCCAGCGGCACAGACCGCGCTGCTTGCTTTACCTGTTTCTGTCTTAGGGGAATTCTTGAAAACGAACGCAACGATAAGACCAGAAATGTAGTCAACAATCATTGCGATGCAAAGGGCAATCAGCATAGCATCCCACTTCCCAACAAAATAAGAAAGGGCTGCTCCAATTAAGCCAATGCAAGCCAGAATTCTTTCTTTCATATCCGTCTCACCACCTTTCTGCTTAATCATTATATCATAGGTATTGACAAATGTCAAGGTCTATGATATAATGATACGGGAGTGATATAAATGGCTACCTATTATGACGGTACAAAGATTCTATCATTGAAGGATATAAACGGCAAAACGCCTGAGATCTTCATCATTGAGACAAACAGAACAGGCGGTAAAACAACCTACTTTGGTAGAATGGTTACTAAACGGTTCTTTACAAAGGGCGAGAAATTCATGCTTATATACAGATACAAGTATGAAATGTCAGATATACCGGATAAATTTTTTAAGGATATTTCCTCTTTGTTTTTCCCTGGATGCACTATGGAAGCGGTTTCTAAAGCAAAGGGAGTATTCTATGAGCTTACTATAAATAAGAAAAGCTGTGGTTACGCTGTATCTCTTAACAGTGCCGATCAGATTAAGAAATACTCCCATTTGTTTTCGGACGTTGGAAGCATGATATTTGACGAGTTCCAGAGTGAAACAGGAAACTATTGCTCTGATGAAGTTAGAAAGCTTCTTTCCATTCATACGTCAGTAGCTAGAGGCCAGGGAAAGCAAGTAAGGTATGTTCCTGTATATATGCTTGCCAACAGTGTTTCCCTACTGAATCCTTATTATGTTGAGCTTGGAATTGCTACACGGCTGCGCTCTGACACAAAGTTCCTACGAGGAGACGGTTTTGTAATGGAGCGTGGGTTCATTGAAAGTGCAAGTAAAGCGCAAATGGAGAGCGGATTCAACAGAGCCTTTGCTAAGAATAGCTATGTGTCTTATGCTTCTCAGAATGTGTACCTGAATGATAACAAAGCTTTTATAGAAAAGCCTGCTGGAAGTTCTAGGTATCTTGCTACATTGAAGGTTGACAACAAACTGTTTGCCATTCGTGAATACGGTGAGGCAGGTTATATTTACTGTGACGATAAAGCTGACAGCACCTACCCTGCTAAAATCACAGTAACCACAGCTGACCACGATATTAACTATGTTATGCTGCGTAGGAATGACCTGTTCCTTATGAACATGAGATACTACTTTGAGAAGGGTTGCTTTAGGTTCAAGAATTTGCAATGTAAAGATGCAATTCTAAAGGCTCTTTCTTACTAATGTATATCTACCTCGGTTTATTATTTCATGGAAGCGCCGGGATGCACAGGTTAAACGTCCTGCCGGAATGCTCACTCAGTTCTGCATACTGCTTGAAATACCCCGGGGAAATAGATAGAAAAATACCCTCTGCCGTATGACAGAGGGTATTTTATTAGCCTTTAATTTTGAAAGCAATACGCTCACCAATGTACGCCTCATGGGGAGGCCAGCTCTCACCTTTAATTTTTGCATTAACGCGATGAATTTCTTCTCTTACTTCATCTTCAGGCGTAATGCAATAGTTGGTTGTGGGGTTTCCTTTGATTGCAGAGAATGCTCCATTGTTGTGAATCATAGTTGTTACCTCATTTCAAATGTAGTTTCACACAATAAGATTCCACCTTTTATTCTCCTAGGCATTAGCTTACCAGGGAGAACTAGACCAATCTTAAAGTCTGTCAGTTGATACTCGTTATTTTCCATACCTTTGATAAATAACTTCTTGCAGGATTCTGGCATACCAGCGCACTTTACATTATAATACGGTGAATCTATTGGTTCAAGGTTCTCTTTTGTAATGTGTTCTATGTATGTCTTTTGCCTGGTAAATATAGCTGTGTCCCAGCAGCTTTCTAGTTTCCATGCACAAAAATCTGTGGGATGAACGCGAATTCCTTTCAAGGCTTCTGGTGGCAAATCGCAATGAATAGAGTCGGTATCTGCGTATATAAAACCTGGTTCATCTATTCCGTAATAATTTTGCTGCGCTGCTCTAATGGTAAAGTTTCTAGCGTATGACGTTATAGCTGAACCAATTGGAATGTAGCCAGGCTTCTTATCGTTCGCTTCCACATCTCTGAGGCCTATTACTCCGTCTGGTTTTATAAATGGTACTTTGAAACTGCTATCAGTGCTTGCTGCCATTTTACCATATAGGTTATTCAGAAACAACTTGGCAAGTTCTCTCATAGCTCCGGTAGAATTTTGCTTTATGTTCTTGTACTTCTCCATGTAATCGTCAAACAGCCCTATCTCTGTGTTAAAACAACAGAAATCAAGCAGCTCAAAGTTTACAACGTCATAGTGCTCTAACATAAGCTTCAAATCTATCATTGTCATTGTTAGCGTTACAGCTGTATCAGTTAGAATTGGTTTACCCGTTTCATCTGGCTTATACCACTGTGTATAATAGCGGCCCTCTTTTTTGTCATAGTAGTCACTTGTCTCTAGTGAATCTGTTCCACAAAAACGGAAGCTATTTTTTATCTGAATAAATGGCAATTTATCATGCTTTAAATAAAATCTTGTTTTGAACCTAACAAAATAATATTGCTGCATGGTATTTGCGCACCACAGAATGCGGTTTAGCCACCATTTTTTCATTTCATCAGAGGAATTTTTCATACTATAGAAAGTTGGCCTTCCTACTGGAAATCTATTCCCGCTTTCGCTTGACATCATTGAAGGGTACAGAGAATTTACATCTGCGGTAGTGCCATTTGTTTTAATCTCATTACGCTTAGCTTTTACAACATAACACCAACCACCACGATATGACTTTCTTACATACTCACCTGCATTGGGGGAGCCATAGGATTCATCAATAGGAATCTTGTAAATGTCTGGAAATATGGAATCGTAATCTTCTTTACCAAATCCATTCACAAATTCACTAAGGCAACAAGCGCCAATTGTCAATTTGTCATGCCCCTCACTGAACATGAATTCAAGGGCTTCTCTAAGAACCAGCACGTCATTTGCTATGTATGCTTTTTCTTCATCAGTTATATCACAACCTGGGAATCTGAATCCATCATATTCCATTTCTAGTTTTTGGTGCTTTAACTTGAAGCTCTTTCCTATCCTAGCTAGGGTAAATGGAAGCAGCTTCAAGCTGTCCCTAAGTTCAATTACATTTTTGTCCGTTTTTATCGTTATAGTATACCATTGACCCATAGATGAAATAGAGCATTTCAATGTTTTAGGCTTCATATTCTTATTGTCTATCCATCTTTCAGCTTTCTTTTCGCCACATTGAACCTCAGATAAAGCTGTAGTATACCCCATTTCATTCATAAGAAAGTCAAGCCAGAACGCTCCGTCAAATTTCAAGTTATGATAATACGCTATCACGTCCTCTTTCATGTTTGAAAAATAATCGTATGTTTCCTTAATAGTGTGGTGAATAGTAACCTCTTCTGTTTCGGAGAATAATTCTGAAAAAGCTGACGACCACACATCTGTGCGCTCCTGCCCCTTATAGACAGTAGTTTCAAAGTCAGCTGCATATCTCCGTACCTTTCGCTTCATTGCTCATAGCCCAGCCCTTCCTGCACATCGTTAATGTATGCACTTTCAATGGCTGAAAGCTTAGCACCTGTTAGTATCTCAATGATAAGTGAAAGGTTTTGATTATCAGTGTCCTTTGAATTTGAACTATAAAGCGCTTTCTGTATCAAATCTCTAAGCGTGGAAGCACGGGATTCAATCCTTGACGCAAGCTTCACAATTTCTTCGCTAGATGCGTCAGAGTATATGTCATCCCAATACATTTTAATTATGCTATGAAGAGACTCTTTCCATCTTACCCACCACATAGCATTTCTATGGAAAGGGTGAGCCGGTACATAGGAAGAAAGCTCTTCATCAATTTGCTCAAGGATTGCAACGGTAGAATTATAGCGGTCTTCGTATGGTTGAATACGCTCTCCATCTGTCCAATCCTTTGTTGCTGCTTCTTGCTTAATCCTTTCGCCTGTAAAAGCTTCATATTCCTTAGCTGAAGCACCACGCTCTGGAAGAATACTGGCGTCTACATAGTACCCCTTTTTCTGCCAATATTTTACACGACTTACAGCTGCTTTTCTTGCCTTCTGTCCTGCTTTAGCTTGGGCCTGCGCTTCTTCTAGCTTTTGTATTGTTTTTGCGGTTATCCTAGAGGGCTTTTCAGGTATTAACGATTCATATCCTAATCGCTTAATGCTTGTTACTAACTTGTTCCATTTTAATTGGTTTTTGGTTAGGCTCTTTCGCCTACCTTTTGCCATTAGAATCACCCCTTAAATAAGAAAAGGGCGGGATTTTACTCCCGCCCTTTTTCAGGTTACACGATAGAACAGGTCAGGAATTCTTTTCCCTTGTAGTTCTTACTGGGCATCCGGTAAACTTCAACGCCGTATTCTTCTTCGGAATCAGCCATTTCATCCAGAATGTCCTTGAAAGCAGTGATGAAGGATTCACTGCCGGTAACATACTTGTTGCCAGACTTGTCAACAACCACGAACTTGGTGTAATCCTTGTCCTCGCTCTTCTCGTTGTGAACAGACAGCTCAACATAGAAGTCAGGCTCAATCACAACCTTGCCCTGCTGCGTTGCTTCGTCCAGAGGGATAGCGTTGGTGGTGTCCTTGATTGCAACGCGTTCCTTGGCGCTCAGGTTCTTGCTTGCGTGCTGAATCTTAACAGAATAACCTTCCATGATTTGTTCCTCCTTTTGTGTTAGGTGTTGTCAGCGGGTTCAGCTACGTTCTGACCAGCTCTGGCAGGCAGAATGGTAGCGGCCTGGATGAAATCAGCCTCGGTCATTCCGTACAGAGTTTCCTTGGTGGAAACAGAGACAACAGAAACGGCCTTGTCGGTGTCAGTCTCAACCAGGGGCCGGGCTGCTTTCAGGATTGCTTCATTGTCCTTGTAGGTTCGGGGCAGGGTAACGGTTACATTGTGCATTTCAGCCGCTACGGTGTCAGCCATCAGCAAAGTGGCCTCAGTGGTGGTAATGGTACGGGTAATCATAGGTTTACGCATGGTGTTTACTCCTTCTTGCCTTATTGGCGTTATTATTTGACCCATTCAGGATTTGCACCTGAGACAGCTTGCGCTGCCAACTCTTAGATATGGGCCATGCAAGGGGCTTTTCTAAGCCCCTTAATTGTACCATAAAATGGTACTTTTGTCAATAGGCAATTTTGAATCAGTCGTACAATATCGATAAATTTTTATCGATATTTCAATTCCCGCTCTTCCGCTGCTTTCTTACAGTATATCGCCGCTGCGGTTAAATCTGAGCAAACTTGCTTGTTTATACAGTTTTCGCAGTCAACGTTATCTGTGCAAATAGCAGCCTGGGCAATATTTAGCGCTTCGTGCATGGTTTCAAGTTCGTGAATTGTGTATTGCTTAACTTTCATCGTAATCATGTACAAATACCCCCTCAACAATGCCCATTCTTAAATATCCAATAAGCGCACAATAGACTATGCGCCTAGATACACCATTAAGAATAATATAGCGTTTAAATTCACCATCTTTAGACCCATTATCTACGTCATAACAGAGATTGTAGATATTGGGGCCGGTGGGAATCAGAGTGTATTTACCATGCATAGAGATTGTAAGCTTGTTCACAGTGTCCAGCAAACTTTCAACCATTTCCTGCTGCTTCTTGTAAAATCCACTTGTCAATTTTTATACATCTCCTTTTTGCGCTTTTGGTGTGAACCAGACGGGGCTATTTCTAGCCCCTTAGAGAAAATCCTATGATTATGGCTTTCTTTTTGTAGATATTTAGCTTTATAAATTCGTGAATTAATGGTAACGCTGATGGGACAAGTATGGGAATGTTTACAATTATACAGTTGTCAACGATAAAACCACGGATTTTTTGCCCATCAAAACAGGCTGCCCATATCCCGGATGAAGAGTACAGCATTTTAGACTTGTAATAGTCGTCAATTGTGTAGCATTCCGGGCTTTCCTTGACTTTCAGGGCAGCGTAGCGAAACCAGTTCTTTTGCTTGCGGTTTGATATAGTTAGAAATTGCATTTAGAGGTACTCCTTGAATGGCACAATTTCAGGATATTGCCCCAATCTGCGCAATTTGTTTGTGAATTCTGCGCCTATTGGTAATGTAGTAATGCATGAGCCAATAAACACAAAATCAGAAACGCTTGTTTCAGGGAAAAATGTTGCTCTGAATGTCTCGCTGATTATATCGCCCCGCTTTACAGAATGCCCGGTAACGGTTGATGTATAATCACAAGGGCACGAATAGAAAAATTTGCTGCAAATATTTTCCATTTTTATTCTCCTTTTAGTGTATTTTGGTGTTGAACCAGACGGCGGCTCAGTTTTTGAACCGCACAGCATATTTGACAGTATAGTTGTTATAGGCTAACCATTTTCTGAATTTGGCAATGTGCTGGCTGCTTGTAGCGGTGTAGCCGTAAACAACACGTAGACAGTCATAAAGTGAGCCATCATAAGTGTATACTGCAATCGGAGTGGCATAACTTACAAGGACAAGAGTTCCCATGTATTCCCGTATTTCTGCGTTACAAGAATATAGCTTGCAACGCTTTTTACCATTGTTAAAAACAGAATACAAAACGCTTTCAATACATTCATAGTAACTCTTGTAATCCTCATTTTTGTTAATGTTGCATACTTCAAACATTTTCTGTTTCTCCTTTTGTTTGTGGTTTTGGTGTTGTACCAGACGGCCCCGTTTTAGCGGGGCGGGAGAATCTTGGAATGACGAATAAAATCAGTCTCGCTCATGCCATAAAGTTCGGATACCTTGCGATATTCTTTCATGGATACATATGCGTATTCGCCAGTGCCATAAACGGGGCTTTCGTTGAAAGCTTTTCGGGCCTCTTTGTCCAGCTTGCTTTCAGGAGTGGAACCAGGCAATGACAAGCAGCACTCGCCCATTGTCATGGCCTCTACATTTGCATACAAGCAGGTAACCTCATAGCTTTCAATGGTTCTTGTAATCATGCGCTCTTTCATAGTTTTTCTTTCTCCTTTTAGTGTTGGTTTTGGTGTTGCACCAGACGGCCCGACGGTTAGTCGGGCATTGGCAGGTTTACAATGAAACGGGCTATAAATTCTAGATAGTACTTTAGCCTTTCTTCACGCTCAATTGCTTTAGATTGATCGCTTCCAAGCTTAATGTCGGCCAATTCCCATTTCTGGATTTCAGTAAGCTTTCTGAGAATATCTCCCTTTAATTCATTGTAGAAGATAATATCGTCCATTTTGTTTACCTCTTTGCTTTTAGTTTTGGCGTCAACCAGACAGGGGCGGAAGAACCGCCCCTTTTTCCGTTTCGCCGCATTTCAGCGTGGCATACTATTTCTAGTGTAGCTTTCGCCTAAACTTACGTTTATTTTTCGTAGGCATTTGCCAACGGGCTACGCACTTCAGTGGTCTTACACCCAAAACACAAAAGGTGCTGCCTATAGCCTGCCTATTGTATACAGGGTATAAGCCCCGGCCCGGATAGACGGACACAGTATACATAGTACAGGTTCACAGCTATTCAACTGTCAAGATACACACGGTTCACAAGTCCTTGTCTGGTTCGCATACCAGGGGCAGGGGGGATACGGGCTGCCCGCCCGTTATATGGCCTATGAGTGGGGCCGGGGTTCTCACTCCGCGCCCCCCTCTTGTTTACACCCATATAATACCACACCTTGCCAAGGAAGTCAAGCATTTTCTTTTCGTCATACTGCACAAAAATGACGGCCACGATTTGGGGAAAATGGTGTACCGCCACCTTCTTTATGCAC
>OBLI01002405.1_pt1 | contig 16037 bp, 15 predicted proteins | sample 1519701 | NCBI WGS metagenome assembly OBLI01 (sample SAMEA3663005, study PRJEB22513) | pig gut metagenome | biome: pig gut; feature: pig-associated habitat; material: faeces | place: France | collected 2012 | reverse complement strand
ATGCTCGATGCCTTGCTCCTGCAGCCATGCTAATGCTGCATGTAAGCCCGCCATCCCTGAAATATTCATTGTCCCCATTTCAAATTTTTCCGGCAATCTATCCGGCATATCCTGATTGGCAGAATCATAGCCTGTACCGCCAAATAAAATGGACGGCAGCTTTAGTTCCGGCTTCATCACAAATCCCGATATCCCCGTAGGGCCATAGAGTGTCTTGTGCCCGGCAAAAACAGCAAAGTCAAAACTTTCGCCCACTTGCACATCTACCAGACCTGCTGTCTGAGACATATCAGCTACCGTATATGCCCCAAAATCTTTAGCCATAGCAAATATTTCTTCTATAGGTGCCAGCAAGCCTGTAACATTGCTGGCGTGGCTGACAACAACGAGCTCCGGCTTATTTTCCTTAAAGGCTGCTTTTATGGACTGTAAATCATAAATAAAATTATGCTTCTTCACCGCCAGCTGCCTGACAATGATACCTGTCTTTTGCTCATAATGATGCAATATCCTGGTAACCGCATTATGCTCAAAAGGAGTTATATAAACATTTTTTATGCCAGACTGCAATAACCCCTGCAAGATCATATTCAGTGCCAGCGTCCCGGTAGGTGTAAACATCACCTGCTTAGCCGGGCAATGCAATAACAATTTTATTGCTTCCCTGAGTTCCCCTGTCAGCCTGCCGATAGCCTTGCTGCCGCTATGCTCTCCCCTGCCTGCACTGCCACCAATACTGCGATAAACATTATCCATCTGCTGATACACTGCATCAGGTTTTGGATATGTCGTTGCAGCATTATCAAAATATGCCATGTTAATACCACCTAACAATTTTTCTTAAATCAAGCCTGACAGCAGCTCCATGACAATCTGCCGCTTTTCTGCCATTGTCAGCCCCTGCCCGGCTTCCTCCAAGCGGGCATTCAGCGTATTTAATACCCTTTTTCCTCTCGGAGCATAAGCCACTCTGTCAAATCGCTTAATAGAACAATTTCCCTGCTCATCACATATCTTTATTTCATATCCTTCCCTGGCATTGACATCAGCAATAAACTCTGCCTGACCTCCTGCATCTGGCACAATATCAGCATGATAATTTTCTGCCGTCTCCTTATGCTTCATCACCTTTGCTTTAAAGGTTTCAACCTCATCAAAAGACCAATCATCCACACGCAGGCCAACAAGCAGGGAAGACATTTTTTGTATTAATTCCTGTTCATCCGCAGAAGATTCATTTATTATCTGCAAAAATTTATCTGTATTATCAGCAAATACCTGCTGCATAATCCCGGCAGGCAAACCATCCAGCCAATTTTTTAGTACAGAAACAGTTGTTGCCCGTGGATTTGCTCCTGCAAGAAAATTCCTACGCAAAAAATCCCCTAGGTATTGCAGCAACACCATCCTGGCTTCATCATAAATTTTTTTGGCATACATTATATTTTGTGAAAGCTGTGCATAATCCTCGCCAATATCCCAAATAGCAGGCATAGCCACAAACAAAGCCTCTCGTGCACTATTTCGCCTATTGCGGAAAATATTTATAAATTTCTTCATTTCCCGTTCAAGAGGCCTGCCATCCAAATAGCAGGTAATTTCCTTGCTGTAACGTGGCAAAGCCCGATACCAGCGTTCCATAGCCATATAAACCTGATTATAATTCGCAGCGCCTGCATCTTGTGCATCATATTCCACATAATCAGCAAATAGCTTTTCCAAATGATACAAATACTTTTCTTTTGCTTCATTCCAATTTATTTTTTCTACAAAGAAATTCTCCGGAGCTATATTTATCTGATGTAAAAGCTCTGCATCCAAGGCAACTTCGCCAAAGCTGTTGGAAAACACCAATCCTTTTTTTATGCCATGCAGCACTGCCGCCAGATAAATCGGTATAATGCCTCGCCTCATGCCAATGTGATATGCAGGATTTATCAGATAGTCATACACCTTTGCCATGCACATTTTTTCACTGCCCAGCTCATCCCATAGTATATTTTTAATTCTCTGCAACACAGTTGCCAGAGCAGTATTGGTTGACGTAGACAGATTCAGGCAGACTGACTGCACGACATCCTGCTGCAACACCCCGGTTCTCAGAAGGGTGCTGCGCATAATGGCCATATCCTGTCCACTCCCCTTGAGTCCCAGGTCATATTCCAATTCAGAGCGCAGTAAGCCCGCAATTACCTTGCTGCGGCTGGTAACAGCCACGCTTGTTATCTCGTCTTTATTCACTACTTCATTGTTGATCACAGGCGTATCTGCATAAAGTTTATCCATTATCTGGGATAAAAATTCTGATAGCTGTGACTTCCTGAAAAACTGCTTCTTCACACCCTGATAAAAATAATCTGCCGTTCCAGCTTCCGGCCTGACAAAACCCTTGATATAATCATCCGCTACTTCATACAGGTCATCATAAATAATCCCATACTCGTTGCACAAAACCTTGTCATTTGCAGCCTCTGCCCGAAGCTGTGCAACTGCTTCCAGTTCCCTTACACTGCGAGATATATCGCTATATTCTTTCGGTAGTACAAAAATGATTTTTTCATCTTCTGCACTTGGTAAAATACTTCTTATTTTCGCTAATTGTTCTTCGTCCCGTGGCAAAACTCCATAAATAATACCATCCGCATGAATCCTTCCACTTTTGGCAGCCAGACCATTATTATCAGCAATCTCATCACCATCAATAAATTCAAACTGAAAATAACGCGTCATTTCCTTTTCATCATTGTAACGTGATGGATATACATATCTCTCAAAATTCATGCTATTAAGTATTTCTTTTGCAGAATACCGCTGCCCTGCTGCTGCAACTCCATCATGAATTTTCTGCCATACATCAACCCCGGAAGATTCCTTTAAACGCAAAAAGCCATTATTGCGCCTGAGCCGAACCATTAAATTATTTTTTTCTAAATTCAGCAGTGCTTTTTCTACCACATCATAACCATACAAGTTGCCATAAATATCCAGCAGTACATCCGCTTTAGGTGACAGCTTTTCAAACTCACCCACCATATAAATCAAGGCAATCGTCTTTATCAGTTTTGTTTCTACTGAATCATCAGACAAATCCTGCACAGCAGCTGATACCAATACATACTGCTGATGAATATCGCCTGTATAAAATTCCTTCTGCATAAGAGGCTGAAAGTAGTCATAGATTAAATCAGGCAAAATAAAAGCCTCCTCATCAGCTGGCTGTTGCGCAATAAAAGCAGACATAGTAAATCTGCCTTCCGCTGATAAGAAGGTAAACAAGGTACGTTCATTCTGAGCTATTTTTTCAGATAAACGAGGCAGCAAAAACAGTGACACAGGATGCAAGGGATAACAGCACTCAAAGACCTGACAGAGTTCTTTATCATCTACATCAGCAAACATTCTGCTTTTACCATATTTATCCTGCCAGCCTTGAAATAAATCTTTATGAGCAAGCAAAAATTTCGCCCACTTCGACTGATCTTTTTTAATTACCTTGCTGACAACCTCATAGATCTGAGCAAAATTATTGGTTAGCTGTATGTGCTTGAAACGTTCCGATACGCCACGCCAGCCATCAGTTTTTTCTTTTGGCAGCTTGTTGATATAATTGGCAATTTCCTTATGGCAGATAAGCAGGAGGTGCATTTGCAGCTCACCACTGCGGTTGCATTTTTCGGCAAAATCCTGCAACATTTTCGTATCGCTGACAGTGGCTTCCTTGATATTTGCCTCAAGGTACTTGCTGAATTCGTCATATACGACAAAAATTCCGCCATATCCCTTAGCAGCAATTGCTTTTGCTACGCTTTCATATAATTCAACTACATCAAATCCCAGGAAAGGATTAAACATGCTGCCAGCAGTCAAAGCCGGGTAAATTTGTTCAAATTGCTTGTACGCACCAATATCATAATTTTGCAGGGCAGCTGTAAACTCTGTTACCGGCATGTCAACAGCCTCTGCCAATCTCCCATATACATCAGGATATTCATGCTCCCATCGCTCGATACACTTTGCCGCCGCCTGATAATTAGTCTCCGGCATCACATCCAGCAGCTCATTGTCCTGCAGGGCTCTTTGCAGGGAAATAATAAATGCCTGTGTCAGGCTAGTATTGCTTCCTGAAATAATAACCGGCAATAACTTATGGCAATTTTCATAATAGCGATTAACAATGGCACTAAGCTCATGCTCGGTATCTGCCTGCCATATATTTTGAAATAAATGCTTATCCCTCTGCATGAGCAAAGAAACTATGTTCAGCACTATATGAGATTTTCCCCTGCCATAGGCCCCCACCAGCACCCGTGCCCTATCCTTTGCTGACATATCAGTGGAAGCCATAATTTCCGCTATAAAGCCCAAAGCATTTTTAGTCGGTATATAATTTTCTAATTTTTCATCATTGTATAAATCAAAAGCTATATTTACGGAATATTGAAATCCGGAAGCAATTGTTAGCATATCTTTCACTATGCTTCCTCCCTATCTAAATAATTTAAATCCTGATAATATTTCCTTACACATTCTATTGCTGGACAGCAGGCATCTAATTGAACTACATCCAGGCCAGCGGTACGAATTATTTTCAATACCTTTCTATGCTCTGCATTACGCAGAACATCCAACAATGTAATAGTGTCCAGATTGAATACTTTGCCTATGCTGTTCTTACCATGCAGCAAGCTATTAATCTCTATTTCTAATTGCTGTGATTTGTCAGATACATTTTTTTGCTGATCCATACCTCTCAATATCATTGCCTGAACAATAAAGGGATGAAATATCTTAGCAGCTGGAATAGATTTTTTATAAACTTTCTTTTCCTTATTTGCTATATCAATGAGCCCCAATTCCCCCAATGGACAGTCTATATTATTCTCTGGCGAAATTTTTCCAGGATTCGATTTATTACGAGGTATATAGGTACTTGCTATGCAATTAAAATCATCTGTTATAGAACGGTCAGAGGGAGCTGCCTCCGGTGCGTTTAAAGCCAAATAATTACCTAATGCCCTCACAAAATCATCCTTGGTAAATTCCTGCATATTAAATTCCTGAAAAAAGAAATACCAGGAAGTTGCCAATTCAATATTAGTTGCCAGCTCATACTGCAATAGCAACAAAGTCCCCAGTTCTTCCAAATACGGATCCTGCTGATAAATAATTCTCCCTAAGTCTGTCAACGTTTGCACTCGTTTGCCAGACCTGGGTTCCGTGGCAAGACCTGCCGCCTGCATCCAATATCGAAGCGACTTCACCATATTGGAACCGATACCAAGAATATCCATGGGATTAACTTCTTTGGTCACAAAAACATCCGCCTTATCAGCAACATTTTTCAGACCTTTTCCCAGCCAGCCTTTTCTAATAAAAAATGTTTCGTGACCTCTGAACTTCATCCTCTGACACCCTTCCAATTATCATTAACGTTATTGTGATTGCGATTATTGCTACTTTGTACGCAAATACTTATCCATCATGCAGCCACCTGCCAGATATTTTTGATTGACACAAACTTTGCAATGCACGCATTTCTCTGCATTGATGTGATATTCATCTCCTATAATAGAAATTGCTCCCGAACGGCATAAAGATTCACATTTCAGGCATTGACGGCAGGCATTGTATTTTCTCACCTGATAACCTGCCATACGCTGCAGATCTGCGTGTTTTTTCACATTCATGGTTTTGATTTTTACTGCATAGCTATAACCATCCTGGCTAAAGGGCTGAATAGACAAAATCGGCACATTTGTCTTTATATCCAAAACAATTACCTCATGCAGCAATTTATTGCCAAGCTCAGGCGCAACGCGCCCAAAGGGCACAAACATATTTATGAGCGCATCGCTGTACGGCTTGGTCAGCTTATATATCTTGGCATGTTCCTCGCTAGTACAGTTTGTGAACTGGATTTTTACATCGTTGGCAGATACCAGTCCATTGCCCCCCTGCCTTGCCTTCCACTTGCCCGAATTGACATATTCCTCTGCATCCGGCTTACCAATCTGCCTGGCAAAATCTATCAGAAACTCCTGCCATACCCTTGACTGCTCCGGCATGTAAATTTTGGATAAAAACTGTGCCCGGCTATTATTATTAGGGCAGCACCAGCAGCCTACCCTGTCATAACCAAGCCTATATGCATCATTAAAGTCAATTTTTTCACTAAATATGTACAGCCACACATCTATATCTGTCCAATAAAAAATAGGTGCCGCCACAGTCTGCTGTTGAATTTTGACAGATTCAGAGCCCTTTTCCACCCTATTGTATTTACTTCGGCTGACAGATTCGTGTTTTCTGATACCATAAAATGTCAGTATCTGCTCATTGCGGTAATTTTCATAAATCACTCTGGTAATAGGACCAGTCTTGAACATAGAGCAGCACCACCGCATCATCCGGGCTGGAGGACCTATGTCCTTGCATACATCCAAGAAAATCTGCTCCCTGTTTTTTGCCGTCAAAAAATCTGCCAAAGCATGAGAAGCCTTATATCTCTTGGCATACTCCATTGTCATAGGAAACTCCAGCGTTGTATCACCAAAAATATGAACCAAATATGGATTTCCCAAGGCCTTGATTACTAAATCCGCTACTACAGTGGAATCCTTGCCCCCGGAAAATGATAAAACTATATTATCTTCCTGATATTTACCTGCTTCCCTTTTGATAAATTCATGGGCTTCATATTTTATGTTATTAAATCTTTTTCTATTGTATTTAATAAATCTATCTATTTGAACATTAAACTCATCATATGAAACCTTGAGTTTGTTAGCTTCAATGCCCTGCTGCAAGTAAGAAATATCTGCATCCTCAAATTTTTTCAAGGATACGATATGTTTTTTTCCATCTATGTAGTACTTATTTTCATGTGCCCAAACATTTGCCTTTTGCAAGGAAAATATTTCCCTGTTCTCCAACAACTCCAATAAAAGGCGTTCCTCTGGAAAGACCGGCCTTATATCTGTTGCCAAATATGCCATATTGCAGCTGCACACAGGGCAAACTACAGGCTTGTTATTTATCAAACATGACTTAACATCATCTCGGCTCATAATCACAGGTGTACTGCACTCATTGCACCAGTATACCTCAATGGGGATTTCAATATCCTCAACAGTTTTTTGCTGACAGACAGTACATATCGGCTCATTTGTTTTTATCTCACAGGTTGGACACCACATAAAATCACCTAACGTAGTCAAATAATACTTGGCATCCCACCTAAAAAATTGCAACAAAAAAGTCAAGTTACCTGTGGATAACTTGACCAAGTTGCTTGTGGATAACTTGACCAAGTTGCTTGTGGATAACTTGACCAAGTTGCTTGTGGATAACTTGACCAAGTTGCTTGTGGATAACTTGACCAAGTTGCTTGTGGACTTTTCCTAACGCATAGCATTAGGAAAAGTCCACCTTTATAATAACACATTAGCTATATTTTGTAAAAAATTTTTACCAAGAACATGCAGACAAACATTCTTTTAACGGTGTATTCAAACCTTCTTCTATTTTACGTTTCAATACTGGATTACTATTGATTTCCATCGTCGCTATTAAATTGTTATAATCCTCTAAGCTAAGCAAGACAGCCTCACTATTTTTCCTTGTTATACATATTGATTCATTATATTTTCCTATATTCCGACTCATTCCAGCACCTCTTTCCCAACAGCACAGTCAGTATCTATCTCATTACCTTTCCATTCACCCTGATAATCACCAAACAACTCCATGAATCGGTCAGCTTTGGAAGCAGGGATTTTTTTCACTGTAATACATTCATGTTCCACATTTATTGATACCTTATCATCAGGTGAACTGCCTGCTTGAAACATAATCGCTTTTGATAGGCAGCTAGCATTACATTTTCCAAAAGTTTCAATAACAATCCCCATCCTATTCCCTCCTCCTGCATATAGTATATACATGAAGCATTAAACAATCAACCATACTTTTCATTAACAAACTCTATGTATTATATTAGCCTCAAAGTGCTCTTTTCACACAAATGTTTTTGTGATATAATATAGGTAGAATTGGAGGTGGTGCCATGAGCTACAACGCAAAGATACGTGCTGATGCTATGAGCCTTAATCCCATAGATGATGCACTCTTTGTCAAGATGGCTGAAAGCCTGAAAGTCTGTCAGGAAATGCTGAGGATTTTCCTCAGGGATAATCAGCTAATCGTTCTAGATAACGTGCCCCAGAGCATTGTCAAAAATCTACAGGGGCGTTCCTGCATCCTTGATTTGAAATGCCGCCTGTCTTCGGGAAAAATTGTACATATAGAAGTGCAAAAAGCTGATGATGATGACCACCAGAGAAGGGTACGTTATAATTCATCATTACTCACTGCAAATATTGCCGATCCGGGAACAAAATTCCGCGATATGCCTGATGTGATTTCTGTCTTTATTTCTAAATTTGATGTTTTCAAACGTGGCAAAGCCGTATATCATGTAGAGCGCATCATTAAAGAAACAGGTGACAAAGTATATAATGGCACTCAGGAAATATACATAAATGCCGAAATCAACGATAATTCTGACATTGCCAGGCTGATGAAAGTTTTTGTAGAAGATGCATATTATGATGACAAGTTTCCTGCTATATCTGAGCGAAAACGTATATTCAAAACTACCGAAGAAGGAGTGAACGAAATGTGCGAAGTAATTGAACGAAATAGAGCTGAAGCACGTGCTGAAGGACGTTATGAAATTGTAGCCGATATGCTGCGTGATGGCATGAATATAGATACAGTTGCCCGTATTGCAAAAATGACAGCTGAGCAGGTGATGGCTATAGGAAAAAAAGCTGCCGTATTGTAAGTAATGTAGGTAAAATTGGAGGTGATGCCATGAGCTACAACGCAAAAATACGTGCTGATGCTATGAGCCTTAATCCCATAGATGATGCACTCTTTGTCAAGATGGCTGAAAGCCTGAAAGTCTGTCAGGAAATGCTGAGGATTTTCCTCAGGGATAATCAGCTAATCGTTCTAGATAACGTGCCCCAGAGCATTGTCAAAAATCTACAGGGGCGTTCCTGCATCCTTGATTTGAAATGCCGCCTGTCTTCGGGAAAAATTGTACATATAGAAGTGCAAAAAGCTGATGATGATGACCACCAGAGAAGGGTACGTTATAATTCATCATTACTCACTGCAAATATTGCCGATCCGGGAACAAAATTCCGCGATATGCCTGATGTGATTTCTGTCTTTATTTCTAAATTTGATGTTTTCAAACGTGGCAAAGCCGTATATCATGTAGAGCGCATCATTAAAGAAACAGGTGACAAAGTATATAATGGCACTCAGGAAATATACATAAATGCCGAAATCAACGATAATTCTGACATTGCCAGGCTGATGAAAGTTTTTGTAGAAGATGCATATTATGATGACAAGTTTCCTGCTATATCTGAGCGAAAACGTATATTCAAAACTACTGAAGAAGGGGTGAACGAGATGTGCGAAGTTATTGAACGAAATAGAGCTGAAGCACGTGCTGAAGGACGTGCTGAAGGACGTGCTGAAGGACGTGTAGAGGGGCAGTTATCTCTACTGACAAAGCTAGTAAAACTGAATAAACTGACCTTAAAAGAAGCTGCAGATGCGGCTGATATGACCGAAGCCAATTTCAGAAAATTGGCTTTGTTGTGACAATATATAAGGATAAACGAAATGTGCGAAGTTATTGAACGAAATAGAGCTGAAGCACGTGCTGAGGGACGTGCTGAAGGGCGTGCTGAAGGGCGTGCTGAAGGACGTTTAGAAGAACGTTTAGAAGAACGTTATGAGATTGTAACCGATATGCTACGTGATGGTATGAACATCAATACAGTTGCCCGTATTGCCAAGATGACATCTGAGCAGGTGATGGCTATAGGAAAAAAAGCAGCTGTATTGTAAGCAAAAAGCCATTCAGACGTTTTGCCTGGATGGCTTTTTGTTTTACAATTCAACTAATCACGTATATTCTTTTAGCCTCTCAGCTTTTTAACGCACTCACTTTCTCATGCCTGCACAGCTCACTCACATTTCCATCCCGGATAACATACGCCTCACCATAGACTTCTTCACTAATTGGCGGTGCCCCTGCTTCTTCAGCTTCAATACGCAGATAGCTGCCATCGCACAGCACAATAAACTCATGTCCATAGCTGTCAGGCAGCGTAATATCTTCATACAGCCTCATTCCATCCAGATAATTATCCTTTACCATCTGATAGTGAGGCAGTATGTTCCGCCTGGTCAGGCCAAGCCCCCTGCCCCAGCGACAAAAGTTTTTGTCCATTGCCTCCCCGGGTTCCTCCGGCTGAATATAAACCACGTCGGCACTGTTCATGGAGCCTGCACTGATGCCGATTATTATCCCCTGAAAGCCCTGCAGCTTCTCACGCAGCCCGATTGTCTCAAAAAAATGCCTCTGGGTTGGCACATGGCCACCAGCCAGAAACAGCACATCATAGCTGTGCAAATCCTCACGGCTGATATGCCCATGCACACTGTCCCAGCCGCTGCCATGATAGCGGTAGTCCAGCTTGTCCATACACTGCATACTAAAGCCCTCCTGCAACCAGGTATGCCAGAAAAAGCCCGTCATCTCATCCATCATGGCATAGTTATCCGGCGCCGCGGCAATCATCAGGCAGCGTGAATCCGCCTGCCACACCTCATGCAGCCTGTCCCCAAAGCCATTCCACTTATCGATGCCGTCAACCCTGCGGCTGCCGTCAAGAGGCCCGGTAGGGCTGCTTGTCAAAAAAATATGTACCATGTCCATTTACCCCATCTAATAATTAACCTTATACAGATACAATCCCTGGGCAGGTGCCGTGGCACCTGCCTGATTTCTGTCCAGGGATGCCATGATTTCCCCAAAACGCTGGACGCTGGTGCGCCCCATGCCCACATTGGCAAGGGTGCCCACCAGATTGCGCACCATGTGGTAAAGAAAGCCGTTGGCAAAGAATTTCAGCTCCACAATGCGCCCTTTTTTTTCTAGTGATGCCTCATAGATAGTCCGCACCGGGCTCACAGGCGGCCCCCCGGCAGCCCGGAAGGCACTGAAATCATGGGTGCCCTCTATCATGCGCAGGCACTCCTTCATAGACTCCGTGTCCAGCTCCTTGTGGATATTCCAGCTGTAATTCCGCTCAAAGGGATCCGGGATATACCCCTGCAAAATCCGATAAATATAAATCTTGCTTTTGGCACTGTGCCGGGCACTGAAATCCCTCTCCGCCTCCGCCGCATCCAGCACCACAATATCCGGCGGCAGGATGCTGTTCACCGCCCGTGGCAGCCTGTCCAAAGGGATCGTGCCATCCGTAAAGAAATTCACCACCTGCCCCATGGCATGCACGCCGGCATCCGTCCGTCCCGAGGCCGCCAGCTCCACGCTGTCACCGCAGACTGCGGCAAGCTTTTCCTCCAGCACGTTCTGCACCGCCACCTGGGGCGGATTCTGCCGCTGGAAGCCGTTATATGCCGTGCCGTCATAGGACACCGTCAGCCTGATATTGCGCCTGCGGGCCTTCATTATCTCCTTGTGTTCAGGTTTCATTACACATCTCCAATACAATTATAGCAATTACACCAGCCAATACACTGCACCACATGCCGCCAGATACACAGCCATGCTGCCTATGGCCCAGCCATCAGCCTTGTGCATACGCATGGCCTTCATGCGGGTGCGCCCTTCGCCGCCCCGGTAGCTCCTGGCCTCCATCGCCATGGCAAGCTCATCCGCCCTGCGGAAAGCCGAGATGAACAGGGGCACCAGAATCGGTATCATGCTCTTTGCCTTGGCAATCAGGTTCCCCTCGCCTATATCGGAGCCACGGGATTTCTGCGCCTTCATAATCTTGTCCGTCTCCTCCATCAGGGTAGGAATAAACCTGAGGGCAATCGTCATCATCATGGCCAGCTCATGAGCCGGGAAGCCCACCTTTTTCAATGGCTTAAAAAGTGCCTCCAGAGCATCCGTCAGCATCAATGGCGAGGTGGTGAACATCAAAAGGGAAGATACGCCAATCAGCAGAATAAGCCGCAGGCTGATGAAGAAGCCCTTCTCCAGCCCTTCATAGGTCACATCAAAAATCCAAACCTTCATGAGTACCTCTCCCGGCACGCTGAAAAGCTGGATAATAAAGGTAAGAAGCAAAATCCACCACAGGGGCTTGATGGCCTTCAGCACCACCCGGGGGGAAATCCTTGACACCCCCACCAAAACCAATGCCAGCATGGTGTTCATCAGATAGCACCAGTTATTGTCAAATAAAAAAATCCCTACTATGTAAAAAAACAGCAATACTATCTTCACCCTGGCATCCATGCGGTGCAGCATGGAATTGCCTGGAAAATACTGCCCCAGGGTAATATCCGTCAACATTTCTCCGCACCTCCTGCCCTGTTTTTTCCTCTCATCGCCCTGACGATGGCATCCACAGCTTCATCCATAGTATAGATGTCAGAAGGGATATCCATTCCCCCGGCCTTCAATGCCTTGACAATATTCGTAATCTGCGGCACATCCAGCCCTGCCTGGCGGATAAAGTCCTCCCGGACAAAGACCTCCCGGGGCGTGCCCTCCATCAGCACCCTGCCCCGGTTCATAATAACCACATTATCTGCAAACTTTGCAATATCATCCATACTGTGGGACACCAGCACAATAGTATTCTTTTCCTGCCGGTGCAGCTTCAATATCCGCTGCATCAGCTCCTCCCTGCCCTTGGGGTCCAGCCCTGCCGTAGGCTCGTCCAGCACCAGGTACTTGGGCCGCAGCGCCACCACACCGGCGATGGCCGTCCTGCGCATCTGGCCGCCGCTGAGCTGAAAAGGTGAACGCTGGCTGTATTCCTCATAATCCAGCTGCACGAAATCCATGGCAAAACGCACCCGCTCCTTGACCTCCTCCGGCGTCAGGCCATAATTCTTCGGGCCAAAGGCAATATCCTGCTCCACCGTTTCCTCAAAAAGCTGGTGCTCCGGGTACTGAAACACCATGCCCACGGAGCGGCGCGCCTGCCTGGCTGCCTGCCCCTTGGCTGCAATATCCACTCCGTCCACCAGCACGCAGCCCTGGCTTGGGCTGATAAGCCCGTTCAGATGCTGGATGAGTGTTGACTTGCCTGAGCCCGTATGACCGGCGATAGCCGTGATTTTCCCCTCCGGGATGGTGATGGTCACATCATCCAGTGCCAAACGCTCATAGGGGGACTTTGGCATGTATATATATGATATATTCCTTACTTCAATCGACATAATGCTTCTACCAATGCCTCCTGATTAATAATCGCCCTGTCCAGCTGCAAGCCCTTCCGGGACAGCCTGTAGGCCAGCTCCGTTGCCACCGGCACATCCAGCCCCAGCTGCCTCATGCCGCCAATATCCTGAAAGATTTCCTCCGGACTGCCCTCCTTCATGATGCGCCCCTTGTTCATGACGATAATCCTGTCCGACAGGGCAGCTTCCTCCATAAAGTGAGTAATATTAACTACTGTAATCCCCTGCTCCCGGTTCAGGCGGCACACCGTGTCAATCACCTCGCGCCTGCCTGCAGGGTCCAGCATGGCGGTAGGCTCGTCCAGCACCAGGCACTCCGTATTCATGGCCAGGGCACCTGCAATGGCAACCCGCTGCTTCTGACCACCAGACAGAAGATGGGGGGCAAAATGGCGAAATTCCTCCATATTTACCGCCTTTAGGGCAGCTGTCACACGCCGCCTGATTTCGTGGGGCTCCATGCCGATATTCTCCGGCCCGAAGCCGATATCATCCTCCACGATGGCGGCAATAATCTGATTATCTGGATTCTGGAATACCATCCCCACCCTGCTCCTGATATCCCACAGCCTTGCCTCGTCAGAGGTATCAATGCCATCCACCAGGCATTTGCCCTGGGTGGGCTGCAGCAGGGCATTAAAATGCTTTGCCAAAGTGGATTTGCCGGAGCCATTGGTGCCCAAAATCGTCACGAATTCCCCTTTTTCCACCCTCAGGCTGACATTGTCCAGCGCCCTGTATTCATTTTCCATCCCGGCATTATAATCGTGGTATAAGCCCCTGCATTCTATAAAAGCCATGATCTGCTCCTTGTACACACTAAAACTCAATCTGCTTCTATTTTACTTCTGCCCCACAGTACAGTCAACTATATTATGAATATCGGTTGACTATATTGCACTATCATTTCCCATTCTGCTTCTCCAAAAGCCAGCAAAAGAAAAAGGCTATTGCCTCAAACAGAAGCAACAGCCTTATTATACTATGATTATTTCACCAACTCAAGAATAACCATTGGAGCTGCGTCACCACGACGAACACCCAGCTTCATGATACGGGTGTAGCCACCCTGACGGTTCTTTACGGAGTCGTACTCAACAATCTCAGAAAACAGCTTTCTAACAACATCCTCATCAGCAAGCTGAGCAATAGCCTGACGGCGAGCTGCCAGATCACCGCGCTTTGCGAGAGTGATCAACTGCTCTGCAAGGCCGCTGATCTCCTTAGCCTTAGCCTCGGTGGTCTCAATGCGCTCATGCTTGAAGAAGGAAGTCAGAATGCTCTTGAACAGTGCCTTACGGGCGCTAGAATCACGACCTAACTTTCTATAAGCCATTTATTTCCCTCTTTCCTTGTATCAAAAAATAATGTAAATCAAGCTTCCGAATCGTCCGCAAGGTAGTCACCCAGCTTGGAAGCATCACTTTCCTTTAAGGATAATCCCATGGATTTAAGCTTGTCCTTAACCTCATCCAAAGACTTGCGGCCGAGATTACGAACCTTCATAATCTCCTCCTCAGTCTTGCTTACCAGGTCACCAACAGTCTTAATATCTGCCCGCATCAAGCAATTAAAGGAACGGACAGTCAGATCCATATCCTCTACCTTGGTGGCCAGAATAGAATCCAGCTCCGGGTTGCTGGCAGCAGACTCGCCGCTTTCCTCTGCCTCCACCTCAAGCACCGCCTCTATCTCAGGCAGTACAGTCAGGTTCTGGAACAGCTTCAGGCGGCTGATCAGGATAGCTGCGGCCTTGCTGACAGCCGTCTCCGGCTGGATGGAACCATCGGTCCATACCTCCAGAGTCAGCTTGTCGTAGTCAACAGCATCGCCAACACGGATATCCTCAACCTTGTAATTTACTCGACGAATCGGCGAGAAGATAGAATCCACAAGGATTACACCGATGGTGTGGTCCTGTGTCTTTTTCTTTTCAGCCGGAACATAGCCAAGGCCATGCTCCACGACCATATCTATCTTCAGGGAACCTGCCTCATTGACCGTTGCAATATGCAGGTCAGGATTGAGAATCTCAATATCGGCATCATGGATGATATCCGCTGCCGTCACTTCCTTCTCACCCTTGACATCAATGCGGATGACCTTTGGCTCATCGCTGTGCATCTTGAGGCAGAGCTCCTTCAAGTGCAGGACGATGTTGGTAACATCATCCCGAACTCCAGGAACTGTGGAGAACTCATGCAGCACGCCCTCGATTTTCACCGAGGTAATGGCTGCACCTTGAATAGAGGATAACAGTATGCGGCGCATGCTGTTTCCAATGGTGATGCCGTAGCCGCGAGTCATAGGCTCGCAGACGAACTTACCATAGCAAAGATCCTCATTATTTTCCTGTATCTCAATCTTAGGTGTTGCGATTTCGATCATGTGGAATTGCCCTCCTCAATAACTCAATGCATCTATGTACATATCCGATAACGAATGCAAAAAACACACAGAAATTATTATTTGGAGTACAACTCGACAATAGCCTGGCTGTCAACAGGAACATCGAAGTCCTCGCTGGCAGGGAAACGGTTTACAGTACCGGTGAAGCTATCAGCCCCAACGGTAATCCAGGCAGGAGTGCTGAGTGCATTGTTGGACTCAGCCAAAGCCTTGAAGAACGCATTACCGCGAGCCTTCTCAGCTACTGCAACAACATCATTTACATTAACAAGTGCAGATGGAATGTCACAACGCTTGCCATTTACAGTAATATGACC
>OBLI01002404.1_pt1 | contig 16038 bp, 13 predicted proteins | sample 1519701 | NCBI WGS metagenome assembly OBLI01 (sample SAMEA3663005, study PRJEB22513) | pig gut metagenome | biome: pig gut; feature: pig-associated habitat; material: faeces | place: France | collected 2012 | reverse complement strand
TATTGATTTTCTCAATTCCATAGAGGGAATGCTGCTATATGAGAAAATACCGTCTTCCATCTTATTGAGGTAACTTTGTAATATTTCGTGGGCAGCATCTAACTCTGCTTGGCCTCCTTTATTTAACCAATATTGTCTAAAGTAGGAATTGGGTTCGTCAATACTTTCCTCAATTTCTTCTACGCTCAATTTAGTTAAAAATCCTTCATATATTATAGTATCAGGAGACAACTCTTTAATTTTACTTGCGAAAATACTATTAACATCGTGGGTGGATGGTAACATCACTATTTTCTCTAAACTATGGTCTCTTAAAAACAATGTAAGAATCTCTTCAAATCGTTCCCAAAATGCATCTAAATTAGTTAAAGTCCAATTGTTTTTCCTTTTTAAAGCAAAAAGAAGAGGATTAGCATCACTAGCGTTTTTTGTGCCTACTCGTTTAAACATAGAATAGGTTGTTACTTTTAAGTTACTTTGAGGAAGTGTTATTTCTCCAACAATAGGACCGTCAATTAATCCATTTTCGCTATCATCAAATGTAACAAAGTTTCCCTCTTTTGTGCGATTGATGCGAATACCATCATTTAACGATTTCTTGACTGCCTCTATTATCAATTTCTTTAATTCAGATTCTGTAATTCGTATAACATCCTTCATATTCAATTATTTTTCAAAGTTAATCAGTCTATGGAATATCTCACTACTCATCTATGAATAGTGAGATTCTTTCCATAAATTTGTCTCATCATTTGTAAGATGACTACCTGCCATTCAAAATGAATTAGGGATAGGTGCGTTTTGTCACACTGATGCCCCGAAACCATACGTATAAAAATATGGCAAGGTGTCTTTGCAAAGACCCGAAAAAGCCAATAAGTATGAGGGATTATACTCGCTATCGAATTAAGAAGATAGAGTTTGTACGCACTCATTGTCGTAAACGCCCTACTAGTTGGGTTAAGGTCCGTCTTTCGTGGGGAGATGATGAAAAAACCCCATGTGTAGTAGGAGCGTCCTTCTCCTGCTACTATTTATAAATGTCTTGATTTTCAAAGAACTACGCTGCAATAGCAAGATTCACCAATTATATTAGCATCAAAAAATGCCATGTGCAATTAATACGATTTTAATTTACCATCTATTTTCTAATATTTTCATTTTTTCCTTTAGTTCCTGTTTTAATACGGAATTTTCAATATCTTCATAATCTTCAACTCCATTTTCCCAATTTTTGGTATTTTCAATTACATCTTCTTGCTCTTTTGGTTTTTCTGTCTTGGTGGGCTCTACATAATCAATGGCATTTTTTCCATCACCCCATCTAAACTGTAACCATCCTTCATATTCTCCATTATCCCAATGATAGTTTTTGGGGATTTCGTTTTCTCCACGAAAAACATAATCCTTAATGTAAAGCCTATTCGTTTTTTTGTCAAAAGAGGCTAAATGTTCAGTATGACAGCATTTGTAGTCCTCATTAATATATTTCATTCTTAAGCCTCCCCATTCAATGATTCCATTTGTTTCCGTGTCGCCAATAACATAGCCCCACAATCTTGCTTTTTCATCTTTAAATAACAAATTGCTTGAATGGTATTGTTCTTTACCGTTAATGACAACTTTTTCTGGCTGGGCAAAATCTTTACAGTAAGATTTGAAGAATCTAACATATTCATTAACTTCTTCAAGAGTATCGAAATACTCTTTTTCTTCATCTAAGAATTCAACAAGATTTCCGAATATATCTCTTTTCTTGCCGAAAACGTTTGTAACAACTATATATTTTTTCATTTTTCCTTATCTTTTCTAAATGATGTCTTCAAGTCAAAACCGTGTGCAAGAATTTTTTCCTCATTAGTTTGAAATCTTGGTCCTTTTTCGTTACCAAATAAATCCTTGTAAACGCTTCTTTTCAATGAGTCAATTTGCGTTGGAGTACTATTTAAAGCATAATGGAATTCTTTAACTTTTGCTTCTTTAGCGTTGATAAAAAACAATTCAACTTCTTTAAGCAAGGCGTTAAGCATTGAGTCAGGAAAATCTTTATCTCCTGGGTAAATGTCCCAAGGTCTTAACCCATCTTCACCACCAATTTTATTTTCGCCACAGCTTGTCACATATTTTAATTGATAATACACTTCATTGCCATATGGGAAAGTAATAACCCTTCTTGAAGTGCCCTCATTATATGACTCACCTTTTTTCTTTATTGGCACTTGTGATGTGTAGTAAAATCCAAGCTTAGATACTTTTTTAACAGTTTCATATTTTACTTTTTCTGGATACAAAGTATGATTATATTTGTAAGTGCTGCTTGATATATGTTCATCTTTTGGGTATTTAGGCGTCATGCTGGTTAACTCAGGATGCTCAATCCTGATTATTTCAATATGATTCCTATTAAAAAGATGTGTTATTTTTTCTCTTGCCATAATTAAAAACTTGTTATTAAAACTAACTACAAAAAGTGTGCCAAAAATTATTCTTCTTTTAGCCAATCCTCAAGCATGGTGTTTCTCTTTTCATAACTTGTATCATTAATCGCTCTTGCAAAAGCACTGAGTTCACCGACAATGATGCAAAGATTTTTTGCTCTTGTAATGCCTGTATAAATTAAGTTACGCTTAAGCATTATTGAGAAAGATTTAAGCATTGGTATAATTACAATTGGATATTCTGAACCCTGTGATTTATGAATGGTGCTCGCATAAGCCAAAACAAGCTCATCAAAATCATAACTTGGGTATTTTACTTCAAAATCATCATCAAATGTAACTGTCAAACTTTTATCCTCGGTATCAATTTCTGTAATATACCCAACATCGCCATTAAATACATCTTTATCATAATCGTTCTTAATCTGCATTACCTTGTCGCCAAGTTTAAAAGTAATAGTACCAGATTGAATGCCTAAATCGTTTTTATTAATTGTTTTTTGTAAAATTTCGTTTAAGTCATTTGCACTGCATTTAATGTCTTTTCTTCTTGGAGATAGAACTTGAATGTCAGTAGGCTTAACAGAATATTTCGCGGGTAATCTTGCAATGACAAGATTATTAATAAGTTCATCAACCTTGTCAGGATTGCTTTCTTGTAAAAAGAAAAAATCCGTTCCTGGTTCAGAATTTTTTAAGTTAATTGGTCTGTTGTTTATGATATTGTGAGCATTTAGGATAATTTTACTACCCTCTGCTTGCCTGAAAATTTCAGTAAGTGTAATAACAGGAATAACGCCTGATTCAATAATGTCATGCAAAATATTGCCAGGCCCAATTGCAGGCAATTGGTTTTCATCTCCAACAAGAATTAACTTGCTTGAAGATTTAACTGCTTTAAGAAGGCTGTTCATTAAAAGAACATTAACCATAGAAACCTCATCAACTACAATTACATCATGATAAAGTGGATTATTTTCGTTCTTCTTATATCCTTGTTCTGGGTTATATTCAAGAAGCCTATGTATTGTTGTTGCGTTCATTTCAGTAACTTCTGACATTCTTTTTGCTGCTCTTCCTGTAGGGGCAGCACAGGCAATGGTTAAGTCCATTGATTTAAGCGTTTTTATAATGCCAAGAAGTGCTGTTGTCTTTCCCGTACCAGGACCTCCTGTAAGAACCATAACATTGTGGTTTATAGCAGTGTTAATTGCTTCTTTTTGTTTTTCATTATATGTAATACCAATTTCTTTTTCAATATTTTCAATTGAAACAGGGTTTATTGATGACACATATGGTTTATACGCATTAAGCCTAAGAAGTTTTGAAGAAATATTTTTTTCAGCATAGTACAAAGATTTACAGAAAACTTCTTTTCCTGTAATTGTTTTAGCCTCATCGTATTTAATCATAAAATCAATCATTTCAGCAATTTTCTCTCCTTCAATACCAAGTAATTCAATTGCTGAATCAATAAGAGGCTGTTTATACATGAAAGTATGCCCTTCCTCACCAGCTTCTGTTAGAATATAATTAATTCCTGTCATGATACGATTTTCATCATATTTCTCAACACCTATTTTAAGGGCAACATCGTCAGCACGTTTAAAGCCAATGCCATCAATATCATAACAAAGTCTATATGGGTTTTCTTTAATTATTTCAATAGCGTCTTTTCCGTACTGCCTATATATTTTCATTATCATGTTAGTAGTGATGGCAAATTGCGAAAAAAACATAACAATTTCTTGTACTTGTTTATGCTCAATAAATCCCTTAATCAATGTTTCTATTTTTGCCTCTCCAAGCCCTTTTATTTCTTTTAATCTCTCTGGGTGGTTTTCTATGACATCAAAAGTTTCTTTACCAAGAACATCAACAATTTTTCTTGCCATTTTTTCTCTAATGCCTTTGAAAATACCACAAGAAAGATAAGCAATGATTCCTTCTTCATCGCTTGGCTGTACTTCTTGATATTGTGTGGCCATGAATTGCTTACCGTACTGAGGGTGATTAACCCAATCGCCTTGCACAATTAGGCTAAAACCAATTTTAGGGCTAATCATGCCATTTTTAAAAACAAGCACAAAAGGCTTACCACTGTCTTTATCAACAGCAGTCAGTACAGCGTAACCAGTTACTTCGTTAGTAAATGTTATACCTATTATTTTGCATTCTAATTCAATCATATTCAATTACAAATATACATAATTTTTTCTTGTTTTCCAACTATTTATATAAAAATGTACTTTATATGGGGCTATTTGGAGAAGTTGTTAAACAAGTTTTAACAGAAGACAAAACAACAGATTATATAAAAAAACTCATTAGCAACAATACGGATGAGTTTTTCAAACAATATCTTAAAACAAAAGTTGCTGATTTGCCAGAAAATTTGCAAGAGCACTTTAAACAAGCAGCAGAGCATAGTTATAATGTTTGTATTGAGCATGATTTGAACCTTACTCAGTTATTTAGGCTTGAGTTTCTTAATTTCTTTGATATAAGTCATGGAAAGGGGCCTGTTAAATACACAATGGGACTTGCAAGGCTTGCTATTGAGCAAATTGGTATGTTTTATACAAATCATGACCATAGCAAAATATCAAAATTAAAAGCAATGGCTTTGTTCATCACAGAGCATCCCGATTTAGTTCCAGAATATGATGGAAATTTCAATGGTTTAAAGTATCTGCAATTGGAGGACCAGGTATATCCTATTCTTAAAGAATATAATCTGAAAAACCGTGAAGAATTATCAGATTTTGTTGAAAATACTGATTATGAAATAGTTCCAATTAAAAATTTTGAGCAGGCGAGCCAATACGGGCAATATACTTCATGGTGTGTAACACATGAAAAAGCACATTTTAATTCATACACGAACAATGGGCAAAAGTTTTATTTTTGCTTAAAAGATGGATTTGAAAACATACCAAAAAGGGCTGGTGAAAATGCTCCTTTGGATGAGTATGGCTTGTCAATGATTTCTGTCCAAGTTAATAAAGATGGTGAGCCAGAGCATATTACAACAAGATGGAATCACGAGTATAATGGAGAAAACAACCCAGGATTAAAAACGCCAAAACAAGTTCAGGAGGTTGTTGGGGTTAATTTCTACGAAACATTTAAACCTTGGACAGAAGAGGAACTTGAAGAGTTACGTGCGAATGGGGATTATGAAGAAGATGAAGAAGTAAGAAGAGAAGATTATGAGCAACAAAGATGGGAGAATGGCGTTCATTTATGGGATGGTTGTGATTTATTAGTTGGCTACGATGAAGATTTCAACTTTACCGAAGGAGATACAAACTATTACATATATAATACCGACTATGATGACTATGAACCTGTTTCGTATGAAGAAGTTAATCCAAACCCTGTATATGTTAACAGCCAACTTGAAATGGCTATTTTGGAAAAAAACTACGGTAGTGGTTATGTCATTGCTGTTAATTGCCCTTCTGGTGATAGATATAGAAGAAGCAATATAGAGGTAATATCAGATGTAGATTATTATAAAATTTTCCAAATGAACGGCATTGAAGGCAGTGATGTGCTTATTTGCTTTATTAACAATGGGAAATTTGGATATGTTTCAAGTGGAGATATTGGTGAGTCCGATGAAAGTTATAATTATAATTTAGACCAAGACATTAATGAAAACGCGATTTTTATTAATAGAGAAATAAATCAATATATTACAGAATATCAAGTTGCTGTAGAAGTTGAGCATAGTGATGGCAAACATTCATTATTCATTGTAAACCCAGGACAATCTGAAGTAACAACAATTGTAAAAGCAGACTTTCCTAAAAATGCAGTAATGTTTAAGTATGACCCAGAAAGAGACCTTGTTATAGGTACATTATCTAATTACAACTTGGAAGGTATTGCTTCATCAGACAATGAATATGAGGGAGGAAAAATTTTATCAATTGAATCAAAATTAGATAATGAGCATTATCTTGTAAGAGTTGAATCTGAACAAGGTGGTGATAACTATATACTTAATGACTTAAATATTATTAGAATTGGCGATAACAAAAAACTTGTTCCTTTTGATTTTGCATCATGGAGGTATGTTGAGGAACTTGGATTATTAGTTCTTAAAATTTGTTATGGACCTGGTACATTAGACTTCAATTCTTACTTATTTGATTTGAAAAATGGTAAAGTAGTTTCAAATAAACACACTGATTTTATGTACGCTAACGGTGTCCTTCAGGCTGGAGATTGTAAAGGAGATGATGTTAAAAACGCTGTATTCTACATGATTAATCCAAAAAATTATATGCAGGAAGCAGGTCCATATAAAAAAATTATCAGCATTGGAAATGGAAAAGCCGTTGTAAAAACAGGCGATGAATTTTGTTATATTTTTGACTGTAATCAGTTTGCATTTATTAAAAAGGCAAAAAAATATGATACAATAAATTGCTATTTGCACGACAAAGAAAATAACACCGTTAAATTGGTTGCATTGCAATCAGTGTCTGATGATTTGATTTATATTTATGATACAAAAACAATGCAAGTTATTGATGAAAAACCTTTAATGCCTGGATATCACCCAACAACTGAAAAAAACTTTTTGCTTGTAAAACATGCTGATAATACTTATAATATTATTAATTTGGTAAGTGGAAACTTTGAAAAAGTATTTGCAAAAGATGTACCAAAAATTGACTATGATTATGGCAATATGTTTTTAATGGCAAAAAACGGAAATTTCGTATATATTTTTGATTTTGAACATGGTGTAGTATTACCGACAAAAGATGGTATTGACATAAGTGGTGCTATTAACTTTTGGCTTTCAGAATCTGGCGGAAGGGTTTTCTTTTTCGTTAATGGAAATGATGGGGGAACTTATAGAATTAGATACGATTTAATTTTTAATGAAGGGAATAATGTTCTTTTTGCATCTGTTGATTCGCAAAACTATAGACAACTATCCGATTGGGATTCCATATCTAATGCGCCAAAAGACGTCCAAATAAAGGCAAATGCAGTCCTATTCCCACAAGAAAAAATACAGGTTGTTAATAGTTTTAATGAAATGCTTAACAGAATGGACAAAACCAGAAACGGCTCAATATTACTATAAATAAAAAAGGGAGGTTCAGCCCTCCCTTTTGTTTTTTAAACCTTCTCAATAGGAATAGCCCTTGAGTTAGGCTTTTTCTCTTCAACCTTTTTGACAGCTGTTACAACAAGATTTCCGTCATCGTCAAGCACCGCCTTTAGTGTTTCAGGATTTGCCTTTTCAGGTAGGGCCTCTTGAAGTGCATATGTGCTTTGTGAAGTCTTTGTGCGCTGTGCATAAGCAACAGTAACAACTGGCTGTGTAAGAGTGTTTTCTACTCGAACTTTAACATTTGAAACTTGTACTGACTTTTCAACAGGGATACGAAGTTCAAAGAAATCTCCCTTATCCTCAAAACTTGGGGACTCTACATTGAAACCTTCAAAGAAATCATTATCAAATGCTTTCATAAGGCTTTCAAAATGATTACTAAAATCACGTGTAATTAAATCAAACATAGTTAAAAACTTTATTAAATTATATCCTTTCGGATTGTAATGCAAATATACAAATAATTTTTTAAAAAACAAAACTATTTATAAGAAAAGTAGAAAAAATATGAAACGAATTAACGAAAGTGAATATGGCGATATGCATCTTGATTATGATATGAGAAGATTTGCAGGCTATGATAAATGGAAAAAAAAGCAAGATGAAATTGAGCAATTAAAACAAGACGCTAAAGTAGATAAAAACGCTGCTTGGAAGGTTGCTGATGGCAGGTTGAAACACAAACAAGATAATTTAAACATGGCATTTGATGATAGAAAAAAACATCAACAAGATTGGATTGATAATGGGAAAAAAGGTGTTAAGCAAGGATTAAAAAATGGCGAATTTAAATATCATGGGAAAAAACACAAATGGCCTTCAAACAATCCTGTGCCATTCCAGAGAAGTGATGATGAAAAAGAAGTTTTGGCAAAATTTGATAAAGAGCCATTTTTTAATAATGAAACAAATGAATCAAAGAATAGTATGAAAAAGAATGTAGTAAAGTTAAATGAAAACACCCTCAGGCAAATTGTTGCTGAAAGTGTGAAGAAAGTGTTAAAAGAAAATCAGTATATGTCATATGAAGATACTGATGCTTATAGGGAAGAACAAGAAGAAATAAGACAAGAGAACAGGAGGCAAAATGCCCTTAAAAGTGCGTGTGACGAACTGATAAGTGTGTTCTATAACTATAGTGCAACAGACGAAGATTGCGAGTATTTCCTTAAGTATATAGGCGAGAGAATAAAAATACACGATAGTTCATTAGGAATTAATGGCGCTGATTAAGCCACCATCTTCAAATCCTCATAGGAACACTTGCCGATAGACTTTTTAAACATAAATAAAAGCCGTAGAAAAACTCTACGGCTTTTTCATTTTATTCTGTTAGAAATTACTTCTCTACAGAAATAACAACCGCACGACTAAGTTCAGGAACATCAAAATAGTCAATAAGACCACCCTCAACTTCCTCAATATGTCCACCAAGACCGTACTTTTCAGCAAGCAAATCGCAAACGTACTCTGCACGTGCCTTACGAAGTTGCTCATTGCGTCTTGCGGAACCAGTCTTTGAATCGGTTGCACCTGTTACATAGAACTTAACCTTCTTGCTATTAGAAATGATATTCTTTGCATAGAAGTCAAGATGCTCAAGTTCCTTTGCAGAAAGGGTTGACTTTCCAAGGTCAAAGAAAAGAACAAAATTGCTTACACCAAGGTCATCAACATAGGATACATTAGGGGTAACAGCGCACTTAGGCTCAGAAGTAGCCTTCTTAAGGCTATTAACCTCATTTTGAAGTGCATTAGCCCTATTAGCAGCATCATTAGCATCATTACATGCATTTGCAAGGTCAGCCTTAAGTCCCGTAATTTCAGCAATATAACCATTTGCTGTTGTTGCAGAACGCCTAAAGTTGTTTCTACCAAGATTTACACGAACATTAACACTTGCACTTGGAAGGAGAACAACTCCGTTTCCGCCAATAACATTACCATTAGAAGCAAGAACTTGGAATTGAGGAACAATTGCAACAACGCTGCTTACACGAACAGGAAGTTCAAGACCACCACCTACAGCAAGCGCACGTGCTCCATGCCCAAATTCAGCACCAGCAGTAAGATAAGGAATAACATTGACAGCCCTACGCTCCTTGTATCCAGCAAAAAGGTTAGAAACATTCACCATAAAATCACCATGAACATAGTTAAAATAGTGATTTCCATCAAATGAGCCACCAATACCGTTAACACGATTATCAATGTTACCTGTAGTAAGTCCTTGCCAGCCAAGGCGAACACCGTAAACAGGGTCAAACCACTTACCAAGATTAGCATTAACAGTAAGACCACCAAAATCATAGGTCAAACCACCCTTGAAAATCTGACGGAAGTTATCAACAGGCATGTTAGCTCCACCACCAACTTCAACAAACCAGTTATCAATAAAACGATTAGTCTCATAAGGACCGTAAACGAAATTACCGTTTCCATCACGATTTCCCTCTTGCGCAAATGCCATAACAGACACTACAAGAGCCATCATTAAAGTAACAAATTTCTTCATAATATTAAAATTTTTTAAAAATAATTATAAAACTTTGCAAATATACAAACAATATTTGAGAAAAACAAAATTTATTCACTATATGCGTTCAATGCATCGTCAAAAATTTCATCTCTCACTCTATTAAGGATTTTACCTAAAAGGTTTTCTCCCCTCCATTTAGATTCATCAAAGACATTTTCATCTTGATAATGAATTCCAACGCCCCAAATTGTATCATATGGGCTACCTTCTACAAATTTCTGTTCTTTGAATCTTTTGATGCATTCATTACATTCTGCGCATTGTGTAAATTTTGCATTGACTCCTGCATACATAATATCCTCTTTAACTTTGTCCCAAATATCAGGAGTAAAATTTTTAACTTCTCTTCCAAGTTTTTTTATTTCTCTTGGCGAATCAAGTTTTAGGATTTTTTCAGCAGTTTCGTTGTCGCCAAAAGTAACTGCTTTCTTCCACATGAAATATTTCTCAGAAGTTGTCCATAATTTTCCTTCAAGCCAAAATTGGCAAGGAAAGAAGTTAGAAAAACAGCCACCCCAAAAAGCAACATATTTATCATTATAATTAGTACCACTTAAAAGAACATCTTCAAGATAGTCTTCAAAATTTCTGTCAACTGTCCGCAAATTAATATTTTCCATAAAATTACAGATTAAAATGGGGAGGTATTTCCTCCCGTTTTTATTTGTTTTGTTTAAACTTCTTAACTAAAATTCTCGCCCCATTGAAGTTTGCCCAATTCATCTAAAAAAATCAGCCTAATATCTTTAAATTTGGACAATCTGTTAGCGAATTCATTTATACCTTCTTCGTTAAATCTACTTTCATAATACATTTCAAGATTGTTTTCTTTGCAAAAATCATAATTGGTTGTTGCAAAATATGAACACAAGAAAATATCGTACAGAGCGTCACAAGAAGGGTGATTTTTTCCCATTTGTTCAATACACGCTGAAAGCACGTTCTGGTTATCTGTTTCATCAATAATAGGTCTACCTTCAAGTTTATTCAACATATAGACCAAGGTGTATAAATCATAATCTTCATTTATGCTAAATGTTGAATAGCAAAAATTCTCATTTCTATATTTATATACCCAAGATTTATGAAAGCCTTCACAATAGCAATCTGCAATATCTGCGCCATAATCTCCTTTGCAAAAATCAGGAAGTTTTTCAATCGTAAAAGGTGAACGAATAGATATAACCCACCCATAGAAATTTTCACGCATAATAAATTCAATACCATTAGTAAGCCTAAAAGCATAAACAGGGAGTAAACAAGATTTTGACATGTGTGTTGACACAACAAAAATTGGGGAGTGTGACAAGTGCTTGCCAATTTTGTCTCTGACAAATATCATCTGTTGCTCTGCTGCTTTTTTCCAGAGAAGGTCATCACTCAACTCATTCTCTCGCATAAATTCAATAAGCAATTTATTCATTTTTTTTTGAAAATTTGTTTTGCCTTTCTATCAAAAACCGTGCCAAACTTTTGCTTACTACAAACGTTTTTTAATTCTTCCTCTTGTAAGGTCATAAGGTGACATTTCAACAAGTACTCTGTCGCCTTCAATAACTTTTATATAATTTTGTCTCATTTTGCCACACGCTTGGCAAAGTATAATTGCATTGTTGCAGTCAAGTTGTACTCTAAACATTACATTTGGCAAGGATTCTAGTACGACACCTTCTTGCTCTATTAATTTCTCTTTTGGCATAATTTATTTATGGTTTGTTATATAATTTTTTTCTTAACTGTTTCATAAGAATCTTCTTCAAAATGATAAATGTCGGCAAGTGTAAGACCCTTTTGTACCTTAGGCACATCAGCCTCTTTTGCATAAACAAGATTGTCATTGTCAGCATTAATTTCGTTTGCTTTGCTTGTGTAAATATGCTCAAGAAGTGCATTGGTTTTTTCAAGAGTAAGTGGCTTAAACTCATATTTTGATACAAGCCTTCCTTTCCTAAGAAGTGCAGGGTCAATATCTTTAATATCCTCATTAAATGTGCAAATAAACTTAATTCCAAGGTCATCTGCAAGAAGTCCGTCTGTCATATTAAGTAATGTAGAAACTGCTGACGCAGAATTACCAAAACCAGATTTTCTATCTCTGATTGCATTTTCGCAATCTTCAAGGATAATAACATGATTAGTTAAACTATTAAGGAATGTTGTAAACTCAGGTTTCCCCAAATATGGGATTAAATCAGGCGTGACAAATACAAATTTCTTGCTTGAATGAGTTGAAATAAGGTGTCTGATATATGTTGTTTTACCTGTGCCTTTTTCGCCATGCAAAATTACAAGCCCGCTTTTATCATCATCTTCGATAAATTTTTTGATTTTCTCATCCTCACGAGGGAAATCATCATTGTATTGAAGGCTAATATTAAAGTCTTTAACTTCTTTAATATCCCCTTTATTAAGATGGAAACCAGTGTTGTTTGAATAGATTTTATAAATCTTATTTCTTTCTTTTTCTGGCTCCGTATAAAATTTATATAATGTTTCTTTAAATTTATTAAGAGCATCATACCCATCATTTGAGAAAAGGATATATGATTCAGAAATATTTTTTTCTATTCTTGCATAGATATTACTTTTATGTAAAACAGCACAGAAGCCAAGGCTTAACTCCTTGGTTCCCATATCTTCTGTACAATAACGAATTGTCTCAAGGTTTTCATCTTCAGGAGTGTTTTCTTCAATATACTTTAATATTTCTTCTGTGTCAAAATAAAACTCCCCATCACGATTTGACCTAGTAAACATATAACAATTTGGGAAATAGTTATTGTTTGCGTAGAAAAGATTTTGCAAAGAAAGCCCATCAACATCTGAGTATATGGTTGCTAACTTATTGTCAAGCCTTAAATTTTTTATCTTATTCATTTTTATAAACTTTTTGCAAATATACAAGAAAAAGTTCATAAAAACAAATTATATTCTATCGCTATAGGTTTCTCTATATATACTTGTAGTATCTTCAAAATAATTGTTGTCATTAAAATCGTTTCTATCAAATATATGAAATGTGCTATTTTTTGACATATCATATTTTGATTTGTATGGTTTGTCAAACAGTTCAAAACTAACAATTTCTTCTTTATCTGTTACTTCATCCCATGTATATGCTTTATACAATGTTTCTGTCCAAACGTTTTTTCTACTATGTAATATACCCATGTCATTCCCGCTATTTACAATAAATAGCCTTTAGTTTTATTAATTCATTGTACATGTCATCAATTCCTGAATATCCATTTTCTGGAGGAAATTCTTGTTCACTAATAAAATTAAGAGTATTTTTTGCTCTTGACCATGCAACATATACAATATTTTTTTCAGACTCAATTTCCCATTCAACCCTAGCAAGTTTACTTGGCATAAGCGATGGGCATAAGATAAATACATTATTACACTCAAGACCTTTTGCTCTATGCACAGTTGATAGATGTATTAAATCATTTGTAATCACATCATTGTCATCTGTTTCAATATCGGAAACAAAAATATCGTTTAGTCTGTTAATAACTTCTTGTTTATTTGTTATTCCTTCTGATACTGCCTGTATAGCAAGTATTTTATCATATTCCTCCATAATCAATGGCTCGCAAACAACATCTTTTAACGAACATTGATTTATTTTTGCAATTGAATCCCATGTGTCAAAAAGCCCAATATATAATTGATTTATAATTTCGTTAATATTATCTGTTTTATATTCATTCAATATTGAAATTAGTTCTCTACCAATGGCAAGTCCTGTCACTTTTGATGGTTTATTGCCTGAAAGCAGTTTCATATGTAACTTTACAAGTGGTGCTGTTAACCTACATAATACCAAATCGCCTTCTTTTATTTCTGATATATGAGCGTTATAATTAACTTCGCCTTCTTTTGCAAAATCAGGTGTCTCAAAATCTGGCACGATTTCTCTCACTTTATCTGCAACTCGTTTACTACATCTATATGATACACTAAGATGAAATTCACGCATGTTATCCAACTTTTCAAACTTCTTAAATGCCTCTGTATCAGCACCACACCAAGAATTAATACAGTTATGGGTCAATATTTTGTCAGCGACATAATTTTGCTTTTTTTCAATTTCAAGAGAATAAACTTTTTTTCTTTCATTTAATCTATCTATTTTTGAAATTTTTGAATATGCGCATTTATAACTTTTATGGATGTCTGGCCTTTTTTTATTTTTGTTGTTTTTTATTCTTGTTCTTAAATTGTTTTTGTCATAGTAATTTACAGACATTATGTTTTCAAATAAATTGCAAGCATATATCGTAAACATATGGTCTCTTGCGTGTTTCACATTACTTCCTTTTTCAGAGAATGGGCAATTTATACTTTTGTTAAAATAAGATAAACATTCTATTGCTCTGTCTGTTATATCACCCAAATATTCATCATAATATTTTTTTATTTCTTCATTTGTCATTGAACTATTCCATGTTCTATCTGGATTAAATATTGTCTGCGGTATGCCAAATTTTGCTGAAATAAATGATTCTGCTAGCATGGCACTTTTATTATCATCAAAAATGTCAAGTATCCACAATTTAGAACAATTTTCATAGTTCATTCGTATTGTAGGCCCAAAATTTCCAGAAACGGCACTTGTTTCTTTAAAAAGTTTACTTTTCCCAATTCTCCACATACCATATTCATTTGTCATAAGATAAACAACATATTTATTTTCACATGCTTCTCTATCAAATTTTGCGTAGCAAATATGGTCATAAGAATATTCACTGCTTAAACCGTTTTCTGTTGTTATTTTAATTGTTTTATCAACATATCTTTCTGCTATTTTTGTTACTTTAAATCCACCTTTGTCACCATTTTTATAATATGGATAGAAACCAGAATCGTTTTTACTATAAGTAACAACTCTGTCTCCAACAACAATATCTTCAATGTTTTTTTCTGTTCCATCTATTAGTAAAACTTTTGTCCCAGCTGGTTGACACTGAAAAGAGTCGCCAAATAGCACAAAACGTGTTGCTCTATTCTTGCATATATCTATTAAGTTTTGCTGTATTAATGACGAATCTTGTGCTTCATCAACAAAGATAACATCATACTGAAGAAATTTAATATTTGCTTTAATTCCAAGTTCATATGGAAGCCAAATCATGTCTTGAAAATCAATCTTTTCGATATTTGTACTTCCCCATTGTAGCATTTTTCTAACAACATCGCATTCATTATTAATTAATTGCAAGCCATATTTATTTGCTACTTTTAAAATTTCTTTTACTGATTGTGCTTCATTATAACGAGAAAAATCAAGTAATTTAACAATATTTGTTTTATATCTTCTACGTTGAGAACTTGATAACAATGACCATGCATTACCACTTAATTCATCCAAATTGTTTGTTAAGTAGTCAAAGTACTTATCTTCTTTTAATTCTATATTTTTAAATTTAGTTTTAAGAATTTTAAATCCAAGACTATGATAAGTACATACGTCAATATTTTCTTTATCTTTAAGTTTTTTCTGTAGATGCTTTGCGATATGATTGTTATGAGAAATTATAAGTATTTTTTTCCTTGGATTAATAGCAGCACACATTAGTTCAATGGTTTTGGATTTACCGCTGCCTGCTCTTGATTGAACAGTTGCATTTCCTATACCATAGGCAATAAAATTACACAATTCAATCTGTGTTTTTGACATTTGGTTGTTTTCACCAATTATTTTTTGAAATTTATCTTCTTTTGGATTAATCATATTGCAAATTTACATATTTTTTTATTAAAAGCCAACTATTTATATTAAAATAGTATATTATGGGTAAATTAAATGAAACAAAACTTAAGAAGATTGTTGCAGAAAGTATTAAAAAAGTAATCAATGAGGCACATGCTAACTGTGGCTTGAATAGTTATTACATGGATTTATTCAGAAACAG
>OBLI01002403.1_pt1 | contig 16040 bp, 15 predicted proteins | sample 1519701 | NCBI WGS metagenome assembly OBLI01 (sample SAMEA3663005, study PRJEB22513) | pig gut metagenome | biome: pig gut; feature: pig-associated habitat; material: faeces | place: France | collected 2012 | reverse complement strand
GATCATGCCCGGGAGCTTTTGGAAAATACCGACCTAAGTGTTACAGAAATCGCAACTCAATGTGGTTTTTCCGGTATTAGCTTTTTTATCCGAAGGTTTACTGAAGCCAACGGATGCTCCCCACTCAAATGGCGTCAGCAGCATAAAAACGCAGAAAAGTACGCTACCGTTTCATACAAAACGGCCGAACTCTGAGGCAACATGATCTTAATGACGATCTAAGGAACCTCTGAATAAATCGTCTGCGGCTGAGAGGCGGGTCTTTTGCCCCATCCGTTCAGTACCAAAATTGGGAAATACACAAAGTATTCCTCCAATTTTGGTACTTTCGGCTGAGCCAAAATCCCTCGCCGTCAGCTCTTGCCGATTTAATCAGAGGTTCCCTAAAGTTGTAACACCCGTCCGAACACGAACGGGTGTTTTGAGAAGGATCTGTTGGGTGCGGTTCTATTCCTGCTCAACAATGACGCTGCCGGATTCATCACGGGTATCTGCCTGCCCATTGACGGTGGCTTCTCCGCCTATTCCGGCGTATAATCACTCGCAACTGCATTTGCCGCAGATAAGACTCTTTACTTCAAACGGCAGGGCCCCGGTTTTTCCGGGGCTTTTGTCATTTGCCCATTACGACACACTTTTCGACCCCAAATCGTCTCCGGAAGCAATCCGCTGGATAATGCAATGTCAATGAGCGGAACAACGCCACCGGCATCAGTGGTGCATCTGTCGCTTCTTGGTGCATTGTATCAACTTACCGTACCTTTGCCAGATAAGTTACCTGATTTGATACAATGTCAAGTCAGGTAATTTCCTTTTTATAGCAATAAAAAGTTGGAAATCCCCCGAAAATTGGGGAAATTCCAACTTTTTAATTTTTATGGAGCATGATGACAGAGAGAACGCAGCCTTTTGAGCGGGGAGTCGGCAACCCTATTGTGCATTTACAGGCTATCGTTCAGGCAATCCTAATCCGTAAATAAGAGAATCGTAAACTCCCTCATTTGCGGATTATGCTCATTTAGAACCACATTTCCTAAACAATTTCCGCATTCACAAGATGGCAGTAGGTCGTTCCATTCTCCTCATAGACCTGGAAGGTGCCAACCACGGTGATGTCAGCCTCCATCTCGGGATACGCCATGCCGTCTTTCAGAACAAACTCCATGCCCTGAGCGCAGCAGGCGGTGGCATCCGCAATCATGCAGACCCGATAAACTGCGCCGGTGCTTTCATCCAGGAAGGCAGAATAGCCGCCGGTCATTTTGATGGTTTTGCCCACATAGTTCTCCGGCACGGTGAGCATGTTGTAAACCTCGGAATAGACCATGGTGCTGCTAAGAGCGGTCAAATCCACATCGACTTTTCCTGTTACATTTTCTGTGGCGGCGCTGGTTTCCGGCTGTTTTCCGCAGGCGGAAAGCGTCAGCAGCAGCGCCAGAATCAGAATCAAAGATTTTGTTTTCATTTTGAACCTCCTGTAAACAAACCCATGAAAGAACAGATGCCGAAAGCGGCGGCATCCACAGCGACAATGGTGGAGCCCACTGGGGTACCGGCGAGGATGGCGATGAGGATTCCCAGAAAGGCACAGCCCACGGAAATCACCGCCGAGCAGATGGTCACGGAGAAAAAGCTCTTGAAAATCCGCATGGCGGACAGCGCCGGGAAGATGATCAGCGCCGAAATCAGCAGACTTCCCACCAGATTCATGGCCAGAACGATAATCACTGCCGTAATCACCGCAATCAGCAGATTGTAGGCGTCCACTCTGGTGCCCACAGCTCTGGCAAAGGTCTCGTCAAAGGTGACGTTGAAAATCTGATGGTAGAAAAGGGTGTAGAATACCACCACAACCACGGATAGAACGGTACACAGCCACACCTCTGTTTTGCTTAAGGTCAGGATGGAGGTGGAGCCAAAGAGAGTGCTGCATACGTCCCCTGCCAGATTGGAGGAGGAAGCGAACAGGTTCATCAGCAGGTAGCCAAAGGCCAGGGAGCTGACGGAAAGCATGGCAACGGAGGCGTCCCCTTTGATTTTTGTGTTCTGTCCCGTCCGCAGCAGCAAAACGGCGCAGACAATGGTAACGGGCAGCACGATGATCATTTTGTTGGTGAGCCCAACCACTCCGGCAATGGCCATGGCACCAAAGGCCACATGGGACAGCCCGTCTCCGATGAAAGAGAAACGCTTCAATACCAGGGTAACGCCCAAAAGGGAGGAGCACAGGGCAATCAGCACCCCCACGATGAGGGCATAGCGGACAAAGGGATAGCCCAGATACAGCTGCAATTGGGAAATCAACTCAGCCATTGCCTTCACCCCCTTTCCCAGGGAGAAATCCGTTTCCGCTGGCGAAATATTCCTGTTTCGTGCCGAAGAAAATGTTGTTTCCGATGTGCAGAATGTGGTCGGCGTATTGCAGCGCGGCGGAAAGGTCGTGGGAAATCATGATGGTGGTGATGCCGTCCTGATGAAGCTTTTCAATCAGATCATACATCTGTTCCGTGACCTTGGGGTCCAGCCCGGAAACCGGCTCATCCAGCAGCAGACATTTCCTGGTGGCGCACAGAGCCCGTGCCAGCAGAACCCGCTGCTGCTGTCCGCCGGATAGCTCCCGGTAGCAGCGTCTGGCAAAATCCCGGATGCCCATCCGCTCCATGTTTTTGGCAGCCAGCTCCTTTTCTTCCTTGCTGTAAAAGGGCTTCAATGGATTCCTGGATTGGCAGCCGGAGAGAACGATTTCCCAAACCGATGCGGGGAAATCCTTTTGGACGACGGTCTGCTGGGGAAGATACCCGATTTCCGACTGTTTCAGGCCGTCACCAAACCGAATTGCCCCGGAGAGCGCCGGCTGAAGACCGAGAATGGTTCGCATTAGGGTGGATTTGCCGGAGCCGTTTTCTCCCACAATGCAGAGATAATCCCCGGCATTTACTTCAAAATTCAGATTATGCAGGATTTCTTTGCCGTCATACCCCAGGCAAAGTTCCTGACAGGAGAGAAGCGCCATGGTTATCCCTCCCGATTCAGTGCGATTTTCAGCACTTCCAGATTCTTTTCCATGACGGAAAGATAGGTGGTGCCCTGGGAAACGTCCTTGCTGGTGCACGACTGCATGGAATTCAAGGAGAGAATGGATATTTCCGGCATCCCGGCGGTATCGATGATGGTTTTGGCGATCTTTCCATCCGAGCCTTCCAGGGTCATCACATGGTGCAGGTTTTCCTCTTTCAGCTTGTTTGCCAGGAATACGATGGTCTCGAAGCTGGCTTCCGTCTCGGCGGAGCAGCCGGGGAAGGCAGCATAATAGGATAGCCCATAATCATCCGTCAGGTAACGGAAAGGAAAGCGGTCGCCAAATAGCAGGGTCTTCACATCAGAAGAATCCACGGCCTGCTGGTATTGCTTGTCCAGCGCATCCAGCTTCTGAAGATACGCGTCGGCATTGGCGGTGTAAACATCCTTGTTGGCTTCATCCAGAGAAATCAGCGCATCCATCAGCGCCTGGCATACGATTTTTGCGTTGCGAAGACTCAGCCACACATGCTCGTCATACTCCGGCTCTTCTTCCGCTTCCTCCTCGTGGGCATCCATTCCCTCGATAATTTCCTCTTCTTTCACGCTGCCACGAAGGACTTCCATCAGATTGATGACGATCCGATTCTGGTTGGCAGCGTCCGCCAGGGCAGGCTCCACCCATTTGTCGGATTCTCCGCCCACATACACAAAGAGGTCACAATTGGAGATGGTCACCATGTCCTTGGCGCTGGGCTGGAAGCTGTGCAGGTCGACGCCGCTGTCCAGAAGTAGGGTCACGTCGGTGTTCTCTGCCCGTTCTCCCAGCAGCTGCATCACCCAGTCATACTCCGGGAAGATGGTGGTGACGATGGACAGCTTCTTTTCGGCCTGGGCAGGGGCCTCAGTCTTGGCACAGCCGGAAAAAATCGAAACAATGGCCGCAATACAAACAAAAATAGCAATGGTTTTCTTCATAAAAATAATAGCCTCCAAATTAAATAGGATCAAAAAATGCAACACAAGCAAGCCCACCGAAAAAACGGCAGGCTGATGCTGTTGGGTTGATCCTGTTTAATTTGAAAGCTTGACCTTATTCACAACCAGAGTCGGGCAAATCCGCAAAACGGGAATTTCCTCGCCCAGGGACCAAAGGACGCAGAATGCCGCCATAACCACACCCAGAACAATCAGAACCGTGCAGACTGTTTTGAGCAGGCTCTGGTAGAAGCTCACCAGACAGCAGATGGCGCAGCGCTCCTGGCAGCAGATATGCCCCGCCTCATAGGCCATAAAAAAGCAGGAAAAGAGCAGGGCAAAGCAGACGAGCAGGGCCATCAGTATCACAATTCCACGCAATTTGGCTGTCATATGCCCACTCCTTCCTGATTTTTGCTTTCATTATAAGCAGGAATCCCGGAAAGTCAATTCCATGATCAAAAAAGTCATAAAGAATTTACATTCCCGGAAGTCCGATTCCTTGTGGCTTTCCTCCGTCAGCGGGAAGGCCACTGTATTGGCGGCGTTGCCATAGGAGTCCAGGTAGCTGGCGTTGGCCATGAAAATCTGGTCAACGATGTTGTAAAGGGCACCCACCAGCAGGGAGATGATGCAGGGAATGGCGTATCGCATCATCATGAGCCAAATCCTCCTTTAGAAAGTGGAGTGCTTGGCAGATACACGCCGCTTTTTTCTTTTCATTTGGTTGCTCCTTTCAGTAATAGAAAGCGGCAGCTCTGTGCAACTGGATTTACGCGAAGATACCACTTGTTACAAATAAAGTACTTCTTTGCCCTGAATGTTCGCGGGGGAAGAAATTGGGCAATACATCCGTGACCGTCTGTGAAGCTAAAAGTGTGCAGGTCTCAATTATACATCTTCTGAAATGCTGCTGTGGGGGTTATCCTGCCATTCAGTCAGTAACTTTTCAAGTAATTGAGAAAGCTGCTGCTGCTCATCTATTGTCAGTGCATTGAAATATGAGAAGTGTTTTTCAGCAGCTTGCCGCTGATATTGTTCCACATCTTCACGCCCTGCCTCAGTTAATGTCAGCAGAATTTTTCGCTTGTCGGAAGCATCCTTTTCCCTGATAAGAAAACCTTTGTGTTCCAGCTTGGCGGAAATCTCACTCATTGAACCTGGCTGAATACCAAGTTTTTCCTGAAGAACCTTTTGTGTGAGAGGCCCTTGGTGATATAGTATTTTGAGAACTCGTCCCTGTGTCTGATGTTTACTATGGCTGCTGCTCATTTTTTGACCGCAGCGAATCAAGAGCATGCGGAGTTTTTCCTGAGAATTCATTTCAATTTTTTCCATACCATCTCACCTCTCCATGTAGACAAGAACAGTATACAGGAGAAGAAAGAAGATGTCAAGGTACCTTGACAAATGAAAAGGGCTGCGATAATATTGAGGTACCTAAATAAAAGGAGAGATATCATGGAAAAACAGTATTGTGACCAGTGCGAAAACAAGTGTCCTATTGATGCTTTGAGCTGTGGGAAGGGCCGAAGACATTTTGGAATGGAGCCTGCAGAAAGTGGTAAAGAGAGCCATGGCAGAAAAATGCCGGATGGTGTGATTGGGCTGCTGATGCAGTGCGGTCATGTACTTCACCACGGTGGTGCTGACGATGAGGATCTGCTGCGGGCGTTGAATCTACAGGAACAAGCGGAACTGGAACGGATGCTTAAAGTTTTGCTGGACGACTGGAAAATGCGAATGTCTGCTGGCCGGCTCGAACACAAGCATTGTGGTCGGTAGGAAGCAACTCCCTGAACATAGACAAGATAAAGGGGGACGCAAGCAGCTTCGTCTTTTCGCTGCTTGCGCCCCCAGGAGTATGAATCGTGCATTGATTGTCAATACACATCGGTAGCACTTTATGGTCCACGGAACCCACGTCTGCCGGAACTGCCTGCGTTGCCCCTATGACTCTCTTTCGCTGTCAGGACGCTTTGGATGCCGTGTTTTGTTTCCCAGTCAGAATCGCCATGGACCCAAGGGCAAGAATCAGAATCAGGGGAAACACGCTGCCTGCCAGCAGCCCTTTTTGCAGGCTGTTGCCTGTGAGCTCCGACACATTTCCCACCAGCCAGGGACCCAGCGCGCCGCCCAAATCCCCAGCCATGGCAAGCAGGGCGAACATGGCGGTTCCGCCCCGGGGTAGTCTGGCAGAAGAGATGCTGATGGTTCCCGGCCATAGAATCCCAACGGAGAAGCCGCACAGAATGCAGCCGGTCAAGCCTACGAAAGGAAGCCGGGACAGGGCTGCCAGCAGATAGCAGATCAGGCACAGCGCCCCAGAGCAGTACATGAACTGCATCAAATCCATCCGATGACCGAATTTTCCGTAAAGCATCCGGCTGATTCCCATGGCTACGGCAAAGAGACAGGGTCCGGCAAGGTCGCCTGCCGCCTTGGAAAGACCGATGGCAGATTCGGTATACGCCGATGCCCACTGCGCCATGGCAAGCTCACTGGCTCCGGCGCAGACCATGAGCACAATCGCCGTCCAGAAAACAGGGATGCGAAGCAGACTCCCAATGGACATACTTTGCCCCTCTTTTACCGGCGGTTCTATGGGGCAGGTCGCAAAGTTATAGATGTTGAGCAGGGGTACCAACGCCCAAAGGCAGGCAAGCAGCTTCCAACGCTCAATGCCGAAGACACGGAAGAACACGGTGGACGCAATCACCACGCCCACGCTTCCCCAGCAATAGAAGGAATGGAGCAGGCTCATCACCGCTTCCTTTCGGGGGAAGGGGCAGGCTTCCACGATGGGACTGCACAAGACCTCAATCAGACCGCTGCCAACGGCATACACCACCGCGCACAGCAAAATCCCCCAGAAGGGGCTGCCCAGAAGCTCCGGAAAAACCACAAGCCCCATCAGTCCCCCTGCCGAACACAGACAGGAAGCCAGAATACATTTGCGATAGCCAATGCGATCCACATACCGGGCGCACAAAATATCCACCACAAGCTGGGTCAGGAAAAACACCGTAGAGATCATGGCGATGCGCCCCAAGGGAATTCCATAGCTGCGGTGAAAGGTCAGGTATAGTAGCGGTGCGAAGTTGGCGGAGATAGCTTGGGTGACAAAACCCAGATAACAGGCGGTCAGGGTATGTTTGTAAGAGCGTTCCATATTGACTTTCCTCTCGGTGTGAACTAGAATGTAATGGGATTATATGATTCCTATTCGCAGTATACAATGCAGAATATGGGATAATCATTACACAATATCACATTTCGGAGGAAAACATGGCACATCTTACCTCATATCCGAGAATTCTTACGGATGAAACCATGAAAGAGATTGCCCATCATGGAAACCCGGAGTTTCCCCTGGGCTACTATGTGGAGGATATCTGGGAATTTGATTTCCACTGCGTGGACTGGCATTGGCACCCGGAGGTGGAGGTATTCTATGTTTTGGAGGGAACCGTCACTGTATTGGCTGGCAGCGGCAGCTACCGGCTGAGCGCCGGAACCGGAGCCTTTCTCAACACCCAGGTGATTCACAGCTTCCAATCGGAGGGAAGTGCCGTACTGCCCAATTTGGTGTTCTCCCCGGAGCTCATCGCCCCGGCGCAGAGTCTTCTTTACCGCAGGTTTGTTGCGCCGGTTCTCCATTCCGGGGTGGATATCCAGATATTCTCCCCGGAAACCTCCGAAGACAGAGCGGTACTGGATTGCCTGCGAGAAGTGATTGCCCACCAGGAGCAGACCGAACCCAGTGAGCTTCGCACGGTTCTGCTGCTGATGGCATTATGGGAAGCCATCGGCAGCCGGGTACGCTCAGAAGGCAACCCGGAAGATCGCAGCCTCCGCGCCCAGGCCCAGCTGCAAAGGATGATGCAGTACGTCCACACCCACTATGCGGACAAAGTAACCCTGGAGGAACTAGCCGGGGAGGTTTCCATCAGCAAAAGCAGCGCCATGAAGCTGTTCAGGCAATATCTGCATACATCGCCCATCGACTATTTGATTGGCTATCGTCTGAAGCAGGCGGCGAAGCTGCTGACCACCACCCGCGGCAGTGTCAGTGCCATCGCGGAGCAGACCGGCTTCGAGAACGTGGGTTATTTCTGTCGGAAGTTCAAGGCGGTATTTCATCAGACCCCCAGCCAGTACCGCAGGCAGTTCAACGAGCAATAAAAGGGACCCGGCAATGCGGTGCCGGGTCCCTTTTATAACGGATAGTCGTAAAAGAGAAAGTCTGTCAAGCCGGTGCTTTCGTAATACAACCGCCGTGTGCCGCAGTTCCGAAAGCCATAGGCTTCATACAGCCCCTGGGCAGGCTTGTTGGTGGCGATGGCATCCAGGCGAAGCGCCCGTTTCCCCCTTGCCCGGGCAAATGCCCCAATCGCATCCAGAGCCGCCCTGGCATAGCCCTGCCCCTGATGATCCGGATGGATGGCAAGAAGATGAATCACCAGAACCTCCTCTTCCGATGCAGGACAAGACCAGCTTCCCTTCCGGTAGGCATCTGGCTGGGTCTGCGTCAACGCCACCGCGCCAATCAGCATGTCGGCATCCCACAACAGAAACATTTCCCCCTTTTGAATGTAGCGAATCCAATCCTCATCCGCGGGATAGATTCCCTTCTTCCATTGAAGAATCCCGGCATATTCTTCAGAGCTGTCAAGCAGCTTCCAATAGAGGTTCCGAATCAGCGGCAGCTGCTCCAGCCCCGCCGCCGACAGTGTCAAACATTTCATGGGCATCTCCTTGAGAATCTATTTCTGTTATTGTATCGCAAATTACGGACAACCGCAATAGGGGCAGATGAAGAATACCGGGTTTCTGATGGTGTTTCCAAAGCAATGAGTGGCGTGAAACACGCCGCCCTTGTCCCGGATTGATTTTTGAGTTGTCCCGGGATTGGAGTGTTTTTTCCGTTTTCTGACATAACTATAGCAGAGGGACAGCTGTAATCTTCCAAACCCAAAAACATCTATCCCCATCCATCCCAAGTATCCCCGGGACAGATGGGATGGATAATATCATGCTCATTCGCCGCTGTGACCGTAATGGTATGCACCAGTCCGCTGCCGGCATCCACACCGATGTGGCATTTCATCCCGAATTTCCACTCATTGCCCTTTTTTGTCTGGTGCATTTCAGGGTCACGGGCTTTCTCGGCGTTCTTCGTGGAACTGGGAGCATTGACGATGGTTGCATCTACAATGGTGCCGCCCTTCATCATGTGCCTGGTTTGCACCATGATTCGGTTGATTGCGTCAAAAAACAGCTTGTTCAGGCCGTTTGCTTCCAGAAGATGGCGGAATTTGCACAATGTTGTTTCGTCCGGAACGGATTCTGTCATAAAGTCAATGCCTGTGAATTTCCGCATGGCGTAGCTGTCGTAGATGGCATCCTCTGTTGCCGGGTCGGACAGATTGAACCAAATTTGAAGCAGATACATCCGCAGCATCTTTTTAATCCCCATGGGCGGACGGCCACGCTTTCCCTTGGGATAGTAGGGCTCGATGATGAAATCGTACCGCTGGCAGAGCTGACAAAGAAGTATCCAGTGGATATGCGTTTCATTGAAATGATGCCCATGTACGACAGCGGAGATTTTGATTCCTCTGCGTACATCTCCTATACCAGGGTACTGGAGCAGCTCCCGGATGCTGTACCTGCCCAGCCCGACGGCAGCGTGGCGAAGCTCTGCCATCTGCCGGGAGCCCAGAGCAATATCGGCCTCATCAGCCCGGTGAGCGCTCATTTCTGCGCAGAATGCAACCACATCCGGGATTACCGTCGGACGAAAGCGATATACACTCAGTTTAGAGAATCCGGCTGGTCTGCAAAATTCTATCAGGAACATCGCGTAGAAATCGAAGCGCACAAAAAAGCCCAAACTGTCTATGAGCATCATGACGGCAAGCTGCCGACGCTGAAGGAACTGACAGCAGAATACGATGCGCTGAAGGGGCAGCTTGACGCATACAAGCCAGACCTGGCAGAGCTCCAATCGAAGCTGACAGACCTGAAGCACATCCGGTATAACTACAAAATACTTATCCGGGACATTCCACACACAGATCAATATTACCGCAAAGGAGATCGCATAGAACGATAACAACGCCTCCGTGCCGGAGCTGGTTTTCACTGTTTGCCGACACGGAGGCTTCTTTTCTGATGATGCTGCGGTGCTGCACTTTGTCTGACGCAGCAAGACGCCACAACCACAGATCGCAAGATCTGGTAAAAGGGGCTTGGGGGTGGAGCCTCCCAACAAGCAATGTGCAAAAGGTGCTACCTTTGCCCTGCTTGCCACTATTATTCCGAAAAGCACGCAACCGCTGTAGCCCTTAAAAATAGGCGTTTTGAAGGAATTTGTACTGGCTTCTATGGGCATATTATGGTATACATAAAAATAGGTTTTATGTCCCCCTAAAGCAGTTTGAGAAGCAGCGAGATAGAACACAGTATTCCCCTGCATTATCGTTATGATATTTCGCTGTAATAAATATTCTCTCCGTCAACAGTGAAGTTCACAAAATCGGTTATGAGATAATCACCGAATATATCGTCAACAGAAAATCCGTAAAGATACTCGCCGTCATAAAGCATATCAAAGAATATTTCCGGCTCGCCTTCAACAACATATTCATCACCATAATAGTAATATTCATCATCACTATCTATGGCATATGCATAATATATGGGAGTTATCCTGTCACCGCTGTTCAGCTCATAAATATTTCTTGCTGCCATACCGTTTTCGTCAATACCGTCCCATATTCCGTCAATGGAAACCGTACCGTTTGTGTAATCATGAGTAATTCTCAGGTTGGTTTCTTCGCCGTTTATGATAACGGGAGAGGTATAAATGTCATATCCGTCGCACTCGTCAACAACATATACCGCAAGTATCTGACCGTCGGGAAGAGAGAACCAGTAACCATCGAAATTATCCGTAAAAATACCGTTTTCCCAATCGGAGATAATATCAACGCTAAGTCCAAGCTCAATAATGTCCTCCATATCCTCCGAAAGCATATAAACGCACGCCTGCACGCTTGCGGTATATTCAAGAGATTCATCGGTAAGAGAGAAGCCGCATGTACCGTCATCAAGAAGCTGCGGTTTGTCATAGAATACGATAAACGGACTGTCACCCGTTGCTTCACATTCGCCGTAATTGTCCCAGTAATCGGAGTAATCATCGGTTTCATAGGTGCTGAGCCAAAGGTCAAAAACAGATGAATTGTCATAATTCTCCGTGTTTCCGCTGTTCGTGCTTCCGTAAACGGTTCTGTCAACAAATGAAAGATAATAGGGACTTACTGCCACATCTCCGAAAATTTTCAGCTCGGCAGAACCCTGAAGCTCCAAAGGATAATATGCTGCAAGTCCGCAGGCATCGGAATGATCCGAACCGTTTCGCTTGTAGATGACAGCTTTGTCAACAGCGGATAATACCTTGTCGGCACCCTCGGCATATTCTGCACCCGCTTGGACGATACCCGCAAGATCTACCATGTTGGTATAGCCCTCCGACTTGTTGTTTCCGCCGTAATTATCGGCTTTCTTAATGCTTCTGACAACAGCCGAAAGAACGGAATTATCATCGGATGCTTCATAGAGATTTTTGGCATAATCGTTAAAGCTTATAATAACATCATCAATTTTGGAAAGGTCAATAACAGAAAGTGTAGCACCGGATTCCAAATCTATCTCCGCACAGCCTTCATAAAAGCTGTCGCATACGACCTTTCCAAGCGCTGCACCGTCGGCAGTCGGATCATTACTGAGAAAATCCCCTATGGCGGTGTAGTCCCAGCCGTACCCGGGTTCTGTTTCCTCAGAGCCGTACATATATCTTGAATAGGTTGCAATGATATTTGCCGTTTCAACAGTACCCATAAGGCAGGCATCAAAGCCGATGAATTCAAATTTATCGGTCATTTTAGCCGACACCGATGAAAGTGCGGAATCGATCTCAATAAGCGAAAGGCTGTCGTCCTGGGACAGTTCATCAAAGCATACTCCCGAAATACTTCCGCCGCCGTGATTCCAGAAGATAAGCCCCATTTTTGCGGCAGGGCAGTTATTTACACCCCATTTCAGAAAATCCGAAAGTGTATCGGCAGAACCCATTGAAGCGGAAGGCTGTTCGTCAAGTATATACATCTCACCGTCCGAGATCTCATATCTGCATATCCCGTCCGAGCCTACGACCTCGTTCTGCCAGAGAGCAGTTCCTCCTGTCTGAATTACAAACCTGACATTGCTGCTTGTAGAAGCTTCAAGCATTTCCTGTATATCGTATGTAGCACATCCTCCGTCGCTTTCAAGGTCTGTTCCGCAAAGGTAAACGAAAACAGTCCAGGTGCCGTTTTCACCCATAGGCACAGACGCTGCTATATTTCTTTGGATATTGAGCCTGCCGTTTTGGTCAAGTGATACCGAAGCGCCGATGTCCGTTATTCCTGTTTTGTCCTTCTCGTCTGATTTTATCTCCGTTGTTTGTACAGCGGTTGTGGTTTCGGTGGGAGCATTGCCGCCTCCGAAGCCAGTCATTGTGACTGAAAGCATACAAAGTGCAAGAAGTGCTGCAAGTTTCTTTTTCATACATATCTCTCCTATATCGAATATTTCTGCATATCGCATTAGCCTAATTTTATCATACAGAACTGGGATCTGATTGAAAAAATACATCATCCTGGGGAGGATTCGCCCAGAGCAAGGGGCTGGAAGGGGCGAAAAGTTCTGTTTCAAAGAAAATCGTCAGATGATTTTCAGCGCTCGGGCCTTTCGCAGGGCATCCAGCTTTCCCTTTGCGCCCAGCTTGCGGTAGCTTTCCACGGTGTGGTATTTCACGGTGGACTCCGAAAGGAAGAGAGCCTCGGAGATCTGCTTCATGGTCATGCCCTCGTCCAGCAGCTTCAGGATCTGCACCGCATGCTCGCTGAAATCGCTTTTGGAGATCAGCGATGCGGTCAGGTATTCGGGATAGAGCTTTTCCATCCGCTCCGCCTCGGTGTAGATCTGCCGGAACCACTCCTTTTTTGGCCGTTCCGCGTCGGACATGCGGGCCTTTACCTCCTTCAGAAGGGGCATCACCGCCTTGCCCTCCAGAGAGATGATTCGCACAAAGCGGAATTCATAGGCCATATTCAGCGTTTTCAGGAACAGCTCCTCCCAGGGATGATCCATCAGTCTGTACAGCACCGCCTTCAACAGACTGGTTTCCATAATCAGATAGGGGCGGCGGTACTGCTCCGCATAAAACAGCAGCTGCTCAGCCAGGGACAGTGCGCTGGAATAGTCCCCCCTGCGCAGATAGCAGCGCAGCTTGGTCATGTACAGGTAGCGGTTTGCCGTATAAAACTCCTGGATTTCGTCCGGGGCCTGCTTCATCCATTTTTCAACGGCCGCCGCATCGTTTTCGTACAGGCTGATTCGACAGCCCAGGGCATCCATGTTTTCCAGCAGCGTCGGGGAATCCCCCTCGTCCACCTTTTTGCGGATGGATTCCAGCCGCTCCCTGGCAATGCCCGGTGCGCCGTTTAAAAGGCTCATGCGCGCCTGGATGCCCACCACGGCGAATTGCAATTCTATCTTCCCGCCGCTCTCTGCCTCCAGAAAAGCCTTGCTCAGGTATGCGTGGACAGCAAAATCGTCGGTTCCCTTTTCAAAGTAGCTCTCTCCCAGAGCCTCGTTGACCAGACCCTTTCCGTATTTTCCCAGGAGCATGGAAACGGGCTTCCCAATCAGAAGTGCCAGCTCCTTGTCCCGCTTGCTCCATTCGCAGAAATCCTTGCCGCCGTTCATCACGCTGGGCTGGTAGCTGGTAAGAGAGAACTCTGGAAGCACGATCTCCCTGGTAAGCAGCAGCTTGGACAGCTCCAGGAACTTGGGGATCAGGGTCTTTACATCTCGGTGGGGAAGGCCGATGTCCAGATAGATCACCCTGGCGGCGGCTTCTCTGTGCAAAGGAGTGTCCCCCTGGGATGCGAATTCCTTGAGCTGGTCATACCAGTATTCGCTCTGCTCCTGCTGAAGGAGAATGGAATAGAGCATGCTCAGCGCGGACATCAGCACCGGGCTTTTGGCCACCTCCTCCGGGCTCAGAGCAAGATAATACTTTCGCAGTTGAAAATAACAGCCGCTGGTGGGATTCTGCCGGGCGCTGCGGATCAGAAGATTGTGGATCCGCTTCTGATTTCCGCAGGCTTCATACATCCGCAGCGCGGGAAGCAGCTGGTCGTGGGTCTCATAGTACAATCCGGCGTTGTAGCACAGCTCCCGCTGGGTTTCGGTGCCCAGCTGCTTGCGCGAACAGCTCCGAAGCACCGAAAGCGCTTTGGGTCGAAGGGAATAGGTGTCCCCGTCCTGTTGGAGCATGGTGCCGGATTCCCGAACCCTATCAATGACGGCACAGGCCCTTGCATTGCCGGTGATGTGTTCTGCCAGAGCCAGGTCAAAGCAGTCCACCACGCTGACCTGCAGGAGGAATTCCAGCACATCCGGCTCCAGACTGCGGGTCAGATCGTGTTCCAGATAGACATCGTATTGGCGCTCCACATGGTCATAGAGCTGCTCAGTCAGCGCGCTGCCCTCCAGAAGCCTCTGGAACAGATACCCGATGGCATAGCCGTTTCCCTGGAAGCGCCGGGCGATGTCCTCACAGTCGGATTGAAGCAGGGCAATGCCCAGCTTTTCAGCCAGGGCTTCCACTTCCTCCGCTTTCAGGGCCAGCTCTTCCTCGCCAATGACCAGCATCCCCCTGCTGACATAGGAGGACAGCATCCACGCCGGAACCGCTGCCCGGCTCAGAAGCAATATCCACAGATTGCTCTGCTCCATCAGGGTGAGGGCCTGCTGCCTTCTTTCACTGTTGCGGAATTGATGGATTCCGTCAAGCACGACGATTTGCTCCCGCTCCTTTGCGCCGTGTACCAGCTTCTCCAGCTCCTCGAAATTTTCAGAATTGATATAAAGGTAACGCTGACTTTTCAGGAACTCTCTGACCACCAGGGTCTTTCCAAAACCGGTAGGGCCATAAAGATACACTGCCTGCCGATTTTTCTTGGCCATTGTCAGCTTTTTCTTTACCGCAGCGGGAATCACGCAGTATGACAGCGGCTGCTTCACAGAAACCCCTCCCCTCCCAATATGATTATTATAGGGGCTCCATGCAGAATTTCAACTGTACAAACAGCCAATTTGGAAGGAAAACTATCCCTTTGGACAGTGGCTTTTTATACAGCTCATGGTAAGATATACCCGTTTAAAAAAACAACAGGAGGTAAATCAAATGAAAAAATTGTTCGCACTGGTTCTGGCTGCCCTCATGGTTCTGGGCTGTGCCGCCGTCGCTTCTGCAGAGGAGGTGCAGACCCTGGAGCTGAACTGGGAGGACTTCGAGGCGGAGATCGAGTCCTCTGAGGAAATGAAGGCCGCCTGGTCCGGCGACTTCGTCACCATGGAGGAAATCGCTATGAAGCTCTACATCCCCGCTTCCTTCGAGCAGGTGGAACTCACCGACGAGGATCGTGAGGCCGGCTATATCGCCTACTTTGCCATGGGCGAGGATGTGGGCATCGGAATCCAGTATGTGGATGCGGGCGGCATGTCCCTGGAGGAGTACGCCCAGGCGCTGACTGAGGAGTATGGCTATGAATGCACGAACGCCGTGGTGAACGGGCTGCCTGCGCTGGGCTATTCTTTCACCGAAGACGATCGGGAGACCGCAGTCCTGGCCTTCGCCACCGAGAAGGGCTACATCCTGGAGATCTCTTTCGCACCCACCAATGACGAGGGCTTCGGCGCGGTGGCAACTGTCCTGATGGCCTCCGTTCAGGCCGCTGAAGAGGCTGCTGAGTAATCCCCGAAAAGGCACCAGATTTTTCTGGAATGAACCACCCCTGTCAAACAGACCGGGACATTAACTTGCAAATCGTACCCGAGGATCAGATCGCTGATCTTCGGGTACTTTTGTTAATACTTGACTTTTATTAAAAGTTCACAAAGATTTCCGAGGATAATTTGCGTAA
>OBLI01002400.1_pt1 | contig 16056 bp, 12 predicted proteins | sample 1519701 | NCBI WGS metagenome assembly OBLI01 (sample SAMEA3663005, study PRJEB22513) | pig gut metagenome | biome: pig gut; feature: pig-associated habitat; material: faeces | place: France | collected 2012 | reverse complement strand
CGTGTAGAGCCGATAAAGAAGGATGGTAAAAAATTATATCATACATATTTTGATTATTATAGCGCATATCAGGATTCTGTATGGTTAACCAAATGGTAAGATAAATGATAAAATATTTATGTTTGCATAATATAATAAAATAAGAATTCAGGGGGAATCAGAATGAAAAAATTAACGAAGCGCATTTTGACCTTTGCCCTTGCATTTGCAATGCTTTTCACAACGGAGCTTTTCGTGCCGCAGAACACGACAGAGGTACAGGCAGCAGGTACACCACGTTTTACAGACAAGTCCTATGTGGTTACTTACCAGCCGGGAGAGTACTTTACAAGGTATTATACATTACTTTCGATTGTCGGCTGTAACCGTGCAACGGAGATCAAGGATGTAAAAAGCAGCAATACAAGTGTTTGCCGCCTGCAGGTAAAACAGGGATACTTAAGAGCGTTCTATTATAAGACCGGTACGGCAACCATCACCTGTAAGGTGAAGGGTAAGAAGATCTCAACCAAGCTCGTTGTGAAGAAGTATGCATCACCGGTTAAGAACTTTAAGATTGGCAGGAAGGAATTCGCTTCTATGTTTAAGACGGCGAGCAACCGTGAGTATTATCATACAGATAAGATCAAGAATCAGAAGCTGAATATTGTCATGAATAAGAACTGGGTGATGACTGGAATCTATACCAGGTTGAACGGAACCTCGAAATCGAATTACCGCCTTGGTGCAAAAACAAAATATTCTGCAAAGATCAGCAGCTTTGGAGCTTATGATCATATCAGAATTAATTGTACCAATAAGAAGACCGGAATCGTTGAAACAATAGAACTAGATCTTAGCTATGAATAAGCTGCAGTACAGAGATATTGGTTACCAATATCTCTGTTTGCGTGTATATATGTCAATATAGCATATATCATCTGCAATTTTACAAGTGAGGGAGAGTAACAGATGAAGGAAAATAGAGAAAACAGAAACCATCTTTCATGGATTCGTATCTGTATGGGATTGATCTTTGCCGTATGCTTGGGCATGTGCCTGCAGGTGGATGCGGATGCAGCCATTACGAAGATGCCATCGAAGCTGGTGCAGACAGATGCAAGTAGTAATTTTATCAGTTTCCGTTGGGAGAAGGGAAGCACAGATAAGAATGATGGTCCATACTATGTCTGGGAAGTAAGCGAAGATGCATCCTTTACAGATATTGTCCGTGTGGGGACTGCATCGGGTATGGAAACGATGGGCTGTGACGAACTTGATGCCGGAAAGACCTATTATGTAAGAATCGGTGTCATGGAAGAATCAAAGTATATACCGGATACCACACAGATTCCATCTGATGTGAAGTGGACGAGCGGTGTAGCGATGATCACAGCACCGGAATGCATTACCGGGAATGTGAAACAGACAAAGGCATCCACATCGCAGATGACGATCAGCTGGAATAAGGTTGCCGGAGCAAATGCATATCTTGTCCGTTATAATAAGGAAAAGACAAAGAAGTATACGGAAGTGATGGTGAATAAGAATTCCTGTACGTTAAAGAAATTAAGCGCAGGAGCTGACTATTACATAGAAATCTGTCCGGTCAATAAGAGCAGTAAGTTTACTGCGGTAAATAAGCTGAATGCAAGTGGATTTTTTTCAACGGTATCGAACAAGGTAAGTGGTCTGAAGAATCTGAATATGACCGATGGAAGTGCAAAGTTTATCTGGAATCCGATGAAAAATGCAAGAGGTTATGAACTTGCGGTGACAAAATATTCGAACAAATGGACGAAGAAGAATACGATGACCTTGAACCAGGTATATATGCGAAAGGCGGAAAGGGTTCAGTTTACGAATACGAAGTTGAAAAATGGAACCTTTTATAAAGCAAGAGTCCGTTCCTATATTCTGTTATCAGATGGAACAAAGGCATACAGTGCATGGAGCAATGAGATCACCTTTGGTTCTGCACCAAAGAAGGTAAATGTGAAGTCAAACGGAAAGGGTATTCAGATCAGCTGGTCAAAAGTAACCGGGGCAACAGGATATCAGATCTATGTCTTAGAACAGGGAAAGAAGAACTATCAGAAGGTTACAACGGTGAAGGCAAAGACCACCAAGTATACCTTAAAGAAGATCAACAAGAAGAACTTAAAATCCGGAAAGAATTATTTTATCCGGATTACACCGATCCGCAAGTCAGGTAAGACAACAGCAAGCCTGAATTGCAAGGAGGCGTACAAGCTGTTCCAGAAATCTATCTGGTTTTACAGATGGTAAGATACGAAAGGAGATTTCATGAGAAAATTAGTTACTTCAAAGGGAAGAACATTCGGTAATATCTTCCTTGGATTTGTTATGGCAGTTTTAGTTACTGCCTTTTGTAAGATGGATGTCCATGCGGCGATCAGTGCAGCACCATCGAATGTGCATCAGGTGGATGGTGCCACGACGATAACCGAGATAAAGCTTGCATGGAACAGGGGGCGTTCTAATATAGGCAAACAGGTTTATTATTATTATCAGATCAGCAGAAATGCAGATTTTAAGAAAGTGTTCCGACAGGGTCGCACAAGTGATACCGAAGCAAACGTTTTCTCATTAGGCCAGGGCATGGAGTTTTATGTAAGAGTCGGGGCATCGGAACAGGGCTATAATGGAATTGATCAAGCACCGGATGATATTAAGTGGTCCGGTTCAACCAAAGTGATAACAGCACCGATCTGTAGTGTTCAGAATTTAAAACGGACAGGTGCAACAGCATCGACCATGAAGTTTAGCTGGAAGAAAGCGTGGGATGCAGACGGATACGAAGTATCTTATTATAAAAATAATAATACCGAAAATGTGATCAAAAAGCGTACCAGGAGTGCATCCATTACACTGACCGGATTAAAGCAGGGAGAATCCTATACTGTTCAGGTCTCACCGGCAAAGATCAGTGGCTCTTACTGGGCAGTGGCAGAGAACTGTTCGGTTACAGTAACTGCCCAGACAACCTTTAAGGGTGTGACCGGATTTGAAAATGTAAGCTGTGAACATAATCAGGTTGTATATAAGTGGAATTCCGTGGTATCCGGTGTAGCAAGGCCGGATGTCTACCGTTTTGATATGACATCCTATAAGGACACAAAGTTTAAAAAGACATTATTCTCCTATGCAACAGAATCGGAAGGTCAGCTGAGAATACAGAATCATAAGATCAAAGCCGGCAACTTTTATCTTGCAAGGGTTTTAGCAGGAGTCAGGCTTGCAGATGGGAAGTATGCATTTGGCAAATCCAGCACTGTGATTGCAGTTGGTACAAGACCGAAGAAGGTATCGTCAACGCAGAGTGGAAAGGGAATCAAGGTAAGCTGGTCAAAGGTAAACGGAGCAACCGGTTATGAGATCTATGTTTCTACGAAGCCAGATAGCGGATTTAAAAAAATTGCAACGACGAAGGGAAGTGCAACCAGCTATACCATAAAGAAGTTTCATAAGAAAGCATTAAAGCAGGGCTCTTATTATGTGAAGGTTGTACCGGTGTGCAAGCAGGGTGGTAAGACATACCGTGCAAAGGACAGTAAAACAATCATGTACGATACTTATATCTGGTATTATAAAAAATAAGTCAGTAATAAGATTCACAAGAAATGAGGATAGATCATGGAAAGAGAGAAAATAACAGAAAGAAAGGGCTTATGGAATGTCTGCTTTGCACTTGCTTTTGCAGTTGTCCTTATGATTTGCTGCAGTGTCAACGCAAAGGCTGCAGTAACGAAAAAGCCGACGAATCTGCATCAGGTTGATGCAACGGAAGGAAGCATCCGGTTTGCATGGGATAACGGAGCAACGGATTCGGGAGATCCGTACACGTATATTTATGAAGTAAGCAAGAGCAAGGATTTTTCACCATCCAAGCTTGTATGCAAAGAGTCAGTCAATGCGGGCAGTGAAGCAAATGCATATATGAACTTGTCAGACGGACAGGATTATTATGTACGTGTCGGCATGATCGAGGGGTTTGTAAGCAGTTCAAACTATAAGCAGTCCAATCTGCAGTGGACGAATGCTGTCAAAATGTCAACGATCCCATTACAGATGTCAGGTTCCTGGCAGGTCAAAGAGATTGGTGCGACGGAAACTTCTATCAAGCTTTCCTGGCCTGCGGTAAAGAAAGCAAATGGATATGAGATCAAGTATTGGGAAGATGGATCTCTTACGACAAAGACAAAATGTGTGAAGGGAACATCGGTAAATCTTACCAAGTTAAAACCGGATACCCTGTATCAGATTTCGGTTTCCCCGTATCGTGACAGTGGCAGCTACAAGGCAGCTAGGGAAGCCCAGAAAACAGCCATTTATACACTTTCCAAGGTCAGTGACTTTGCAGTTACCTATGCAGGGTATAATTCCTTTTCTTTTGGCTGGGAGAGAGTATTTGGAGCAACCGGTTATGATATTCAGGTGACTTCTTATAAGGACAGTAATTTCAAGCATCCATTGTATAAGAAATCCGTAGATCTGACGGACAGTACGTTCATGGTTTCTTCATCAAGGTTCTCCGGCAAGTTCTGTCTTGCAAGAATCCGTTCATATAAGAAAATGTCCAATGGCAAGTTTGCAAAAAGCGGCTGGACAAAGATCTACTGCGGAGGAACAAGCAGCCATGTTGATGCAAAAATCAGTGGCAAGGCACTGAAAATCAACTGGAAAAAGGTAGATGGAGCAACCGGTTACAACATCTATGTATCGAATAATTACGGTAACGGTTATAAAAAGGTTGCAACTGTAAACAGTAAGACAACGAAATGTACCTTAAAGAAGTTTAATAAAAAGGCATTCAGTACAAAGAAGAATTATTATGTCAGAGTCGAGCCGGTTCATAAGGAGAAGAAGGTGACTTATCGTACATTCTCATACGGGATCGATAGCTGTGATGTTACGGTATGGAAAAAATAGTTTAATATTTTTGAAAGAATACTTAAGAAATTGTTGCCGTCCTTGTGCTTTTAGAACGGAAATTGTATAATATTTCTAAGAGAAGATTTCAGTTCTTAAGCATGAGGAAAGCGGGGGATTTCTATTGAAAAAGACCATGAAAAAATTATTAAGTGGTGTGCTGGCATTTGTGATGCTTTTTATGATGCAGCTTGTGCTGCCACAGAACACGACAGATGTGGAGGCCGCTGTAAAGTATTCCTTTGACAAGGCGTATCAGAATAAGACGGTATACTATATCCCGGATGGGAATGAGGTTCAGTACTTTGAACTGAAGATCAGGAATCAGCCGAAGGCAACACAGATCAAGAATGTTACGGTTAAGGCGGATAAGAGCAGTGCAGGTGCCTTTCGCGCCTATGCAAGAAAGGGCTGTATCCGTGTATATTACAGGGCAGCCGGAACCGTTCAGGTATCCTGTAAGATCGGTAAGCAGAAGCTGACAACGAAGCTGTATGTGAAAAAGTATACGAACCCATTTGCTTCGTTTAAGATCGGTAAGACGGATTTTATGAAGCGGTATGCGAATACGAATGAATTTGAATATTACCATACAAAGGCAGTGAAGAACCAGAAGCTGACGATCCGTATGAAGAAGGGATTTCAGGTGAAGAGTGTCTACGCTTATGGCACCGGATCCAGATCCGTCTATGATATTGATAAGGCTTCTTACAGCCAGAACAAGGTGTCCTTAAGTGCTGCTTACAGTCATATCATCGTAACGGTTTATGATAAGGCACAGAAGCTTACTTACAATTTTGACTTGTATTCTTATAAGGAATAGAAGCACATAACGTAACGCAGGAGAACAGGGAACAGATTTCAGATCTGTTCTCTTTTTTAGGTTCTAAGCATACTTTTGTTCGGTAAGCTTGCACAATTTGACAAAATGTCCTATACTGTCAAAGTGGCTGATACAGGAGGAACGATCTGCCGGAGTGATAGGAATCGGGCAGATATAAGACTCTGTAATTTATAGATAAGATAGTTGACAAGGAGAAGCAGGATGGACGTAAAAGATTTTGATTATGATTTACCACAGGAGCTGATCGCTCAGGACCCGCTTGAGGACAGATCCAGCTCAAGGCTGATGGTTTTAGATAAGAATACCGGAGCAGTGGAACATCATGTGTTCCGTGAGATCACGCAGTACTTAAGACCGGGAGACTGTCTGGTATTAAATAACACGAAGGTAATACCGGCACGCCTGTTTGGCGTAAAGGAAGGAACAGAGGCGAAGATTGAGATCCTTTTATTAAAGCGCAAGGAGAATGACATCTGGGAGACACTGGTAAAGCCGGGGAAAAAGGCAAAGCCGGGTACGAAGATCATTTTTGGGGAAGGACTCTTAGTCGGAGAAGTGATCGACGTGGTAGAAGACGGTGATCGTCTGATCCGGTTCCATTATGATGGAATCTTTGAGGAGATCTTAGATCAGTTAGGACAGATGCCGTTACCACCATATATCACACACCAGTTAAAGGATAAGAACCGTTATCAGACGGTCTATGCCAAGCATGAGGGATCTGCCGCAGCCCCGACAGCAGGACTTCATTTTACACCGGAATTATTAGATGAGATCCGTGCAATGGGCGTAGAGATCGCAGAGGTAACACTGCATGTAGGTCTTGGAACTTTTCGCCCGGTGAAGGTTGAGAATGTCTTAGATCATCATATGCATTCCGAATATTACCGGATCGAGCAGTCAGAGGCAGATAAGATCAATCGTGCCAAGAGAGAAGGACACCGTGTTATTTCGGTTGGTACAACCAGTACACGTACCCTGGAATCGGCTGCGGATGAACAGGGCTATTTGACGGCAAAAAGCGGCTGGACGGATATTTTTATATATCCGGGTTATCAGTTTAAGGTGATCGACGGACTGATCACGAACTTCCACCTGCCACAGTCGACGCTTGTCATGCTGGTTTCTGCCTTAGCCGGACGTGAACATATTTTAAATGCATATAAGATCGCGGTCGAAGAGAAATACCGGTTTTTCAGTTTTGGGGATGCGATGTTTATTGCAGACTTAAACGAAGGAAAGAAGTAGGAAATACCGCTTGTCATGCGTCCGTGAATATAGTAAGATATAGGTAATGAACAGTGTCCCATATGTACGATAGATGTGGAACGGGCACAGGATCAGTAGGAGAGAGGAAACAGATATGCAGGAAAAAAGAAAGCACAAGCGTCTTAGTCTATCCGTAGATATTCAGTTAGAACGCTTAGATCAGGATGGAGTTACAACCTTAAAAATGATTACGGTAGATGTTACCGATATTTCCCGTTCTGGTATTGGCTTTCGTTCTGACCAGAAGCTGGATATTGATGCATATTTCGATACGAAGATCCAGATCTGGACGAAGGAAGTCATCAATGCTGTGATCCGTGTGGTACGTCGTGAGGATTTACCGGATGGCGGTTATAAGTATGGATGTACGTTTGTAGGTATTACCGATAATGATGCTATGAAGATCGATATTTATCAGATCTTCCACGATGTATAGAATCCAGAGGTCAGAAGATTGCTTCTGTTTATATGATGAACAAACAAAGAAAATGCACAAAATATATTCAACAGATATCTGCTTTATATATTTTGTGCATTTTTTATGCAATAGGAAAAACCTTCGGATGTAGCTATCTGGAAAGTAACGCAAGATCATCGTAAAAGCCCGGATAGGAGATGTTGACACAGTCTCCGTCTATGATCGTTGTCTCACCATCTGCGGCAAGTGCTGCAACAGCAAAGGACATTGCAATTCGATGATCCTTATAGGAATTGATTGTTGCACCATGGATAGGAGCACCACCACGGATGATCATTCCATCATCTGTCGGTGTGATATCTGCACCCATTGCAAGAAGATTCTCGGTGATCGTCTGGATACGGTCGGATTCTTTTACCTTAAGCTCTGCTGCGTCACGGATCGTAGTCGTGCCATCGGCATATGCAGCAAGGATTGCAATGGCAGGGATCTCATCGATCAGGGTAGGGATGATTTCACCTTCCACTGTTGTGCCATGCAGGCTGCTGGAGCGGACGAGCAGGTCGCAGACCGGTTCGCCGGAAACCGTACGTTCATTTAAGCGTGTGATGTCACCGCCCATTGCAAGTGCGACACGTAAGATACCGTCTCTGGTCGGGTTGATGCCGACATTGCGGATCACAATCTCTGAATTCGGTACGATCAGACCTGCAACGAGAAAATAAGCAGCAGAGGAGATGTCTCCCGGAACTTCGATCTTTTGTCCGGTTAGAACCGGATCCGGATCGATCGTTGCAGTTGTTCCCTTAGAGCATACTGTCGCACCAAAGGCGGAAAGCATCAGTTCGGTATGATTTCTCGATAAGACCGGCTCAGTGACAGAGGTCTGGCCATCTGCATAAAGACCTGCTAAAAGGACACAGGACTTGACCTGTGCTGAAGCGACCGGTGAATCGTAATGGATCGCATGGAGCGGACGTCCGGTGATCGTTAATGGGGCACAGTCATTGCCTTTGTCACTTCGGATGTCTGCCTGCATCATCTGAAGCGGTGTCATAATACGCTTCATCGGACGGGTCTGGATCGAAGCATCTCCGTTTAGATGGGAGGTAAAGCTCTGACCGGCAAGGATGCCGGAGATCAGACGGGTGGTGGTTCCGCTGTTTCCGACATCTAGGATATCCTGTGGAGCAGTCAGACCATGCAGTCCGTTTCCATGGATCAGTACGTGGTCGTTGTCCCGCTCGATTGAAACTCCCATTTTCTGAAAACAGGAGATGGTAGAGAGACAGTCCGCACCTTCTAAGAAGTTCGATACCTCCGTTAATCCATTTGAAATCGAACCAAACATAATGGCACGGTGGGAGATCGATTTATCTCCCGGAATACTGACTTTACCAGTCAGATGTTTTACATTTGAGAGCTTCATAATAAATATCCTTTCTTATCTTTGATAAATCGTATAGTGGTATTTCTCAAGCAGGGCAATACTCTGTTCGAGGGATTCCTGGTCATACATTTCAATATGCAGAACACCCTGTTCGAATTCACGGTTATGTAAAATACCGATATTCTTAATACTTAAGTTATTGCTGGCTAAGATCGTTGCGATCGTCGCAATTCCACCGGCTTCATCGATCAGGTCACAATAGAATTCGAAGATCTTCTTCAATGGACCGGATTTCTTCACCTGGATCGAATCCCTGTAATCCTTTGCGGATTCAAAAAAGTGGTAGATTGAATCCGCATCGCCACCGGAAATATTTTCCTTCGCCTGCTGCAATATCCCGATATACTGATCGATCAGAAGCCGGATCTGTTCCTGATTCGAGAGACAGATATTCTGCCACATGACAGGAGAAGAGGAGGCGATGCGCGTAATATCACGAAAGCCGCCGGCGGCGATCGTTTTCATGGTCTCATTCTCATCATCGATCGAAGCAATCAGGTTCACCAGACTTGCAGCGATCACATGTGGAAGATGGCTGATCGAGGCAGTCGCATGATCGTGTACTTCATAGTCTAAGATCATCGTCTGTGCACCTAAAGAGGCAATATAGGCTTCCATCTTAGCAAGTACATCCGGATCTGTTTTTGCAGATGGTGTCAGAATGTAATATGCATTTTCTAACAGATAAGCGGTTGCACTGTGATAGCCGGTCTGTTCCGAACCGGTCATTGGATGTCCGCCGATGAAGTGATCCTCTAATCCAAGCCGGATGACTTCCTTATGAATATCGGATTTGACGCTGCCGACATCTGTAATGATACAGTCCTTGCGGATAATATTCTTAAGCTGCCGGATATATTCAATATTTTTACGGACCGGACAGCATAAGAAGATCAGGTCACAGTCCGCGAATGCAGTCAGATCTAACAGTCCGCTATTTTGGATCGTTCCATCCTCATATGCTTCCGTAACAGTAGAAGCGTGTCCGGCAGTTGCAATCATTTTTGTCGCCGGGTAGATCCGTTTGATCGTCTTTGCGATCGAACCGCCGATCAGACCCAGCCCGATAAAGCCTATATTTCCAAAGTCCATGTCTTAACCTTTCTATAGTTGTGTTGTCTGTATGTTTATTTTCTTCCGGCAAGAGAAATATATGGGCGGATGTTGTCCATGACAGAATCAAACTGTTCAAAGTTTAAGGACTGTGGACCGTCTGATAAGGCATGGGCAGGATCGTTATGAACTTCGATCATAAGACCATCTGCACCACATGCAATGCCTGCCTTGGCAAGTGGCTCTACAAAGCTTCTTACGCCGGTAGCATGGGAAGGATCGACGATAACCGGAAGATGGGATTTCTCTTTTAATACGCAGACAGCACTTAAGTCTAACGTATTTCTGGTTGCGGTTTCAAAGGTACGGATACCACGTTCGCAGAGGGCAACGTTTGGATTGCCGGAGGAAATGATGTATTCCGCTGCATTTAACCACTCATCTATTGTAGCAGCAAGCCCACGCTTGAGCAATACAGGAAGTCCGGTTTTTCCGACCTCTTTTAACAGCTCGAAGTTCTGCATGTTTCTTGCACCTACCTGTAACATATTAACATATTTTACGGCAGATTCAACCGCATGTGCACTGGTAACTTCACAAATTGTTGCAAGTCCGGTCTCTTCGGAAGCTGTTTTCATATAACGTAAGCCTTCTTCCTCAAGTCCCTGGAAAGAGTATGGGGAAGTACGTGGCTTGTATGCGCCGCCGCGGAGGATCGTTGCACCGGCTTTTTTGACCGCCTGAGCGATACACATTAACTGCTCCTCGGATTCAACGGCACAAGGACCTGCCATGATCGTCATGGTATCCGGCCCGATCACGGTGTCTTTTACCTTGAAGCTGGTTGGCTGTGGATGGAACTTGCGGTTCGAGAGCTTATAGCTTTCTGTGATCGGAACAATCTTTTCAACCGCAGGTGCGGCTTCGATGGCAGTGGTATCTAACTTAGACTTATCACCAACCACGCCAATGATGGTGACTTCTTCGCCTTCGGAGAGATGTGTCTTTAATCCTTTTGCTTCTACTTCTGTAACAACATGTTTGATGGCATCCTCGGATGCATTTGGTTTCATTACGATGATCATAATAAGGTTCCTTTCTCTTTCTATAGATAAAATTCATTTGATTCATACGAAACAACTAGACTTAGTATAACATAAAAAATTAAAAAATCAACACTTTAAAGCGCAAAAGTTTAACGCATAAAAGCAACAACAAAAAAAGTAATACAAAAGAAGAATGAGAATAATAATATTGTTGAATGAAAAAGATAAAAAGTCAAAGATAATGTGCAAACTGTTCATAGCGTATTCATAATTTGTTCATATACTTTGTATAAAATATATAATATAGTTGATGAAACGGAAAATAAATAGTAAAATATATACATAATCTAACGACTTGCATCGTGTGAAATGAATTTTCACACACGGGATTTGTGTCTGCGCACACTTGGCACAAACCCGGCGGGTGCACAGTTTATCTGTGTACGGCACAAAAATGTGTGTAGAAATGAGGATGCATATGAATGTGTACACAACAGACAGAATTCGTAATGTTGTCCTTTTAGGACATGGTGGTTCCGGTAAAACAAGTCTGGTTGAGGCAATGGTATATTTATCCGGGGCAACAACGCGTATGGGGAAGATCTCAGAAGGAAATACTATCAGTGATTTCGATAAGGAAGAGATCAGGCGGAAGTTTTCCATCCAGACTTCTGTCATTCCGGTCATCTGGGAGGATACGAAGATCAATATTTTAGATACACCGGGTTATCCTGATTTTATCGGTGAAGTAGAAGAGGCAGTCAGTGCAGCCGATGCAGCGATTATTGTCGTATCCGGCAGGAACGGCGTAGAGACAGGGACGAAGAAGGCATGGGAGATCTGTGAAAAGTATAAGCTGCCGCGCATGTTTTACGTCACAGAGATGGATATTGACAATGCAAGCTACAGACAGGTCGTAGAGGATCTGCAGCAGTTATATGGAAAGAAGATCGCACCGTTCCATCTGCCGATCCGTGAGCATGAGAAGTTTGTCGGATATGTCAATGTGGTAAGTAAGAATGCGAACCGCTGGGATGACAAGGGGCAGGTACAGGAATGTGACATCCCGGATTATTCGATGGAGAACCTGAATCTTTGCAGAGATGTTTTGATGGAAAGTGTTGCAGAGATCAGCGAAGAATTCATGGAACGGTATTTTAACGGAGAAGAATTCTCGGAAAATGAGATCCGGCAGGCACTCAGAGGAAATGTCTCGGAAGCAGGTATCATGCCGGTTACGATGGGATCGAACCTGTTAGCACAGGGCGTTTATACCTTATTAGATGATATTGTAAAATACTTCCCGAGTCCGGAAAAGCGTTCCTGCACCGGTATCAATGCAAAGAGCAATGAAGTATATCAGGCAGATTATGATTTTGCAAAGCCGAAGTCAGCCTATATTTTTAAGACGATCGCAGATCCGTTCATCGGAAAGTATTCCCTGATCAAGGTGAATTCCGGTGTACTAAAGCCGGATGATGTTTTATATAACCACCACCGTGATGTGGAAGAGAAGATCGGAAAGCTCTATGTGATGACCGGAAGCAAGGCGCAGGAGGTAAAGGAGCTGCATGCCGGAGACATCGGAGCACTTGCAAAGCTGACAGATGCGGTAACAACGGATTCTTTATCGACGAAGGCGAATCCGATCCTGTATATCCGTACCTCGATATCAACCCCATATACGAATATGCGGTATAAGGCAAAAAACAAGGGAGATGAGGATAAGATCTCACAGGCATTGCAGAAGATGATGGCAGAGGATCTGACATTAAAGGCAGTCAATGACAGTGAAAACAGTCAGACACTGTTATGCGGGATCAGTGATATGCACCTAGAGGTAGTGGCAGCGAAGCTGTTTAACCGCTATAAGATCGAGATCGAGCTTTCAAGACCGAAGGTTGCTTTCCGTGAAACGATCCGCAAGAAATCAGATGTTGAGTATAAGTACAAAAAGCAGTCCGGCGGCCACGGTCAGTACGGACATGTGAAGATGACATTTGAACCTTCCGGTAATCTGGAAGAAGCATATGAATTTTCCGAGACAGTGGTCGGAGGTGCAGTTCCGAAGAACTTTTTCCCGGCAGTGGAAAAGGGAATTCAGGAATCGGTAAAGAGCGGACCGCTTGCAGCATATCCGGTGGTTGGTGTGAAGGCAGTCTTATACGATGGATCTTATCATCCGGTAGATTCTTCCGAGATGGCATTTAAGGTAGCTGCATCAGGAGCCTTTAAGAAGGGTATCCTAGAAGCGTCACCGGTCTTATTAGAGCCGATCGCGCAGCTTACGGTCTGTGTGGAGGATGCTTACACCGGAGATATCATGGGAGATCTGAACAAACGCCGTGCAAGGGTGCTTGGCATGAATCCGACCGGAGATGGCAAGACCGAGATTACAGCAGATATTCCATACATGGAATTGTTTGGATATAACAATGTTTTAAGATCCATGACAGGGGGAGGAGGAGAATTCCGTTACGAATTCTCACGTTATGAGCAGGCACCGGGCGATGTCGCAGATGCGGAGATCGCAAGACGTGCATCGAAGCTGAAACAGGATGAGATATAAGTAGATAGCGGCAAAGGAGATGGTTTTATGAGGAAGAGAAGAGCATTGTATGCGGTGGTGCTGATACTGGCATTACTGTTTGATGATCCACAGCTTGCCAAGGCCAAGACTGTGTCGGATGCATTCTCTTCCTTTGACATGTCTTCCTTCTGGGACTATGGCTTGGAGCTTGCGGATGAGAAGAAGGAGAACTACGATATTACCTATTATCTGAATGGCGGAACAGAGAATCTCTTAAGCGTACATTCTTACAGCGAAGAAGATCTGCCATTGGTGCTTCCAATCCCGGAAAAGACCGGATATAATTTTGCCGGCTGGTATACAGAGAGCGGTTTTCGCAATAAGATCTCCGTGATCGAGAACAGCGACTACGGCGACATTGCGCTGTATGCAAAGTGGACCAGGAAGATCAATTCCGGCTACAATGTCCAGATGTATTCCTATAAGACCGGTTCGATGGTCAGCGGAACGGATAAAGAATTAAAAAACTGTGAATACGATTTTGTAGATAACATTGAGATTCCGGGTATGCCGTCGACGAGAGAAAAGGATTATATGGATAATCTGATCGCAACGTATGGACAGTGTCCGCAGGGCATCTGCATTACCGATGAATACTATCTGGTCACCGCGTATTGTACGGATGATGATGAGAGCCTTGGCTCGTTATATGTATTTGATAAGGACAGTGGCGAATATCTGGTAACGCTTGGCATGAAAAAGAGAAGCCATCTGGGCGGACTGACTTTTGATGGAAGAAATCTCTGGATCTGCCACTCGGATACGAGATCCCTAGAGCGCATTTCCTACGCATATCTGAAAAAGGTAGCGGCAATGAAGCCGAAGGCGTTTGTCGATGCGACAGGATTATTTGAAGAATACCGTGTGTCAAATATTCCATCCTGTGTAACTGCATACGATGGCAAGCTCTGGGTCGCTACACATAATATCTACTTTAAGTCGGTAATGATTGCTTATCAGTACCGCGATGGCAAGCTAAAAGAGATGGAACGTTACCGTATCCCGGAGAAGGTACAGGGAATTGCCTTTGATGTGACCGGCAATGTTTACTTAAGCACTTCTTATGGACGGGATAAATCTTCCTATCTTAAGGTTTATGACGATGTGGATGCAATGGATCGTGCACCGTCAAAGCCGATGTGTAAGGTGGAGATGCCGCCGTGTTCCGAGGAACTGTGCATAGCAGATGGAAAGGTATATGTACTTTTCGAATCGGCAAGCAGAAAGTATTTTGAGGGAACAGACGGAAAAGGCAGCAGTATTGCTCCGATCGACAAGATCTTAACAGTTGGAATCTCCTCGATCGTAAACAATCAAAAAGGTTGACAAATGGGCGGTTTGTGATTAAGATACTAAGTGGTATGAAAGAGATACCTCTTCGTCTCTGGATGGAGACGGAGAGGTTTTTTAGTATATGGAAAAGGAGTAATAGCTATGAGTAATACTTACAATCCAAAAGCCATTGAGAAAAAATGGCAGAAGGTCTGGGAAGATGAAAAAGCATTTGCAGCCGGAACAGACTACAGCAAACCAAAGTTCTATGCATTGGTAGAGTTCCCATATCCGTCGGGACAGGGACTTCATGTTGGTCATCCAAGACCATACACCGCATTAGATATTGTTGCAAGAAAGAGAAGAATGCAGGGATACAATGTATTATATCCAATGGGATGGGATGCGTTCGGACTTCCAACGGAGAACTATGCGATCAAGAATAAGATCCATCCGAAGATCGTAACGAAGAATAACGTTGCAAGATTTAAGCAGCAGTTACAGTCCCTTGGTTATTCCTTCGACTGGGATCGTGAGATCAATACAACAGATCCGGAGTATTACAAATGGACACAGTGGATCTTCTTAAAGTTATTTAAGGCAGGTCTGGCATATAAAAAAGAGATGCCGATCAACTGGTGTACTTCCTGTAAGGTTGGTCTTGCAAACGAGGAAGTGGTAAACGGTGTCTGTGAGCGTTGTGGTGCACCGGTTGTCCGTAAGGTCAAGAGTGAGTGGATGTTAAAGATCACAGAGTATGCGGACAAGCTGATCGAAGGATTAAATGATGTTGATTATATTGAGCGTGTAAAGACTTCCCAGAAGAACTGGATCGGAAGATCAACCGGAGCAGAGGTTGATTTCTCTATCAAGGATAAGGAAGACAAGTTAAGAGTCTATACGACACGCTGTGATACGTTATTCGGTGTTACTTACATGGTTGTTTCCCCGGAGCATCCGATCATTGATAAGTATAAGGATGAATTAAAGAACTGGGATGCAATCGTTGCATATCGTGAAGAAGCTGCAAAGAAGTCTGACTTTGAGCGTGCAGAGCTTGCAAAGGATAAGACGGGTGTCTTATTAGACGGACTGACAGCAATCAATCCGGTAAACGGAAAAGAGATCCCGATCTGGATTTCCGACTATGTACTGTTGTCCTATGGTACCGGTGCAATCATG
>OBLI01002397.1_pt1 | contig 16082 bp, 23 predicted proteins | sample 1519701 | NCBI WGS metagenome assembly OBLI01 (sample SAMEA3663005, study PRJEB22513) | pig gut metagenome | biome: pig gut; feature: pig-associated habitat; material: faeces | place: France | collected 2012 | reverse complement strand
CTAAAATAATTCCGATACTAAGAAAAAATATACTAAATATAAATGTAGATGCTAATGAAAATAAAATGTTTATACCAGCAGTACTTACTATAATACCGTGTACCGAGCATTATTAATAGCTAAACTTAAGCCAACACCAATTGACTCTTTTATATCAATATAATGAGAATTGTCTTTGTCGCTTTCTAATGCATATTTTGAAATATTACCTTCATCAGTTTTATTTAATTCAATAAAACTTTTTATAAAAAAGAATATACCTAATAGTATAATAATTGCAGAGCCTAATATATTGGTTATATTATAAGAAATAATATGTGATAAAAATTTACCAATATACATTGCAATAAATGTACCAATAGTTGTAATTGCAGCTATTAATAAATTTGAAGATATTTTAATGTTAATTTTATTAACGCCATAAGCAATACCTATAACTATATTGTCTATATTTGCTGCAATACTAAAAAGAATAGCTGAAAAAATATTTGCAATCATTATAAAACACCTTTCTCTATGTTTTATATATTATATTCGTCAAAAATAGACAATGTTAATTATGTAAATTAGAAATTAATAAAAAATACAAAAATTTGTTTGACATATAGGTGTTCGTATGATATTATATGTATGTACAAAAAAATGAACGAACTAAAATTATTGAAATTAAAAATGAGAGGATGAATAAGCTATGGCAAAGAGAGATCCAAATACTATTAATAAAAGAGAAAGAGCAATATTAGATTACATAGAAAAACAATCACAAATTAATGGTTACCCACCATCAGTTAGAGAAATAGGAAAGGCTGTTGGGTTAAAATCAACAGCAACAGTGCATGGATATCTTGCAAAACTAGAAGAAAAAGGGTACATAAAAAAAGAATCACAAAAAGGTAGAACATTAAAACTATTAAAAGGAAGTTCTGGAAAGGCAACAACAGAATCAAGAAAAGATTTTTATACTGGTAGAGAAATGGTTGATGTACCTGTAATTGGAAAAATAACAGCAGGAGCACCAATACTTGCAGTAGAAAATATAACAGATACATTTCCAATTCCAATAGACTTTGTTGGAAATTCAGAAAGCTTTATGCTTACTGTTAGAGGTGAAAGTATGATCGAAGCAGGAATATTAGATGGAGATTATATTTTAGTAAAAAAACAAAATGTTGCTAATAATGGAGAAATTGTAGTAGCATTAATAGAAGATGAAGCAACTGTAAAAACATTCTATAAAGAAAAAGATTATATTAGATTACAACCAGAAAACTCTACAATGGACCCAATAATAGTACCAGATTGCAAGATATTAGGAAAAGTAGCAGGAGTATTCAGAAAGATGTAAAAGAGGTGGACTCTTATGGAAAGAATTAGAGATGAGATTGAAAACGAAAACTCAACTTGGCGAAGAAGTATAAATACTATGCTTAAGTATAATGATTTAGAGGGATTAATATCAATAAGAGATTCCGAAGTGTTAGATGATGAAGTAAAAAAATATTTAGAGGAAGCAATAAATATTTTAAAAGAAAAAGAAATAAATAAACAACATCAAAAAATGTAAATACTTTAGTATTTACATTTTTTGATATAATAGGAGATTATAACAAGTTGTTTTATGTAGGGGCGGACGACTCTGTCCGCCCGTGCGGAATTTATTCCGCTTTTTGGATATATAAACTATATATTTTAAATCATATGTGATATAATATGCAAAAAAATAAAAGGAGGCAAATATGGAATATTTAGATTTATATTATATAGAAAATGACAAACTAACAGGGGAAACAATGGTAAGAGGAGGAGAAGTACCAGAAGGAAGATATTTTAATGTAGTTATATGTTATATGGAAAACAGTAAGGGAGAATTTTTAATTCAAAGGGCCTCTATACAGAAAGGACATAAGTGTTCTTCAACAGGAGGACATGTGCAAGCAGGACAAACACTTAAAGAAGCAATGGTAAGAGAGATAAAAGAAGAAATCGGAATAGATGTTGATGAAGAAGAACTAGAATTTAAAGGAAGATGGTTAAAGAATAATGTAGTAATGTGTAATGCATATTATATGAAAAGAGACATAGATATAAATGAATGTAAATTGCAAGAAGAAGAAGTAGAAAGTGTTTTTTGGAAAACTAAGGAAGAAATAGAAGAAATGATAAAAGATAATCAATTCTTTGAAACTGGAGCAAAACTATTTGAAGATTTTATAAGATAAAGAATGAAAAAATTAATTTTATATAAAACAAAAAACTCGAAAGTTTAAACTTTCGAGTTTTAATTTTGAAATTCTATCTCTTACTAAATTGTGGAGCACGTCTAGCTTTTTTAAGACCATATTTCTTTCTTTCTTTCATTCTTGGATCTCTTGTTAAATATCCATTAGATTTTAATGTTGGTCTGTATTCAGCATTTGCTTCTAATAGAGCTCTTGCTATACCATGACGAATTGCACCAGCTTGACCAGTGAATCCTCCACCTGTAACTTTAACAATTACATCATATTTAGATAAAGTATTTGTAGCAACTAAAGGTTGTTTTACTATAACCTTTAAAGTCTCTAATCCTAAATATTCATCTATATCTTTACCATTGATAGTTATTTTACCAGTTCCTTCTACTAATCTAACTCTAGCAACAGAACTTTTTCTTCTACCAGTACCATAAAATACTATTTTTTCTGATTTTGCTTTAGGCATTTAATTTTCCTCCTCTTTCTATGATTAAAAATTCCAAGCTTCTGGTTTTTGTGCTGCATTTTCATGTTCGCTACCAGCATATACTCTTAATTTCTTTAATTGTTGTGCTCCTAAACTATTGTGTGGAAGCATTCCTTTTACTGCTAACATCATAGCTTTTTCAGGATTTTTTTCTAACATATCTTTAGCAGAAGTTTCTTTCATTCCACCAATATATCCTGAATGATGTCTATAAACTTTTTGATTTAATTTGTTACCTGTTAAAATTACTTGATTACAATTTAATATGATAACATGATCACCAACATCTAAGTTTGGTGTAAAAGTTGGTTTGTGTTTTCCTCTTAATAATTTTGCAGCTTCTGTTGCAACTCTACCTAAAGGTTTGTTTGCTGCATCAATTATATACCATTTTCTTTCAATTTCATTTTTCTTTACACTATATGTAGTATTATTCATGGCAAAAAATTACCCTCCATTCATTATTTGTTTTTCTATAAATATAAATATTCACCACCGGGGAGAAGTAAATATTTACATTAATCATATAAAATACTTATATATTCTAATATAAAAACAAAAAAAAGTCAACAATTTTAAGAAAAAACATTGACTTTTTTGGAAAAATGTTTTATTATAATAATATTGAAAAAGAAGAAGTCATCCACTTCTCACCTTAACTATTAGGAAAAGGTAATAAAATATACATATTTCATTTAATATTTTATTAATAGTGGATTGACTAATACAGTCAATTCTTTTTTGTTTTTTACAATAAATTTTGAGGAGGTGTTAGTATAAAACAAGAATTACCTATTAATGAAAAAATTAGAGCTAAAGAAGTTCAAATTATTAGCGAAAAAGGAGAAAAACTAGGAGTAAAAAGCTTATCAGAAGCATTAGAGTTAGCTTATGATAAAAAATTAGACTTAGTTTTAGTAGCTCCAAATGGAAATCCGCCAGTTTGTAAAATAATGAACTATGGAAAATACAAATTTGAACAAGCTAAAAGAGAGAAAGAAGCTAAAAAGAAACAAAAAGTTTATGAACTTAAGGAAATAAGAGTTACACCTAATACAGAAGAACATGATTTTAACTTTAAAGTTAAAAATGCTAGAAAATTTTTAGAAGATGGTTGCAAAGTAAAGATAACAGTAAGATTTAGAGGAAGAGAATTAAGTTATGCAAAACTAGGAGAAAATCTACTAAATAAATTTGCTGAAGCATTATCTGATGTAGCAAGTTTAGATAAAAAAGCTGTATTAGAGGGAAAGAATATGTTTATTATTTTATCAAAAAATAAATAATTTAAATGAAAAACAAAAATATAATATTAATTTAAAGGAGTGAAAAAAATGGCAAAATTAAAAACTAATAAAGCTGCAAAAAAAAGATATAGCTTAACAGCTACTGGAAAAGTAAAAAGAACAAAATCAAACAGAAGACATCTTTTAGCAAATAAAACATCAAGACAAAAAAAATCAGGAAAGATTCAAAATGCTTATGCAGATAAGACATGTGAGAATACTATCAAAAAATTAATGCCTTATGGCGGTTAATTAAAATTAAAATAAGAATGTAAAAAAATATAAAATAAATTTTGAAGGAGTGAAATAGAAATGGCAAGAGTTAAAACAGCTAAAATTACTAGAAAAAAACATAAAAAAGTATTAAAACAAGCTAAAGGTTATTATGGTGCAAAAGGTTATAGATTTAGAATGGCTAAACAAGCTGTTATGAAATCTGGAATGTATGCATATATAGGAAGAAAAGATAAAAAAAGTAATTTCAGAAAATTATGGATAACAAGAATTAATGCTGCTGCAAGAATGAATGGATTAACATACAGCACATTAATCGCAGGATTAAAGAAAGCAAATGTTGCTATAAACAGAAAAATGTTAGCAGAAGTTGCAGTAACAGATCCTGAAGCATTTGCTAAAATAGCAGAAGTAGCAAAAAACGCATAATTTAATGCGTTTTTTTAGTTCTATAAATATTGTGTTTTGCATATAATATATAATAATTATTTTATATGGAGAAAATAATATGGAAGAATATATCTACAAAGAACTGCTAGAAAAAATAAGCTTTTTAAACGAAAATCATATTAATGAAAATATTGTATTAAAATTAAAAAAGATATTAGAAGAAAATAAATTCTATAATATAAAAATAAGTAGTAGGATAAAAGATGTAAAATCAGCTACCTTAAAATATAATGAAAAAAATTATTCTAATATAGATGAAATACAGGATTTAATTGGTATAATGATTGTATGCAGAAATAAAAAGCAAGTATATAAAATTAGTGAATGCCTTAAAGAAAATTTAAATGTTATAAAAGTAAGTGACTATATTAAGAAACCAAAAATGGGTTATAAAAGCCTACATTTAAATATAACCGATGCTCCTAATATAATATACGAAATACAGTTAAAAACAAAACCGATGATGATTGCACAAGATATAATTCATGATAAAATATATAAAAACAAAACTATGCCTATGGTTTTGAAGAAGATATTGAGTGTAATTGTGTTTAATACAGTAAAATTATATGAAGAAATATTAAATTGGATTAATAATTAAAAATAAAAGCAATAGTTAAATTTTAACTATTGCTTTTTCATTTTGGGCTTTGAAATCAATGAAGCAATATATCCAAAGAAAATCGCGGCAGCTATTCCACCTGCGGCAGCCTTGGTGCCACCAATAAAAGAACCAACAAAACCATATTGCTCAACAGCCTCTTTAGCACCTTTAGCTAAATTATAACCGAATCCAGTAAGCGGTACAGTAGCGCCACAACCAGCGAAATCTACTAAATGCTGATAAATTCCTAGTCCGCCTAAAATTACTCCAACAGTAACAAAAATTACTAGAATTCTGGCAGATGTTAATTTGGTTTTATCAATTAATATTTGACCTATGATACAAATAACACCACCTGTTAAAAAACAATATAGTAATTGAATATAATTTATACTTTGTAAAAAAACTTGCATAATAATGTCCCCTTCTTAAACTTCTATAGAAACTGCATGTGCAATTCCAGGAATAGATTCTCCTTGTTGGGCTGAAGTAGCATTAGTAAGTGCACCAGTAGCAATTAAAAGAATTTTTTTCATTTTTTTTGTCTTCAATTGATTAAATAAATAGCCACTAAAAACACTTCCACAACATGCACAACCACTACCTCCTGAATGGGTGTCTTGAGAATCTTTGTCAAATATTAAAACACCACAGTCATTATAATTGGATTTTATATTATATCCTTGCTTTTCGGAAAGCTCTATTAAAATCTCTTTTCCAACGTGCCCTAAATCTCCAGTGAATATACCATCATAATAACTTGGATTTCTTCCTGTATCTTTAAAATGTGTTATTAGTGTGTCTAATGCAGCTGGTGCCATTGCGGCTCCCATATTGTTAGAATCTTTTATTCCCATATCTACAATCTTACCTATTGTGGCATGTGTTATAAATGGACCTGAGCCATTTTTAGATATTATAGCGGAGCCAGCACCGGTAACAGTCCATTGCGATGAAGGTGGACGTTGATTTCCTAATTCTAATGGAAACCTGAATTGCTTTTCGGCACTACAAAAATGACTTGAAGCAGCACATAAAGCATTTGTTCCGGCATTAGATTCTGTAAATACGCTAGACATTATTAATCCTTCTACAAATGTGGAACAAGCCCCAAATAAACCGATAAATGGTATATTTAAATCTCTAAGACCAAAACTTGAAGAGATACATTGATTTAGTAAATCACCTGCAAAACAATAATCTATTTGCAAAGAAGAAATATTAGATTTTGCAATAACAGTATTTACAGTTTCTTTTATGATTTTACTTTCAGCTTTTTCCCAAGTTTTTTCTCCCCAAAATTCATTTTCTAAGCATTTATCAAAATATTTGGCTAATGGACCTTGACCTTCTTTAGGGCCAACTATACAAGCAGTTTCTAGTATTGATGGAGGCAAATTGAATTTTATTGTTTGTTTTCCTAACTTTTCCATTTAAACCTCCTAAATAAAAATAAAATAAATCATTCCAACTAAGATAGAAGCTGAAATTCCAAATACTAGTACAGGACCAGCAACAGTAAACATTTTTGCACCAACACCCATTACATATCCTTCAGACTTGTATTCCATTGCAGGAGAAACGATTGAGTTTGCAAAGCCTGTTATCGGAACCAAAGAACCAGCACCAGCAAATTTACCTATCTTATTGAATATATTTAAACCAGTAAGAAAAGCACTTATTCCTATTAAAATTATAGAAACAATAGTACCAGAAATTTGAATATCCAATCCGTTAAATTTACAAAATTCACTTATTATTTGTCCAATTGAACATATTAAACCACCAACCCAGAAGGCATTAAAACAGTTTTTTATAATAGGAGAGTTAGGAGATTTTTTATCAACATAATCTTGATATGTTTTTTGAGTTTCTAATGGATTCATAAGTAAAACCTCCTAATCTCTGTCTCGATCTATCACAAAGGATAAATCTAAGTCTACAAAATATTGAGAAATTTTATCAGAGTTAATGTTAGCCCTTTGATCTAAAATTTTAATAGAAGAAATATAATCAATTGTTCTAGATGCTTCTTGGATGGCTTTTACAATTGCATCTTTCCAAGAAACCGTAGAAGTACCTGTTATAATTAAATGTTTTTCAGTCATTTTTAAATCATCCTTTCTTAAATAAAAGACTAAATAAAATCTTTATAAACATTGATATATACTATAATTTACAAAAAAAATAAAAATATTCATTAACAAGAAAACAAAACAAAAAAATATTACAAAAATATTACAAAAAGATTATATTTGAGTTACAAAACGTGACGAATGATTGACTTTTTTTAAGAAAACAATAAAATATATATGTATATTGTAAAGTTACTAAATTTATGCAATTTATAAAATAAATACAAGTATCAAAAATATAAAAAAACAAAAAATAAATAAAAAGGAAATAAGAAACAGGAGAAGAAAATGTCAAGTTCATTAGGTTTATATATAGAAAATAATCTAATTAAATATGCAAAAGTTTCTAAAAATAATGATTTGATAAAAGTTGAATCTTTTGGAATAAAATTCTATGAAAAACTTGAAGATTCAATAAAACAAATAGTAGAAGAAACATACAGTTACAAAACACCTATAAGTACAAACCTAATGGATGAAAAAATAAATTACTTTGATGTTTTTGGACAATTAAGTAAAAAAGATATAGATGGAATAATAAAAACAAATTTTGAAAATTTTTGCTATGATAATAACTTAAATAAAGACTCTTTTGAGCAAAGATATATATTTACAGAATCACCAGAAAGCAAAGAAAAAGTAAGAGCTATTCATATATCAGCTCCTAAAACATCAATAGCAAGAAGAAAAAATCAATTATCAGGTTATAGAGTAACTGATATAGTACCAACAGGTGTTGCAATATCAAATCTTGTAAAACAAAACAAAAAACAAAATTATATAATAGTAAATATAGAAGATAACACAACAATTACTAAAATAGGCGATGATACTATAAAAGATATAAGAGTATTACCATATGGAAGTAAAGAAGTCTTAGAAAAGATTAATGCAAAAGAAAACTCTTATTCAAAATCTTATGAAATATGTAAAAATACTACAATATATACTAATGATGCTAAAGACTTGCAAATAGAAGAAAATGAATACTTAGAAGATATAATGCCTACTTTATATAATATTGTTACTGAAACAAGACAATTTGCTAATGAAAGCTTGGAGGCAATAGAAAAGATTTATATAACAGGAACATTATCAGTTATAAATAATATAGATATATATTTCCAAGAGTATATGAAAAGTACAAAGTGCGAAGTTCTAAAACCTTATTTTGTAAGCAATAATTCTAAAATAAATATAAAAGATTATATTGAAGTAAATTCAGCTATATCCCTTGCAATACAAGCAATAGATGGAATTGTTAAAAACGTAAACTTTAATAAAGAAGGAGAAACTAAAAAACTTTTATCTTCATTAAATACAAAAGTTACTTTACCAAAATTAAATGAAATAGATTTACCAAATGTTTATGAAAATCATAAAGTAGTATTTGACACATCAGCATTTGTGTCAGTAATAATATTAATTATATATATTGTGATAACAATGATAGCAAATGGAATGTTAAACAATAAAAATCAAAAGGTTATAGCAGCAACAGATGATGTTAATAGTAAAATAAAACAAGTACAAGATTACAATACATCATTGAATAATAGGATAACCAAATACAAAACACTAATTACAAATATAGAAGAAGATAACGATAAAAATTCTGAAAATAAAAGATATAAAAACACAATACCTAACTTAATGAATAATTTAATGTCAATAATACCCAAAGAAGTTCAATTGACATCAATAGAAAATTCTAATGGTACTCATATACAAATAGAAGCTAAATCTAGCAAATATGAACAATTAGCTTTCTTTAAAACAAAAATAAAAACAGAAGGAATACTAACAAATGTTATTTCTGATACTGGAGTTGCAGAAGGCTCATCAATTAAGTTAGTAATAGAAGGAGAATTGCCATGAGAAACAAAATGATTTTTATAAGTTTGATTCTTTCAATTATATTGATCATATGTTTAGCTGTTTTTGGAATTAAAATTGGAAAGTTAGAAATACCTTCAATATCAAAACTAATAGATAAAAATAAACAAATCAATTCGAGTATTGAACAAGTTTCTAAATTGACTTCTTCAGATTATCCTGAACAAATAAGTAATCTTGAAGGAACAATTAATGATTTAAATGTTCAAAAACAAAAATATGAACAATTATCTGGATTTTCTTCACCAGAAGAGGGATCAATATATGAAACAGAAAAATTTGATATAAGTTATTTGTGGACAACAATTGGAGAATATGCAAGTAAAGAAGGAATAACATTAGCAATGGATGTAAAAAGAGGAACAGGTACAGATCTTTATAACTTAGATTTTACAGTTCAAGGAACATATACTCATTTGTCTACATTTATAACAACAATAGAAAATGATTCTAAATTATCATTTAGAATATATAATTTTAAGCTAGTACCTGGTAGCGACAATGTAAACTTAAAAGCTACATTTACAGTAAAAGATGTAAATATAGATGATAGCAGTTTGATAAAAAATTCTAGCAGTATAGGAAGTTCATCAAGCCTATCAAGAAATTTGGGAAACAAATCGACAAATGAAACAACAACTAATTCATCTGACAATACATCAAATAATGCTACTGAAAATACAGCACAGTAAGTAAAAAGGAGATCTTTATGGAAAAAAATAATAAAGATTTAATAAAAAATATAGGCATAAGCATATTGGTAATTATTGCATTAATATTACTAATAATGGTAGTTTCTTATAATAAAATTGCAATTGGCAAGGTAATACCAAAAGTAGAAGAATACCAGCTTGATAATGAAATAAAAAATGAATTAGAAAGTGATGAAACAGATGAAAATTCAGAAATAATAACAACATATGAAATAGATGCATCAGATTTGAAACAATATGAAAAAACAAAAAAATACAACAAGGGAAAAGCAAATCCATTTGCAGAAGAATCTAGTTCATCATCTTCAGAAAATAATTCAACAACATCAGATGAAAACAGCAGTAGCTCTTCTAAATCTGATAATAACAATAATAGTTCATCATCAAAGGGCTTTTACGATGATGATGGAACTAAATAACTTTAGGTTATAATTTATTTTTTAAATAAATTATATATATAATTTAATTTTAAGAAGGAGGATTACAAATGAAGGCACAAAAAGGTATAACTTTAGTAGCATTAGTAATAACAATAATAGTATTACTAATATTAGCAATGGTTTCTATATCAATAGTAAATCAACAAGGTATATTTAACAGAGCTAACAATGCAGCAACAACATACAATAAAGCAGCAGAAGGCGAACAAGCAAATATTACAGAAGCTGAAAAAATAATTGACAATTACACGAAAAAATAATTGACAATTACACTCCAGCTCAACAATAATAAGAAAAATAAAGCATAAGCATAGCAAAATGCTTATGCTTTATTACTAAATAATAAAAGGAAATAAGAGATATGCAAATATTTTTATATACAATAATCTTTATAATGGGATGCTTTTTTGGTAGCTTTTGTACTTTAGCAGTTTATAGAATTCCAAAAAAAGAAGATATACTAATAAAACATTCATACTGTCCTAATTGTAATCATAAATTAGGATTTTTAGACTTGTTTCCATTATTTAGTTACATTCTTTTGAAAGGAAAATGTAGATATTGTAAAACAAAAATTAGACCAAGATATTTTATTATAGAATTATGTTCGGGAATTGCATTTTTATTATTAACTATTTCACTAAAAGTTAATATTGATAATTTAAATATTATTAGTTTATTATTTAACTTTATTTATGTTTCAATATTGGTTATTATTGCAGGAATTGACAAAGAAAAAAAATCAATAGACAGAAATGTTTTAACAACAGGTTTTATAATTGAAATTGCTTATATGATATATGAATGTACATTAAAAAATGTTGATGTATATAAATATGTTATATATTCTATAGCATTAATAATATTGCTTGTAATATCAGCGATTAGTTTAAAAGTAAAAATGAAAGAAAAATACTTTATACAAGTATTATTTCTATCATTATATATGATAATTTTTGGTGGGGCATATATTTATATTTTAACTGTAATATTAACATTAATATCACTTGCTTTTTATAAACTAACAATTAAGAAAAAAGAAGAATTGCCAATAGGATTTTTTATATGTGTTAGCAATATTTTAACAATATTAATCACAAATTTTATTTGTAATTATTTGATGTGATATAAGAGAGGTTATTAAATGATAAAAAATAGTAAAGGATTTACACAAACAGATATAGTGGTTGCTGTAGTTGCAATAATATTTTTTACAACTTTAATAGTAGCTTTAATGACTAATGTGAAAGTTCAAAGCACAAAATTAAAAGGAAAATTATTGGCAAATATATATTTAACAGAAGCATTAGAAAATGTAGGAATTTTACAATATGATTATGTAACTGAAGAAAATAAGAACTTAATATTTCCCAAAATGACAGATGCATTTACACCTCAGTTATCTATATCAAAACTAACAGATGAAGACAATACAAAAGATGAAGATGTAATTAAAAAGGTTGAAGTTAAAATAACATATCAGATAGGAAATAAAACATATGAAGAAACAGCCCAAAGGCTAAAAGTTAAAGAATAAAGAGAGGAAATGCTAATAATGAAAAATGAAAAAGCAATTACATTAGTTTCATTAATAATCTATATACTAGTAATGCTATTAGTAATAGGAATAATTGGTAGCGTTTCAGCAATGTTTTATAATAATACTAATAATTTTGATGATGAAACTAAAGATATAATAGAATATGATAAATTTAATAGTTATTTTGTGAAAGAAATAAAAACAGCTAATAATAGTATAGATCAAATTTCAGATGATGGAACATATATCATATTTACAACAGGAAATTCATTCTTATTTAAAGATAATAAAATATTTTATAATGATTTAGAAATTACTAAAAACGTAAAAAATGTTAATTTTAAATATTATACAGATTCAAATAACAAGCAAGATAACACAATTGTTACAGTCACAGTAAATTTTGAAAATTATACAAAAAAAATGAATTATAAAATAGAAGAAATTTATTAGGGAGGAATATTAATGGAAGGAAACAAAAGACAGCCACTAGGTGTTGAACTAGTTAGAAAAGGTATCGTAACAGAAGCAGAGGTCAATCAAGCAATAGAATATCAAAAAGCACATAGAAAGATGAAACTTGGAGAAATATTACGTAGTTTTAGTAAATGCGATCCTCAAATACTAATAGAAGCAATAGGAGAAATTCTTGGAGAAAGGGGAATTCTTCTTAATGCAGACGATATAGAAATAAATATGGAAGATTATATATCTTTAGATGTTGCAAAAGAGTGTAAAGCTGTTCCATTTGCTATAGCTCAAGGTAAAGTAAAAGTATGTTTTGCAGATACTTTTAATAAATCACACATGGAAAAAGTAAGGCTAATATTACTAAACAGGGGATTAGTAATGGAAAGATATATTACTTTTGAACAAAATATAGATTCCATTTTAAACATGCTAGAAGGTGATGCAGTTGAAGATATAGATGCAAATGATGATACTGTGAAATTAGTAGATTCTATTATAAAAACTGCTATGAGTAGAAGAGCAAGCGACATACACTTTGAACCAATGGAAGATAAAGTAAGAGTTAGATTTAGAATAGATGGAGAATTATATACTGTAACAGAAATTCCATCAGACAAACAACAACAAATTGTAGGACGTTTAAAAGCAATATCTAATATGTATCAAGAAAAACAAGAAGATCAAGATGGTAGGATAGTAACTTATCCTGATTATAATATTCGTGTATCTTCACAAAGAAATATTTATGGAGAAAAATTTGTTTTAAGATTATTAAAGAAGAATCAAAACATTAAAGAATTATATGATTTAGGATTTCCGAAAAAAGAAGATATTACTAAATGTTTTAATAAAAGAAACAGTATAACTATAATGGGAGCACCTACAGGAGAAGGTAAAACAACATCTTTATATAGTATAATAAATCATTTAAATAGACCAGAAATAAACATTACAACAGTTGAGGATCCGGTTGAAATTAGAATAGATGGTCTAAACCAAATTGAAATGGGAAATAAAACAACATTCTCATCTGCATTAAGGACAATACTAAGACAAGATCCTGATATTATATTAGTTGGAGAAATAAGGGATAAAGAAACAGCAGAAATATCATTACAAGCAGGGCAAACTGGTCATTATGTATTATCAACAATTCACACAATAGATGCAATAGAAGTAATAACAAGATTAAGAAAATTAGGTGTTTCCAATTACGATATAGCAAGTACACTAGCAACAACAGTATCACAGAGATTAGTAAGAAAATTATGTCCTAAATGTAGAAAAGAAAGAGACTTTAATAAAGAAGAATTAGAAACAATAGAAAGAATAGAAGAAAAATATAATACAAAGTTTGATTTAAAGGACAAAAAGACTTATGATGCTGTAGGATGTGATTTCTGCAATAATATTGGATATATAGATAGAGTAGCTGTGTTTGAAATATTGAAAATTACAGATGAGATAAAAGAATTAATCTCAAATAATGAATCACCAATAAAAATAAAAAAAGAAGCATTAAAAAATGGATATGAGCCATTAGAAATTGACGGTATTAGAAAAGTAATAGATGGTATTACTAATATGAAAGAACTTGATAAAAAATTATTGATAATGTAAAAAAGAAAGGAAAAGGATTATGGTACAAATAGAAGATTTAATAGATATTGCTGTTGAAAAAAATGCATCAGATATACATTTAATAGCTGGAATAAAGCCAATGCTAAGAATAATAAGAAAGCTAGAACCAATAGAAAAATATGAAGTGATGACAGAAGATGATATGTATGAGGTATATGATTCATTAATTAGAGGAAATTTAGATAAAGATAATATATTTAAGCAAACTAAGAAATTAGATACTTCATACGAATATAAAGATATAAGATTAAGAGTAAATATATCTTCAGCTGATGAAATACCAATTTTTACATTAAGATTAATAAGAAAAGAATTGCCTAAATATGAGGAATTAGGGGTACCAGATATAGTTAGAAGAATGACATTTCAACCACAAGGATTAATATTAGTTACCGGAAAAACAAACTCTGGTAAAACTACAACATTAAATGCCTTAGTTAATGAAATAAATGAAACACAAAACAAAAAAATATTATCATTAGAAAATCCGATAGAATATAAACATACTTCAAAAAAATCAGTAATAGTACAAAAAGAAGTTGGAGTAGGTGGAGACTCATTATCATTTAGTGATGGTGTAAAAAACTCATTAAGAGAAGATTGTGATATAGTAATAATAGGAGAGATAAGAGATAAAGAAACAATGGAAGCAGCAATAGAAACAGCAGAATCAGGACATTTAGTTATAGGTACTCTTCATACAAAATCTTGTGCAGAAACAATAGATAGAATGATAAACTTTTATGAAATATCAGATCAAAACACAGTAAAATATTTACTATCATCATTACTAAAATTGGTAGTATCACAAAGATTGTTACCAGGTACAGATGGAAAATTAGTATTAATACCAGAAGTAATGGTAGTAGACAATGTTGTTTCAGGAATAATAAGAAAAGAAAAATTTAGCGTTTCTGAAATGGAAGATGCAATGCAAAGTAATTCTGATAATGGAAGTATAGGATTAATAAATTCTATTGCAAAAGCATTTGTAGATGATAAAATAACTCTAGAGCAAGCAAAATCGCAAGTAGAAGAAAAAAATATAGAAATATTAAATAGGACAATAATGCAATTGAGAATAAAAAAGGATAGATAAAATTGTGGAGGTAAAATCTTATGCCAAGCTTTTTTTATAGAGCAGTTACAGAAGATGGAAAAATAGTACGTAACAAAGTAGAAGAAATTAATAGAAAAGCACTAATAAAAAAGTTAATACGAAATGGATTAACTCCTATTGCTGTACGTCAAAGAGCTCAAACGGTTAATTCTTCTTCGAAAACAAAAAGAAGAAGAAATGTTAGTGATATATCTAGTATCATTCAAGACTCAAACATGTATGTTAACCTTGAAAAAGAAAATCAAAAAAGTTGGTTTACCAGAACAAATGAAAAGTTAATAGCAAGAACTAGTAAAATAAAATCAAGGGATTTAGTTGTATTTACTCAAGATTTTTATTTACTTAAAAAAGCAAATTTTAATAATATACATGCACTAACAACAATAATAGATAAAACAGAGAATTTAAGATTTAAAGAAATACTAAAAGATATACTAGCAGGTGTAGAAGCCGGAGAAAATATGTATACAACAATGGAATATTATGATGATGTTTTTCCATACTTATATATAAATATGATAAGAGTAGGAGAATTGTCAGGATCACTAACAAAGTCACTAGAAGAAGCAGTTGCATACTTAGATGAAACAACGGCACTTAATAAGAGACTAAAGTCAATAATACTTCCAAATGTTTTTATGTTAGTTGGAATATTAATATTATTAATCGTAGGAATTTTAGTAATAATTCCTATAATTCAAAATGTATTCAAATCAATGGGATCTACAGAACAATTGCCGGCAATAACATTATGGTTTGCAGGAGTGGTGGATAAAATAATGAAGTATTGGTATATTCCATTAGGAATTATAGGAGCAATTGTTATAGTGG
>OBLI01002395.1_pt1 | contig 16102 bp, 30 predicted proteins | sample 1519701 | NCBI WGS metagenome assembly OBLI01 (sample SAMEA3663005, study PRJEB22513) | pig gut metagenome | biome: pig gut; feature: pig-associated habitat; material: faeces | place: France | collected 2012 | reverse complement strand
TGACAGCGACGAATCGTCTGGCGGCGGTTCAGACGGCGGCGAAGGAGACGTCTTCGGCGGCGCAGACAAGAAAGAAGACCAGATTACCAACATCTTTATCGTTCCGATGAAGGGCCTTGATGTTGACATGGACAAGTCGAGGTTCTGATAAGGGGTTTGAACATGGCAGGACTTAACATAAACGATTCATTCGAGATTGACGCCGCGAAGCTTCTCGCGAAGCTCCATCGCGGGGCATGCGAAGTACAAGCAGAGAAAGGCATGAAGTTTTTCAACGCCGGGGTTATAGACGACGCCGAGATAAAGCCATCCGAATGCGAGAAGTCGACAATAAGTTTCGATACCAGCTTGGCACAGATCGAGCTTGGCGTCATAGCGCACCCTAAGATAGAATGCAAGCTTAAGTATACGGCCTACGACATACTTGAAAAAGCTACGGACATAAAAAAGAAAGAAGACGAGAAGGCTAAAATAACGGACAATCCTGACAAGAAGACAAACGAGTCTGGTATTCCTTCTTTTCTGTAGTTTATGCGCGAAGATGACAACAAACCGGTCGGCAAAGACGATAAAAAGGAAGATAAGGCTGACATAGACGTAGACCCGTTCTAGGTACCGAAGGGAATAGACGACGAAGCCCGTCCAGAAGTAGAGAAAATGGTAAAGGAAAACCAGGACGAGCTCAAAAAGAAAATAGATGCAGAGCTTAAGTTCAGCACGGAAGTTCTTTAGCAGTATATGAAAGTGTTCGCCGGAAAAGCTGAATCCAAGAAGATAACCGAAAAGTCAGTTACGGTGGTTTATCTGCCGGACGGAGCAGATCCAACGAAGTTCAAGTATAAGGACGGCGTCATAGAAGGCATAAAAGACGAAGAACGCAAGAAGGACTGGCAGGAGCAGCTTAAGAAGAATCCTGATACTGACGTATACGTCATAAAGAATTTATGCTGCAAAATGGCCTATACATTGAATATGGGAGCGTAATATGGCGAATAAGCTGTATACGATAGAGAGCAAGCAGCCCGATCTGGGTTCAGAGAACCTGGAGGTATATATTGACCTCGCAGCCGATTCCAGTCCAGATTCAGATGCTTATCTACCGCGCAAGACAATAGATGATTTTATTTGGTCATCTGAACGTTTTTTATCATCATTTTATCTATCCGGCTGGAATGAGAATGAAGTATGTGTTTTAAATGTAGGTACAGGATGGGATTGGCTGATGCGTTCAGATAATAACGGTGCATACAAATAGCTTAGTGGCGAGATCAATAATAAGGATAAACCAAATTATTTAATAAGTTCTTTTATGCCAGATACGGCTATTTCTGCAGCTAATCTTGTATTTTAGTATTTATCTGTTGATGATGGCAATGCATTTACTCAATAGACTATAGATATGTTGAGTTCTGCTGTCGTGGCGGCGGCCAGTGCCTTTGTAACAGATATGGAAGCCGAAGCTTACCCGTGGAACTACATGGTATCGAAGCTTGTTAACGTTAATGCCGTGAAGAATAGCATCAGGCAGATATTCACGTGGATTCCCGGCGAGAGGATTATAAATCCGGAGTTCGGGTCTAATCTCAGGAAATACCTTTACGAGCCTATAACCGAAGAAAACTAGGAGAGGATCGTAGCAGAAATACGGTAGTGCGCGTTAAGGTGGGAACCCCGTATAATCGTAGATAGAGTCGTCAAGGCGACTACTACAGACGACGTGGAGAATAATACAGTGAAGCTCGATATCTATTACAGGATAAAAGGCCTGAATGACAAGCAGTTCATGTATCAATACGAATATAGCAGATCGAAGTACAGTTACGCATAAGGCAGGTAAAATATAACTATGAAGAATTCTAAAGACATAAATCCGGAAACATCGAAGTTCGTCGAACAGGTAATGCGCGGCAAAGGCGCAGACGCAAATGATCTTCTCGAGAAGATAGTTCGGCGTAAGGTCGAAAAACATATCAGGAAAACGCTTAAAGCTGCTGACAGTAAATGATTGTAGACTGCTAGAGCGGAAACAAGCTGTCTGGTTTGTTTAGGGGAGAAGTCGTCCGGCATCTTCAGGCCGGACGACTTAAGGTGTTTATTCCAGGCGTATATCCGATTGAGTACAAGGCTTAGCCTGAGAAGCTTCCAGATGCTGAAATTGTCGCGCCACTTTTTGGTGGCAATAATATGGGCAATGGTGTATTCAGCTACCCCAATGTCGGCGCGATAGTAGTATGTTAGTTTATGAATGGCGATTAGAATTATCCTGTAGTAATAGGTGCGACGCAAGGCGCTTCTATGGCGAGGAGCAAATATCAGGAAGTCGCGAATGAGTTGCGTGGAGATACCGGAGAGACACCGTCGTGCATCCATATGCTGTAGGCCGGTAAGTCTAAAATCAAGATGTACGAAGGCGGTTATGTTGAAATTCTCGTCGCTGGCTCCGAGAACAGCGGTACCGTCACGATAGACAAGAACGGAAACATTTACATAACATGCGGTGGGACGTTCTAGGTGAAGTCGGAGAACGTCAAGTTCATGACGAGGAATAGATTCGAGGTCGCCGCCGGCGATATAACGATGTACGCGCAGGATCAAAATATCATATAGGGTGGGTCTGTGATGGCGAACGCGACGTAGGGTCGAGTTCTTTTGAAAAGTCAGGCATCGCGCTGCGGAAAGATGATTTGACATGGGATAGTTGATTGGCGGACAGGACATAAACGACGCGCAGAAGATAGCGCAGAACGCAGCAGCCAAGGCGGCTTAGATCACTTAGCTGAGTTCCGCTGATGCAGTTGATAAGAAGGTCGCGCAGCTGCAGGAAGCCGATATGCAGCAGAAAATAGCTAAGGGCATTTCAGATGCTGCAACTGATGCTAACAAGGTACTGAACAGCATGTTGTCCAGCATGCTTTAGCCTATTAACGACGCGATCAAGCAATTCAAGACGATTCCGCCGAAACTTCGTAAGCTCGTAGATGTAGAAGGCGCGAAGAACGGCATGTACGACCAACTTGGTTCGTTTAGCATGCCTATTGGCGAGATAAAGCAGAATATGGTGTCGTCTGAAGTACCTATAACGCTTGAAGACTACCATGCTGATCCGTCGCAGTACGAGAACCTGATGGCGATCGAATATCAGAAGAATGATTTAACAGAAGATGATTGCCTGAGTTCTGGTTATACGAAGGTAGTATGGGATTTCACAGAAGAATATAAGAACAAGTTTGTTGATTTGTTTCCTGCGCCACAGGACCGCGATATAGTCGGCAAATAGATGGAAAAGCTTATTGGTACCACGATAAAGGCTGCCTGGTAGATTGTGCAGCCTCCAATAAAGATCATTGCCGGCATAGCGAATATAGGTCCGATTCCTGGAATGGTTTAGTCTGTCGTAGATTCAGTAGACGCCATAGTCAAGATAGCGTCAATGCCTATTCCAGAAAAGATGCTTGATGGGATGCTGGCACAAAAGACGCTTGCACAAGAAAAGGCAAAGACTGAAACAGAAAAGGCTAAGTAGCCTGACCCAGGAGCAGCACAAGGCGAAGAAGATCTGTTAAAGAAAGCGATGTCTGTGGCAGGCGACGCTATTTCACAATCGTATGAAGGTATAACAGCTGGAATATCTGAGTCTTTTGCGAATTTCGAGACGCCGGCTATGCCTGACGACATCAAGGAGACGATAGAGGACTTTAAAGATGCGCTTGTCATGGTAAAGGACAATATAATGAACATTTATACGATTGTCCTTCTCAAGATGATGGGCGCTGTGTTCAAGTGCTTTAACTAGATTCTCGGTGTAATAGGCGTTCCGTCTATACCGGATCCGCTTGGGAAAATACCGTAGATTATAACAGACGCAATGAAGGTGATGGAATTCATAATGGGCCTTCCGATGTCGCTTGTGCAGTGCCTTACAGCCATAATAAAGCGGAAGATGAAGGCGGTCATGATTGCTATGACGCCGTCTCCACCGCTGCCTTTGCCAGAAAAGGTGCCTGTTCCGCCGACGTCGAATGACGTTGTCAAGCCGGAAACAAGCTGGGACGACGTTCGGACAATGCTTGTTGACGAATACAAGTTCTCAGGTGGAGATGCGGACGAGATCATTTCCAAATTACAGGCTTTTTTCGACGGATCAGGCAAGAATACGCCTGTCATTACGCATGTTGATTCATAGGAAAGTTCAGTAAAGCAAGGTCAGTTCGACAATAGGCCTATATTCGGCAAGCGCATATAGTTCAAGATGACGCCTTTGTACTGTAAAAGTACATGGCTGCCTGGTAATCTCGACAAGGTAGAATCGGCAGGTGAAGGGTATTACTATTACCTGCGCCCGCCGGTGAAGGTAAGCGAGACAGATTGGAGCGGCAAGTTCAATATATGGACAGCAGAAGGCGATATGAAATTAGATTACGATGACGAGTGGTCGCTTTTGAAAGACTATTCTTCCGGTCTGAACGAATATTGAGAAAATCAGTACAGTCATCCACGTAGAAACTCGCTTACACAAGCGGGTTTTTATTTTATGCGTCAAAGGTAAATAGATTAAAAGTAAGCGTAACGAGTTGCTGACATGGCTAACAGTAATATAGATTTTCTGAGGTTTTCGGCTTATTCGATGAAGGAGCTGATTACACGTAAGTTGTCCGAAGACAGCCGGTTCACGGATTAGGTCTACGAAGGTTCTAATCTCGCGATTTTGATCGACATCATATCGTATATGTACCAGTGCCTTGCATATTAGTTGAATTCAGCAGCGGCTGAGTCGATGTTTGCCGATACGTAGCTTTATGACAATATGATAAGGCTCGTTCAGTTCATAGGCTATAATCCGCGCGGATGTATTCCGGCGCAGTTTACAGGGCACGTTTACGCGACGCAGGAAATCGGAGAATCGACTGCACGTAAGCTTGATATTCCAAGGTTTACGTATTTTACTACTCAAAAGACAAACAAGAATGGCAAAGCTGTGTGCTTTTCTATTGACGAAAATTCGCCGCTCGAGTCGGACAGCTCAGACAGTGGCGTTGAAGTGACGTTCTATAATGGAAAATGGCATGCCTATTCCGTCGTGTTTACGGCGTCCGGTCTTGAGAACGAGACGTTTGTCCTGGATGGGCTGCAGTCCAATTCAAGCGAAGACAAATACGTTTCAGGAGATTTCATACGAGTAGTCATAGAAACGCAGGGGGATCAGGGCCGCGAATATGAGTAGGACTGGTATAACGACAGCAACGGAATATTCACTAGGTCTAACAAGGAATATGACGGCTTAGACGCCGACGATAACGTCAGCACTAACTTGTACAATCCGCGCAGCAAAATTTATACGGTTTGCCTTAATGAGAACAAGACATATGAGCTTATGTTCGGTGATGGCATTACAGGCCGGAGACTGAAGACTGGGGACAGAATATATGTATTCTATCTTGAGTCCGACGGCGAAGACGGCGAAATGGACCTTGTAGAGATAGATTTTTCTTCTATAAAGCTGAAGCACGACTGGATAGAGATGGAATCGGTTATTCCTGCCGATTTGTGCGAAAAGATGTTCGGTTCGACGGAAGCAGGCGATGACAAATTCGGCGTAGCCAAGTTTATAGACTATGCATCTGACGGGAAGATTAAGGTTTCCACTACGTAGACCATAACTACCAAGTTCAGAGAAGAAGAAGACGTAGGCAATATAAGGGACAATGCGCCTGGCTGGTTCAAGACGGGCAACAGACTTATTACGGCACAGGATACCGAATATTACATTAAGGCATACGGAGACAGACTGGGCTTGGCTGGGATCGTAGACGTCAAGTGCATGAACAATATGCGCTATGTCGCCACGCTGTATAAATGGCTTTACGAAAACGGCATAAAGAGCAAAGATCATCCTGATCGCAGAGCCGAAGCCGGGCTTGGCGTAGACCCTGGAAAATACTATCTCGACAACGTTACGTTTAACCGCGCAAACTTCAAGTACGTCGATCCGGCCGACGCCAATAATACGTATTTGTGGATAAAGACCGAGTCTGCGATGTAGGACGAACAGGTAGTAAAGATGTAGGAGTCGATAAACAATAAGCTCTATCATCTTAAGACAATAACTACAGAATACCAGATAGTCAAGCCTGTGCTGGTCAAGTTCGCTATTTGCGCCAATCCAGACGTAGAGGATATAAAAGCCAGGTATTTTAACGAAACAGATACCGATTTCGACCAGCACTGCGAGTCTAGAATCGAAATCACGCTTGATGACAACATAATATATGTTAGCAATAACATACAGAAGCTCGTATATGACGAGATAGTGCGGGCGTTCGACGTCAATACGCAGCAGCTTGGTGGTATCGTCAAGTTTTAGGAGATCACTGACCGCATATATGCCATAAACGGAGTATAGCGTGTCAGGACGGTATATGTCAACGGTGATCAGTACAGGGCATACGATGGAGTATCGTTTGCATCGTGGAGCGATGAATCCGTTCTGCATTTCCATGAAGACCTTCAGGTTGGAAACGTCATGAGGCATGTCGAGGATTTCCAGTTCCCGGTGCTGGAGGGCGAAGGCATTCTTTTCGACCGTATAAAAGTAATAACGAAGGCTATGCAGCGCGTACACGCAATCAAGTTCTAAGGATTAGGCATGTCAGATATTCTCAATATAGCTAAATTCGACGCGGGAATCCAGACGCCTTCTGGCATTAAGCAGTTTTCCGCGACGGATGCCGTAGGCGAGCTGATAATAAACCGCGAATACAAGGAAAGCTTCGACAAGTTCAAGTCTGGCTGCACATGTGGAGATTCTTATATATGGCGCGTGCTTTCTGCCGTAGCGGACCAAACAGGCCTTATCTTGTACGATAACGTCAAGAATTACATAGACTATGTCACGAACGTCGATGTCTGCAAAATCCAGTCGCTTCGTTCCATGGTGAAGATGTACGGGCTCGAGTACAAGGTTTTCGATCGACTGGATCTGCTTCCTATCGAGGTGCTTGACCTGATTAACATATTTTCTATAAACAAGAAGCATCTTATTTACGGCGACAAGCTCCTATAGAAATATAAGGATGCGCTTTATGCTGAACATGTAATCTATGATTATTCTGGAATTCCATTAGAGGATTCACAGACGTCAGCGGTTCTGTCGAGCAGTGTTTTAGATTGCGATTGTCTCGAAGGCGGGCGGTATCGCGATTTCATGGTAGATTCCTTTGAAAGCGTCTTGAATGGTTTTCTAAGCCTGACATATTCTGAAGGCGGAGCCCCGATATATTCGATGGAGGGCGAATGGGGCGTATATGAAGAGCTTGCCCGTCGCCGTGATAAGTACACGTTGTAGTACGTAGAAGGCACTGTTGAATATAATCGCAGGCAGTATAAGATGCTCAACGGCGTGTCGCTGTAGTTCGACGAATGCGCAGCGCTTGACCGTATAGAAGCCGGACTGGAACTGGAAAGCAATTATCAGGGGTTTGAGCTAAAGCTTATTTAGATGGAGCGCGAGCTGAGACAGAAGTCATATAGCGGCGATAAGACAAGCCGTTACGCGTTTTACAAGAAGCAGCGCGTTCTCGAGTACGCGAATTTCGTAACAGACAAGTATTTTTCAGACCACAAGTGTTCCGACCTAAGCGTATATAAGTATGACAAGCAGTACTTCGAGGTGATATTCGAATCAAGAGGATCGGCTGAAGACCCGGGTCAGGTGTATGAGAAATCTGGCAAGAACGTCATATACAAGGACGACGCTTCTGGGAATCTGCAGATTGACTCCGACATGGTGCACAGTGTTGCCGAATCACTGGCCGATACGTCGCTCTATATATCGAGAATACGCGAAAAGATAAAGCTGCAGACGCGGAAGAACTACATGAAGGGCACGTACGACCTGATGCTGTACGTCATTAACGAGTTTCTTGTAGACTATTCGCGTCTGAACCCGATTTTCAGGGATGGTTCTAAACTCAGCGACGCGACGTCTTCAGTATCGCAGCTTCTCTGGCCTATATACCAGGATCTTTCATCGCATGATATAAACAACCTTACCGCGATCGAGTATTTCGACGAAACTGAATACTACAATATCAGCGCCGCGACAGACGCTGCCGGCCATGACGGCAGGTATTCGTCATCTGGCGTTAACGACAGGTTCTGGCATTATCCAGCCGGAGAATTGTTGATGCAGCATGACGGCATTGACAGGGATTTCGACATAGAGTCAATAAAGTCGTTCTACATGGATACCCTCGGCATCAGGGACAACTACATAAGTGACGATAATGCGTTGTGCGCGTTCCTCGACGCGGTATTCAACCTAGGCGCAGTCGAGTCTTTTATACATAGTGTCAGCGCAGACGCAGACGGGAAAGAATCGGCGCATGAGCTGTTCGGTGCACAGGTCGAAAAATATGGGCATTATTCCGACGACCTTTACGCTGGTTATCTCGGAGTTAAGCGCGCATGGCAGACCTTCACCTCGTATCTGTCTGGGAACGAGTACGAATATCAGGTATCGGACTGCGTATCCGCGCAGGTATTGAGTGTCGCCGATTACATTAAGCATCTTATACTTGAGCGTGAGCTTTCAGCCGTGTCTGCGGTGCATGACGCGTACATCGACAGGTTAGACCAGCTGAGCATATTGGTAGACCAGGGTATCGATTCGTATAATGACCTTATATCCGGTGAATATACGTTTTATTTTAAAAAGCAGGATAGCTACAAATATTGCTTAGAAAATCCAGACGATATCGAGAGCGAGTATAAGCACCATTGGTATATAAACAGTACATATGACGCCGGCCTGGAATACTGGTACGACATGATACAGGCCATAGACGAGTATGCATCAGGATCTGATGATTATGGCGAACATATTACGAACTGGCCAATACGGGACACCGTCGAATATTTTTACAGCGAATTTAAAAAGCTTAGCGGATGGTACGTCAACATGACGACCGGCGTTGCCGTGCCTGGTATAGACCTGGATATTTAGCATGATTGGAGCAATGAGTATGGTTTCGTCGACATAAGCGCAGTGTCGCTAGAAGACGAGCTGAAGTACGGCTACGACTTCATGAATACATCGATCGCCGAACGCAAGCAGTATCTTCTTGACATGCTTAATAACCTGAAATAGCAGGCGCTTCAGCTCCAGAGTCTCAGCCAGAGTATAAAGAACGCGCTTGCGCAGGCTAAGTCCAGCTATAATGATAATTTTGAGAACTACAAACTCGGCGACTCTGTTATATACGCGGTTTCTATAAATAAATAGGCTAAAATCGACGACGAATATCCTTTCGATAGATGCAATCGCAAAGACGGTAGTCCGCCAAAGCCGACAAGTCCTGATCAAATTCTTACAGAACTGACTCTTAACAATGTTAAGTATTATTACTTTACCAAGCTGAATGACAACGGCGAGTATACAGGCGATTACGGGTTTGAGGAGACGCATATTTCGCCGTACAACGACGGCGACGGCGTTCTGGATAGGTGCCGCGCGCTGAAGGAATATATGTCGGCGCCTACGCATTTCGTGATAGTCGGGTCGACGGCTGATTATCGGTACGGACTCATGGACGAGGGCGTATACGCAGCCGTCACGCAGGTCGAAAACGATTTCAATACGCTTCAGTCGTCTGTCAACGGATTAATAAATCAGGTAAACGCGCTCGGATATGAGATAGAATCTTCTGAAGACGTGGACGAGGTGATAGCCAACCTGATAGAAGTTATCAATTAGTCGATGGACGAAAGCATCATCGAGAAAGACGATAAGATACAGACGTACAGGAAATATATCCACGCCGTAATTCAGCTGAGTTCGCTGTATCTCCCCATCAAGTACGAATATGATTCAATAAGCAAGGACCAGAAACAGCGCGCGTATCTGTCCGAGTTTACGCCTGACAACGACATGACTCTCGCCGCACTGGACAGGCTCAGCGCGTACAGTGTAGACAAGGATCTCGAGAATAAGTAGGCGATTCTCGGCAGCATATCATAGATGCGGCAGAAGTACGACGAGGCGCTTTCTGCATACTAGGACGTCGCAGAGCAGCTGGCGCAGGAATATATGTTGCCATAGTCGTTCCAGCCATATGTCGGGTATATCGAGGAGATGGTCTTGCTGATGTACGAGGCTCTGCGCGACGACGTTGACGAGAAGATATGGTACGCGCACAGTATGGCAAACGACGAATACCTTGGCAAGATAGCTCCAGCTGCATAGGAGCTTATCGACAGGCTCGCCCAATACGTCAACAGCGTATACCCGCTGCCGGACGCCGTCAGTAAGAGGCTTCGTGAACTTTATTATTTCGATGAGCCGTCGTATACCAGGCAGAAGGAGATGTTCCTTACATATGGCGGACGGAGTTTCTGCTACTACCCATACTATAATTTCAAGAACGTTGTGCATTCGTCCTACCAGGTGCACCCATTTCTATGGAATTTCATACGGCGCGAGTCAGCGTCGAACGTAGTGCGGAAGACGTTCTATTCTGTTAACGTCGACGAGCTCGAGCGCGCGAATATCGCGCAGAACTGGAGGAAGTTCTTCGGCGACTACGGCGAGTCGAAATACCTCGATCTGTCCAAGCCGAGGTACCCAGACTATTCCGGCTACCAGTCGCGGTACGAAGACAGCAACCACGTCGCCGACAATACCCAGTTCGTGTCGGAGGTCGTAGACTACGACGGCGCATTTTATCCGCCGGCTGTAGAATGGCTGCGAGCTAACGGGATAATCAAGGCTATTTCGTCGATACAGGACACGAAGTACAATAATAAAATTGCGGAAGAGCTGCGTGACGTCATTCTAGGCCTTTCGTCTTTGAATTGGAATGATGTGCGGACAGAGCTTATTAATGCAACGCAGCCATATTGTACTTCGGTGTAGGTTGATTAGCTTACTTCATATGTATATGAATAGCCCAATTGCTATAATTCAGGCGACCGCGCGTTGTCTGATATAACGCCGTATGATGTATATAGCGCCGTAAAGAACGCGCTTTCGGGCGAAAGCACGTTCTATGGGAGATTCTACCGTCAGCTGCGGCTTGATCAGGTTCAGCAGAGAGCCAACAAGGAATATATAATAAACCAGCTATCTAGCTACTGGGGGCATATGCCGGTTCCAGGCGGCGGACCTAGCGTATCGGCGATAACGAATGCGACGACGCTGGACCGTGCATTCGATATATATAAATACGGGATAGACTCGTACGGGAACATGTACTGTCTTTACAAGCAGTACGATAGCGACATTGTTCGGGATATGGCAGTGCGCGGCGGCCTCAGCTACAAGTACAAGCAGTCTACGCCAGGCAGTCTGTGGATAAGGCTTAAGAACCATCCGCTAGCATTTCCGGCTTTTTCCGGTAGGTATCCCAATGTATACATGGAAACGACTAATAAACGTCATGTCGCGTTCGCTAATCTACTAAACCTGCGGGATTGGAATGCCTAGGATAAAAAAGACTATGATATTATAGGCGACGATATTTATACGAGGCTTGCCGCAGCCGGTGCCGCCGAGGCAGCGAGCTGTATTTATGATTTCGAGTTTACGAAAAACCGCAACGACGTCACGTTCGTGACGAAGATGCACAGCTACGATCTGACATGCGATTCCAAGGACATACAGTGCTATTAGAATTCATGGCTTGTGCACTGCAGGCCTGAACAGGAGGTGCTTTCGTCGGCGAACGGCACTGGCCGTACTATCCTCAAGCTGTATAGCCCAGCCGGCGAGACCGATTATTATTGGTCAGGAGAAGACTACAGGTCGTATTCAGCGCTTTCAGACACGAGTCAGCTTGACGGCGACGGCGTCACGTTATATCAGTATATAGGCAGTTACCTTAAGGGTGACAGCGGTATATATCATGCGTATGCCATGCAGCACGTATACAGGGGAACTCCTGACGACGGAAGGTATATAACGTCGGCTGATTCTGTCAGCTGCATTACGCGTGACGTCATTGATGAAATAAAGATATATCCGTCTATAAACGGAAAGTACAAGGACGGATTTACCATTACGGGCCGGCTGGTCGAAGGCAGTGATCTTTCTGTTACGGGTTCCGACATATGTCTTGCCTATGACGAAGAAAACAATATAGTCAATTTCGCCGCATAGACCGTGCTCGCGCCGTCTTCAGCCGTGCGCGCCGACGTAGGGTTGATCGGCCTGTCGTCCAACGCGAAAGGCGCGACAATAGACGATCCTAGTGGCGACGAGATGAATTCCCACGACATCTTCGACACCAACGTGACGTTTTTCCGCAAACAGGTCGTGTCCTACAGACTTCGCGACGTTCGTAGTTCGGGGAACGCCAAGTACGAGTTCAATACGAACGCCGATATGTCTTATTTCCCTGTGTATCCTGGTTTCGCTGGGGTCAAGAAGCTGTATACACGTCCTCAGTATGAATATTATAACGTCGAACTACTAGGCACAGCGAAGGATATTTCGCGGCAGATATCGTATGTCAATCCGAAACCTGATCCGTATCTTGACGCTGATACGATACTTTCTAATTTTGCGAACGCCCGCGTATACTAGGATTACACCGGGTATATCGACGAGACGTTCAAGACTGTCGACAACAAGCTTATCGGCGTAAATTCCGACGCGTTGTCGCGGGGCTGGGTCGCGAAGACTGTCAAAGACCAGCAGGTCGTATGCAGAGACGATTTCATGGTATGGCAGATAGGGCTCGACAGGCTGTACCAGAATTTTGACATCAGCTGCGCGATGAAGCTGAAGGTCCTGCTGTTCAACAGGAAATGCTATGGGAAGAATCCGTACATGTTTGCCGACATTTCAGCGCTCGTCAATGACTGGGTAGACCTCAATTACGATCCCGTCGGGGATAATTTTGACGGGTATTCGGTAATTTCTGCGGCGGATTACATATTTGGGTACGGAAACCGTGTACTGGCGCAGTCGACGCTCGACGGAATAGAAACGACAGCCGTAGGGGATTCAAACCACATTTATAATATAAAGTCTGTATAGGCGAGGCTGGTTGTAGACAAGGCAAGCAATGTCATGACATTGGAGGTCAGGTTCAGCATTGACGACATACGCATGGCTTAGTACACGTATGTTCCCGCAGGCGATCTGCAGGCTGTGTTTCTAGATGTCCGCAACCTTGACATGTTCAACTATTTCCATTACCTCGACGCATACGGAGCACTTCGCTTCCTTGATTTCTTCAAGACATAGGAGTATCTCAATAGATTCTTGACAAAGCGCGGTGAAGGCTATACGATATACTATCGCGGACATGAGTTTACTGAAGAAGAACTCATGAACAGGCTGAGGTCGTACTACGAGTACATGAACAGGATGACGCCGTTGTCCAGTGTGGATCTTTCGCAGTATGATTGCCTGAGCGACGTCTATATCCTGCAGGGTAGTCATAGGCTGCAGTTCAAGGTCGACGAAGATTTCCGGTACGAACTGGACCATCCAGGTTATTTCTATCCAACTGTTAACGCGAAGTTCCCGATGAACCCGGCGCAGTATGCCATGCAGATGACGTCATTCAAGGAAAATGCAGCGTCGGACATGCTTGTCGGCTTGTTCGGATAGAACAATCTGTTCCTGCTCGATATGGAGGACCCGGCTGTGACTCTCGGCAATATGGGCAGGATAGATATACCGATACTGCTCGACGACCAGGAGTATGCGTTCGCGTACGAAGATTACATGGACTACGCGGATGGCGAGCTTTCTACGCGGCGCAACTGCGATCTGTACGACGTGTCGGATCCACGGGTGCTCTAGTTCGTGCAGTTTGAATCAGATTCGGTCGAGTCGCGGGGCGTGCCAGCAGATATCGCCTAGGCGCATCAGGCTTTCGATATTCCTGATTCGCTGATTAGCGCTGTTAGCATGGAAACGGCTTTGACGCGGATTTCGAACTATGCCGCATCTAAGATATATGGCGTCGACGGAGTATACCCTCTGTTCGCCGAATCAGGCAGGAGCGGATACGCACAGGAATATATCGGTTTTACGCTTGACAGCGAATCGTTTTCGCGCAAGCAGGTCGAGGAGCTGTCCCGCATATATGTAAACTACAGGAAATGCGAAGACAGCGGTGACAGATGTATTCAGCTTTATTTCAACTACATGAACTACCTGAATTCGCCTTATCTGCGCGTATAGGACGGACGCGTATATGTCGATCTGGTAGATAATACTTATTTGTCTTTGAAGCCTGATGAAGACGGCGTGCTCGATATCGTTACATAGTTCAGGTATTACAAAGGTGGAACGCTTTGCGGCTACAGGAACGTCAAGCTTGCGTCTTACCAGATATACAACATTTCGGACGACAAGCCGAAGTTCCTCATAAAGAATATCGACAGGCTCGAACGCGATGGCGGAAGCAATAAGACGGTGCGGCCGCGCGCCGCGGTCAGTATATGTGACGTCTAGCTCGACGCCGAGTCGCCAGGCGGAGAAGGTGATAAGATGGACTTCGACATGATATTCGACATCGAGACAAGCGCGCCACTGAAGCAGATAGAGTTCTATGTCGACTATCCGTCTGATTTCATGGAATTTGCAAGTACGACTGGAGACGGTTGGTCGTTGAATAACAGTTAGCCTGGCTATGCGAAACTGACTATAGACGCGTCGACAAGGTTCGTGTCAATTCCTGCGAGGACGACCCATACGAAAGGCGAGCTTGCTGGAATGGGGGATCAGAGCGTCATGGTATACATTGATGAGCCTGTTATCGTCGGAGAAAACGGCCTATACGCCGATCTGGCAACGTCTGCTGGCAGGATAAAAGTATTCGTAAGTCAAGTGACAGGTAGGCTTGATGTCCTGCTTACGGATTCCTATTCGTCGTAGCCTACCGTAAACGTATTCAACACTGAATATTCGAGAAGCAGCATTAAGGGCTTCATTCTTGCGAAATAAGTTTAAAGGAGAACAAAATGGTAGAAGTTACAGGGAAAACTATAGGCGAGCTGCAGCAGGCGAGCACGCTCAACGACAATTTCATGTTTCTGGGATGCCAGGGATCGACGACGTCCTATTCAACGTGGCGGACGACGTATGGCATATTGAAGCACGATCTGTCCGCAGTGTTTATGAGCAGTCTCGGCTCCGATATAGAAAGGAGGCTTGACGCCATAGAGACCGCTATCAATACGGGCGACGGTACGATTTACTTCAAGAAAAACGCTGAAGTTCGGCAGGATATCGGCGCATAGGCAGCGTTTAACGACACCGTGCAGTTTAACGGCAACGTATAGTTTAGGCATAGTAGCGGTTCAGGTTCGTATTCGGTAGTGCTTCCGAAAGACTCATTTAGAGATCCGTCCGGGAATACAGCCGCTGGTTTCGCACAGAACGACAGCAACAGGATCGCGACCGGACAGGATATAGCGACAGCGGTACAGAATCTGCGCGCAGAACTTAGTTCTTAGGCAGAGCAGATTCTCAATATGTCGTATTCTGCGTATAGTTCATCGATAAAGATATCGCCTACTTTTACTAACAATAATTATTAGTATGATTCCAATAGTAGTACTCCGCATGTTTTCTACCGGTATGCTGGTATACGTACGCAGCCTCCGGATAAGCCAAGCCAGAGCTATGCGTCCGCTGACGGCGCCATATACAAGCAGGCGAGCGGATTTAACGGCATTCCGCTGACGAAGTCTTACAGGGATTTCAAGACTTTGACCGTAGTATGCCTGGAAGATTCGTCTCCGACATCCAACGTAAATACAGCGTAGAAGCTGCACAGCATTACGATACCTACGTTCGATCTCGACCTCGCGCGGTAGTATATATCGTATAAAGCGTAGTTTGGTCACACTGAACAAGATAAGTCTTATTTCGACAATATCGCCGACAAGTGGTATTTCGGAGATTCGACCAGCAGCATGCTGTATCTAAGCATAAAGGTCTTAGATACCTTCACGGATACATTTATACCGCTGCAGTTCAGCACTAACGGATACAGCGTAATAGCGGTATTCGGCCGGAATTGATATCACTCAGCTTGGGTTTTTAAGCCACCAGCACGCGCCGCGCCTGACCAAGGCTGGTACGACT
>OBLI01002393.1_pt1 | contig 16107 bp, 18 predicted proteins | sample 1519701 | NCBI WGS metagenome assembly OBLI01 (sample SAMEA3663005, study PRJEB22513) | pig gut metagenome | biome: pig gut; feature: pig-associated habitat; material: faeces | place: France | collected 2012 | reverse complement strand
TTCGTGCCATGAAAAGCACCTCCTTTTCCTCGTATTATATATCATCATATACGAGTAAAAAGTGTCAACAATTATGATACAGCATCAAACTGAAATTTAACTTCTTGACTTTACTCCTAATAATTCGTAAAATAGAATGGTATGGTTGTGTGTAGTCACAGCCGCTAAATGATAATTAACGCCATGAGATGGCAAAAAAATTTTAGAAGGGGAGGTGTGTTATTATCATTGAGATTATACTTGCAGCAGTTGTTGCCCTGGCGGCAGGCGGTGCTGGGGGCTATATGATGCGCAAGCAGGCTGCTGAGAAGCAGATCGGCTCTGCCGAGGAGGAAGCAAAGCGCATTATCAGAGCCGCAGAGTCCAAGGGTGAGGCTGCAAAGAAGGAAAAGCTGTTAGAAGCAAAGGAAGACGTACATCGTCTTCGTCAGGAATTAGATCGTGAAACCCGTGACCGCCGCAATGAATTGCAGCGGCAGGAGCGCCGTCTGGTATCCAAGGAGGAGAACCTTGACCGCAAGCTGGACTCCATGGAAAAGAAGGAGGAGGCCATTGCTGCCAAGGAAGCCAAGCTGGAAAAGAGCCAGGCTGCCATCAATGAGCTGCACGAGAAGCAGAAGACGGAGCTGGAGCGTATTTCCAGCCTGACCACGGAAGAAGCAAAGACCATGCTGCTGGCCGAGGTCGAGGAGGAGCTGCAGCACGAGAAGGCAATGATGATTAAGGACTATGAGCAGCAGACCAAGGACGAGGCTGAAAAGAAGGCACGGAATATTATTTCCATGGCGATTCAGCGCTGTGCTGCTGACCATGTGGCAGAAACTACGGTTTCTGTGGTAGCATTGCCGAATGACGAGATGAAGGGACGCATTATCGGCCGTGAGGGGCGCAATATCCGCGCTCTTGAGACCATGACCGGCATTGACCTGATTATTGATGATACCCCGGAGGCTGTTATCCTGTCGGGCTTTGACCCGGTACGCCGTGAGGTGGCAAGGATTGCCCTGGAGAAGCTGATTGCCGATGGCCGTATTCATCCTACCAGCATTGAGGATATGGTGAAGAAAGCCCGCCGGGAGGTGGAGCAGCGCATCAAGGAGGCCGGTGAGCAGGCTACCTTTGATACAGGCGTGCACGGGCTGCACCCTGAGCTGGTAAGGCTTCTGGGGCGTCTGCGCTATCGCACCAGCTATGGCCAGAATGTGCTCAATCACTCCGTGGAGGTATCCCACCTGGCAGGCATGATGGCTGCGGAGCTGGGGGTGGATGTAATGCTGGCAAAGCGTGCCGGCCTTATCCACGATATTGGCAAGTCCATCGATAACGAGGTGGAGGGCACCCATGTTACTATCGGTGCAGATGTGGCCAAGAAGTACCGTGAGTCCAAGGATGTCATCAATGCCATTATGGCACATCATGGTGATGTGGAGCCGAATACGGTGGAGGCTGTGCTGGTGGCTGCGGCAGATGCCGTTTCTGCTGCCCGTCCTGGGGCACGCCGTGAGAGCCTGGAGGCATACCTGAAGCGTCTTACCCGCCTGGAGGAGATTGCCGAGGGATTCAGCGGTGTTGAGCGCTGCTTTGCCATTCAGGCAGGCCGCGAAATCCGCGTGATGGTCAAGCCGGATAAGGTTGACGATGCAGGTGCCATTACTTTGGCTCACGATATTGTCAAGAAGATTGAGGCTGAGCTGGAGTACCCTGGCCAGATAAAGGCTACTATTATCCGTGAAACCCGTGTAGTTGATTACGCGAAATAATTATTGGCAAATGAGTGGGGCTGTTGTCGTGGGATGGCAGCTCCTTTTCATTAAATATAGCAGGTTAAAGTTTTGGCTGAAAAGATAAGTATTGCAGTTTATTTTGGAATGTTGGATAATTGGTAATAGATAGTAATCTTCGTCAGGATTGAAAAGGAGGAAGATTATGGGCGAGAATAAAACAGGAGTTACTCCCAGCGAGGCATCAATGGATGGCATTCAGCTGGTGGCATCCATTTTGATGTGTTTTCCTGAAATGGCAAAGGTAACGCTGGATTCCGAGGACAGCGGCGTCTGGCTTGATTTTACACTGAAGGACGTTCCCACGGAGGAACGCATGAAGAAAGCTGACAGGGTGATTACTGACAGCATGAGGCTTTACCACGAATTGGAGGGATTCAGCAGGGCCAGGCTGGCGTTTTTCTACGCCAAGGGGGTGCTGCGCATTTTCCGTGACATAGATAGCCTGACCAGGGCTGAGCTGGATATTCTGGTGAGTATCATCCGGGATCATTTCAGTGATTTGCTGCTGGCTGATACCGTGAACAATATTGATGAGGATGTGCTTTTTAATCAGTCAGAGATGATTGACCACAGGATACGTTTTCTGAGGAAAAACCATATCCATGAGAATATGGTGGGTATCCGTGAGGAAGGCAGGGTAATGGTCTATTAAGCACCGGGAGGAAATAGGTTGAAGATTTTAATTACAGGTGACGTGGTAGGGCGCACAGGCCGCAGGGCCTTTGACCGCTATACCAGGGAGCTGAAGCAGAGCAGGGGCATTGACCTGGTGATTGTGAATGGCGAGAATTCTGCCGGGGGCAAGGGCATCAGCCGCAAGTCCCTGGATGAGCTGTACAGGGGGGGCGCGGATATCGTGACCTCCGGCAACCACATCTGGGATAACAGGGAAGTATACGGCTTTATTGATGATGAGCCGTATCTGGTGCGGCCTGCCAACTATCCGGAGGGGGCGCCTGGCAAGGGCTGGTGCATTTATCCCTTCCGCTCCGCCAATGTGGCAGTCATCAACTTGTCAGGCAGGGCTTTTATGCCTGAGATGGATTGCCCTTTTCAGAAGATAGAGGACATCCTGGCGGAGATTGGCGACCAGGCGGATATTTTTATCCTGGATTTTCATGCGGAGACCACCTCGGAAAAGATGGCCATGGGCTTTTACCTGGATGGCAGGGTGCAGGCAGTGGTGGGAACCCATACCCATGTGCAGACTGCCGATGCCAGGATTCTGCCTCAGGGGACGGCATATATTACAGACCTGGGCATGTGCGGTCCCTGGGACTCCGTGCTGGGGGTAAAGCCTGAGATAATCATCAAGAAGTTCACTACCTGCATGCCGGTGCGGTTTGAGCTGGCAGAAGGGCCTGCCGTTTACTCGGCGCTGCTGGTGGAGATTGATGATGCCTCGAAGAAGGCGGTAAAGGTGGAGCGGATTTTGCTCAACGAGTGATGCTGCCATTTGGCAGGTATTTGAGGAAAAATTTTTCCACAAGCAGGATTTTTTCAATAGAAAGCGAATATACAGAATATACGAAGGTATAACTATAACTAGAGGTATAAACTGATGTCAAGCGATTTACATACCCACACCAGCTGTTCTGACGGCCTGCTGGCTCCGGAGGAGCTGGTGGAGGCTGCCAAGGAAGCCGGGCTTAGCTATATTGCTATTACGGATCACGATACGGTGGCAGGATTGCACCAGCTCTATGAGCAGGGGCTTTATCCCCAGCCGGGCATAAGGATTATTCCGGGCATTGAGTTCAGTGCCCATCATGAGACCAGTGAGATTCACATTCTTGGGTACAACATCGACATATACAACAAGGAACTGGGGGACAGGCTCAACGATGTGGTTGAGGGGCGCTGGACCAGGTTTTCTACTATGGTGGAGAAGCTGCAGGGGCTGGGCTATGATATAAACGAGACTGATGTGCTGGAGATTGCTGATGGCAGCACCTCCATCAGCCGGTCCCATATTGCTCAGACCATGGTGAAGAAAGGTTATTTTCCGACTGTGGCAGATACTTTTGCCCAGCTTCTGGAAAAGGGCAAGCCTGCCTATGTTTCCCACTACCGCCTGGAGCCGGAGGAGATTATCGACCTGATAAAGAACAGCGGCGGTACGCCGGTGCTGGCACATCCCAAGCTGGTGAAGGATGATGAGCTGGTAGAGGAGCTGCTGAAAAAGGGCATCGAGGGCATTGAGGCCATTTATCCCCGCCATACGGATGAGGATACCAGGCGGTATCTGGAAATGGCGGACAAGTATCATCTGCTGGTGACGGGCGGCTCGGATTTTCATGGCATTGCAGGCAGGCTGCCAAAATTCCTGGGGGAGTTTACGGTGCCTGATGAGTATGCGGAGGAGCTGTACCGGAAGCCGGAGCTGTAAGGAGATTGCTGCTGCGCAAATTGGGATAAGCAGGTTAGAGTTTTAGCTGTTGCAGGGCGTGACAGGGAGTTTGGAGGATATTATTATGGAGGTTATTGCTTTAGTGGGGCCAAGCGGCACCGGAAAGAGCCATCGTGCCCTTCTGGTTGCCCATAACAATCAGGCTGATGCCATTATTGATGATGGCCTGCTGATAAAGAATGGCAAGATTATTGCCGGCAAGTCTGCCAAGAGGGAGCAGAACAAGGTGCTGGCAGTCAAGCGTGCCATATTCGTGCTGCCGGGACATGCGGAGGAGGTCCGCAAGGCTATTGAGGAAACAAAGCCGGTGCGGATTCTGATTTTGGGCACCTCCGAAAACATGGCCAGCAAGATTGCCAAGGCATTGAAGCTGCCGGAGGTTTCCCGCTTCGTGCACATCGAGGATATAGCCACCCAGTCCGAGATGGATAAGGCGCGTTTCCACAGGCTGCGGGAGGGCAAGCATATTATCCCGGTGCCGACTATTGAGCTGAAGCCGCATTTTTCCGGCTATCTGGTGGATCCGATTAATTCCCTGCTGAAAAAGAGGCGCGAGGACGGACGCCGCCATCTGGGGGAAAAGTCTATCGTGCGGCCTGTGTTCAGCTATTATGGCAAGCTGATTATCGATGACTGGGCCATCAAGGCTATCGTCAGGAAGCTTCTGGTGGATGGGGAGAATGTTACCAAGGTGGCTGATGTGAGGATTGAGCATGTCTACAAGGGTGACGGGGAGGTAGGCTTTGAGTCTGCCGGTATCGTCATCGGCTGTGATGTGGTCATCAGCTACGGCAAGCATATTCCTACCCTGGTGCAGAAGCTGCAGACCCAGGTGCGCAAGGATGTGGAGTATATGACCGGCATGGTGGTGAAGAAGGTCAATATCACTATCAAGGCGTTGTTTGTGCAGCCGAAAAAGTTCTGAGGCTGGGGCATAATAGTGCATGATAGTGCATAATAGTATATAATAGTGTATAACTTTGTGGTCAGACCTTTTTAGAGAGTGTCATGGCAGTACCATCGCAGGCACGCTTGCGCTACTATCCACGCCTAGCGGTGCTAAGCTCTCGCTGCGCCTTACGGCTTGCGAATTGCTAAGCACCGAGGCGCGTCTCAGTGCCCTGCGAATGGCACATGCCATGGCACTCTTTTATAGGTCTGACTGACGAGTTTGTTCATTTGCGAAGTTGTATGCGTTGTTCATGTAGCGTAGAACTTGAACAGGGAAGCCGGGAGGCTGGTGGGGAGCTGTTTGGGATAGTGGCTATGAGCAGGGATTGTGATGGGCGGAAAAGGCGGTGCCAATGCAAGGCACTGAGCCGTGCCTCGGTGCGTGGCGGGTGATATGCCGGTGGCATATCACCCAGTACAAGACAACTGCGATGCGTTGTCTTGTACTGCGACTACGCGAGCCGCAGGCGAAGCGTGAGTTTAGCATCCGCTAGGCACGGATAGTAGCGTGAGCGTGCCTGCATTGGCATTGCCTTTCCGCCCATTGGCGTATCGCTGATACACTCTGACAGCTCCCCTGCACGGAATTTAGAATTTTGGGCAGCAAAAAAGCCGCTCCTGTCGGAACGGCTGAAAGCTCAATGGCAGGGGTAGCTGGACTCGAACCAACGCATGCTGGATTCAGAATCCAGTGCCTTACCAACTTGGCGATACCCCTATATTTTCTTTTGTGTGCTGTGTTATTCACAACGAGTATTATTATAATGATTGCTGAGCGTTTTGTCAAGAAAAATATTTACATTTTTCTGTTTTTGGGCAGAAAATAATTTCCGACTTATGCCAGATTAGTTTTTCTGGCATAGTGCAATTTTGTCAATAATCGTGTATAATAATGGTGCATATATCATAGATTGGGGGCATTAATTATGAAATATGAGTTTACCAAGGACTATCATACGGGAATTGATTTTATTGATGAGGAGCATGCCAAGCTCTTTGAGATAGCGAACCGTGCCTACGATTTGCTGACAAATCAGTTTGTGACGGATAAATATGATGCGATTGTAGCAGTGCTGGAGGAGCTGAGGGACTATACCAAGTACCACTTCAACCATGAGGAGGAGTACATGAAAAGCATCAACTACCCTAAGCGTTTCAGCCAGCTGCATCAGCATACCCAGTTCATCAACAAGCTGGAGTCCTACAACCTGAAGGAAATCGACGTGAACCAGCAGGAAGGGCTTCTGGAGATACTGGACTTTCTGGCTCTGTGGCTGCAGAGCCACATCAAGGGCATGGACAAGAAGATTGGCGAGGCGGCAAAGTAAGGCTGCCTGCGAGACAAGGGACGGCATGGGCAGAGCTTTATATGGCTTTGCCAGGTGCCGTTTTTTGCTTTGCCCATCTTTACTTTTGACGGTGTGTGTGGTAGTATTGCAGGTGATGGACGGTATTCTGTTTGGAAACTGTACTATGATTTTCTGCAAGGTTTTTTCCTGATATTTTGGGCAGCACATCACCATACTAGAGAGGTGATGCTTATGAAGATTGGTTTTATAGGTGCCGGCAAGGTGGGGGTTACCCTGGGGAAGTATTTCAGCCGGCACGGGGGCGAAGTTACAGGCTATTACAGCCGCAATATTCAGTCAGCCAGGGAAGCAGCTGAGTTTACGGCAGCGAACATTTACCGGTGTGCAAGTGATTTGCTGGCAGATAGCGATGTGCTGTTTTTGACGGTTCCCGATGATGCCATTGCATCCTGCTACAGGGAGCTGTGCCGGTCAGCCGGCAGTATTCAGGGAAAGATTTTTTGTCATGCCAGTGGTGCCATGACGGCAGAGGCTGCCTTTCCGGGAGTTGAGGCGGCAGGAGCCTATGGATATTCTGTTCATCCGCTTTTTGCTATAAGTGACAGGTTTCATGCTTATAGCCAGATGGCGGATGTTTTTTTTACCCTTGAGGGCTCTGCCGGGCGCAGGGATTTTATGCTGGAATGGCTGAGGGCAGCCGGGCTTCAGGTGCAGCTCATCGAGGCAGGCTGCAAGGCGAAGTACCATGCGGCGGCCGCCATTGTCAGCAATCAGGTGGTGGCGCTTTTTGAGGAAGGCAGGCGCATGCTGATGGAGTGCGGCTTCCAGCCGGAGGCGGCACAGAAGGCACTGACGCCAATTTTTCTCGGCAATGCTGCCCATGTGGCTGATGAAGGCGCGGTCAGGGCACTGACAGGGCCTGTGCAGCGGGGAGATACCGGGACGCTGGCAAAGCACCTGGCAGTTCTTGAGGGCTGTGAGGACAGGCTTTTGTACCTGCTGCTTTCCAGGCGGCTTTTGCAGCTGGCCAAGGCCAGGAATGCTGACTATGATGATACCTCCATCGGGGCTTTTTTGGATGAGGAATATAGAAAAGGTATTGAGGCGGCTGCGGCAGAGCTGCTGCAGGCTGGAAGAAAGGACGAAGCTAAATGAAAAACACCGTGGCAACTTTTTTGGCAATGAAGCAGAAGGGCGAAAAGATTTCCATGCTGACCTGCTATGATTATTCTACAGCCAGGCTGGAGGAGGAAGCCGGTATCAACGGCATACTGGTGGGGGATTCCCTGGGCAACGTGATGCTGGGGCTGCCTGATACCATCTCCGTCACCATGGAGGATATGATTACCTTTGGCGGTGCCGTGGCCCGTGCCTGCAACGATACCATGGTGGTTATTGATATGCCTTTCATGTCCTATCAGGTATCCGTGGAGCAGGCGGTGATGAACGCCGGGCGGCTGATGAAGGAAGGCCGTGCCAACGCCGTCAAGCTGGAGGGGGGCGCGGCAGTCTGCCCTCAGATCAAGGCGATTACCGATGCAGGCATCCCGGTGATGGCACATCTGGGACTTACGCCTCAGTCCGTCAATGCCCTGGGTGGGCACCGGGTGCAGGGCAAGAGCGAGGAAGGCGCCAAGAGGCTGGTGGAGGATGCCCTGGCCATTCAGGAGGCAGGTGCCTTTGCGGTGGTGCTGGAATGCATCCCTGCAAAGCTGGCAGAGCTCATCAGCTCCAAGCTGACTATCCCGACCATCGGCATCGGGGCAGGTGCCGGCTGTGACGGACAGATTTTGGTTTATCAGGATATGCTGGGGCTGTTCAGCGGCTTCAAGCCGAAGTTCGTGAAGCATTTTGCAGAGCTGGGGGAGCAGATGAAGGCTGCTTTCCGTGCCTATGATGAGGAAGTGAAGGCAGGCACTTATCCGGCGGAGGAGCATACCTTTAAGATGGATGATGATGTGCTGCAGCGTCTGTATTAAAATGGTGTACAATTTATACTAATTAGCGTGATATAGGCTAAAAAAATTATTCAATTATCGCTGGAAATATGTTAGAATAGAAAAGAATTTGTTTTTTGAGGTTTTTGTATGCGCATTATTACCGGTACAGCCAAGGGCTGCAATCTGAAAACTCCAAAGGGAATGAGTACCAGGCCTACTTCGGACAGGGTGAAGGAGTCACTTTTCAGCATCCTGGGCGGCGATGCGTGCGGCAGGGTGCTGGATGTTTTTGCAGGTACCGGGGCGCTGGGGCTGGAAGCCCTGAGCCGGGGTGCTGATAGCTGTGTCTTTATTGACAAGGCAACAGCGGATATTATCAGCTTCAATGCGGAGCATACACGCCTGTCTGACAGGTGCAGGGTGCTGAAGGGCGATGTCTTTGCCCTTTTGCACCGCCTTGCCGGTCAGGGAGAGCGCTTTGACCTGGTTTTTTGTGATCCACCTTATCATCAGGGGTTGGCACACAGGGTGCTGGAATACCTGGATAAGGGGGAGGTACTGGCTCCTGATGCCATCGTGGTGGTGGAGTACGGGGGCGATGAGGCGGATTTGCCAGCTACCGGCAGGCTGCGGCTTGTCAGGGAGCAGAGCTATGGCAGGACCACACGGGTTGGTTTTTATCATTTGCCGCCGGGGAACGGCAGGGAGGATGCAGAATGAAAAGAGCGATTTGCCCGGGCAGCTTTGACCCTGTTACCCTGGGGCATGTGGATATATTCCGGAGGGCAGCAAGGATTTTTGACGAGCTTTATATCGGCGTGTTTAACAATATCAGAAAGACGCCCCTCCTGCAGACGGAGGAGCGCATGGAGCTTCTCAGGAGTGCGGTGGCGGATATTCCCAATGTGAAGGTGGTTGCCTTTGACGGTCTTTTGGCAGAGTACATGATTGCCAACGATATTCAGGTGATTGTCAGGGGGCTGCGCTCCGTGACGGATTATGAGTACGAGCAGGGACAGGCGCAGATTATCAAGTCCATGCACCCGGAGCTGGATACTATGTTCCTTCTGGGCAAGCCGGAGTACAACAGCTACAGCTCCTCGGTGGTGAGGGAGATTATCCGCTTCAAGGGGGATTACTCCCGGCTGGTGCCTCATGAGGTGGTAGAATATCTGAAGGGGAAAAATTCTGTGTGACGGTAATGGCTTCGCACAGCTGAGTGTTATATAAAAGGTGGTAATTGCAATGAATGGCGACGCTATGTTGAAGATTGATGCAGTATTGGAAGAAATTGAGAATTATGTGGCTGGTGCAAGCCGTATGCCTCTCGTAGACAGGGTTATGATCAAGGATGATGAGCTTTTTCACCTGATGGACAAGCTGCGCCAGGAGCTGCCTAGGGAGGTCAGCGATGCCATGGAGGTTTGCCGCCGCCGGGACGAGATCATCGGGGCTGCCCAGACCGAGTCAGAGCAGATTATTGCCAAGGCCAATGCAGAGGCTGAGGAGATTATCGAAAAGGCAAAGCGGCTTGCCCAGAAGACCGTGGATGAGCATGCGCTGGTGGCGCAGGCCAATGAGCAGGCCAGGAATATCATTGAGGAAGCTAATGCCAAGGCCAAGGAAATGACCAAAGAGGCGGAGGCACAGGCCGGGCAGCTCAAGGAGGCTGCCGAAAGTGAGACTGCACAGATGAAGGCGGATGTAGAGCACTATGCAAATCAGTTGTTTGACCATGTGCTGGCCAATATGAACACAGCCATGACGGCTATTCAGAATCATGCCGGCGGCATCGTCAATGCCATGGAGAACATTCACAATGATGTGGGCGGTGCCATGCAGGCCATGCAGCAGGCAAAGGAGCAGATTCATGCTGCCAACAGCCGCAGCTGATGGGCATGGCAAAGCCAGAAAAATCAAGAAAGATAAATACCGCTGTTTGTACAGCGATGGGAGTGGCCGTCTGCAAGGATTTTGCAGGCGGTTTTTTCCTTGAGAAAAAAGTGCTTGCGTAATGTCAAAATGTCAAATATAATATAGGAAAGGTCAAATTGTCAATTCGTTTTAAGGAATAAGGTGTAAGTATGAGCAGTAATATTGCAGATTTGATAGAGGATTATATCCTGACAAGGCTGGCAGAGCAGCAGACCGGGCAGGTGGAGCTGAGGCGGACGGATATTGCCGATGAGATCTCCTGCGCCCCTTCCCAGATAAGCTATGTGCTGAATACCCGCTTTACCCATGACAAGGGCTTTTCAGTGGAGTCCCGCCGGGGGCTGGGGGGATTTATCCGGGTAGTCAGGGTGCCTTTCAGGAACATTATCTATCAGGAGATGCTGGACAAAATCGATGCCGGTACGGAGTTTGTGGAGGTTAAGGCAATGCTTCAATATCTCATCCAGCATCAGATGATTTCCACCCGGGAATGTTCCCTTTTGCTGCAGGCTGTCAAGTCAGCCTATGAGAATATGCCCCCTGAGCCCAGGGTGAAGCTGGTCAAGTCCCTGTTTACTACCCTGGCGGAGCTTTCATGATGGGGAGCGGGAGATTGAAAAAGCGCAGTGCAGGCGGCAGGGGCGGTATGCCCATGAGCAGGGGGGCACTTGACTCCCTGCTGAATTTTTTGCTGAGCTTCGGCATTGCTGTCGTGTGGCTGGGCAGATGGACGATCAGGCTGGCAGCAAAGCTGTGGCAGAGATGGAGTCGGTGAGTGATGGCAAAGAAGAAAACCATGTACGTGTGTCAGAGCTGCGGCTATGACACAGCAAAATGGCTGGGGAAATGCCCCGGCTGCGGCCAGTGGAATACCATGGTGGAGGAAATAGTCCGTGAGGAAAAGAACCAGTCCCGGGGGCTGAGCCTGGGCCTGTCTGAGAGCAGCAGGCCCTGCCCTATCAGCCAGGTGGCGGTGGAGGATCTGCCCCGCATGACTACGGGCTCCCAGGAGCTGGACAGGGTGCTGGGAGGCGGCATTATCCCGGGCTCTATGGTGCTGATTGTTGGAGATCCCGGCATCGGCAAGTCCAGCCTCACCCTGAAGGTGTGTGCCAATGAGGCGGCTATGGGCAAAAAAGTGCTCTATGTGACCGGGGAGGAAAGCGTGCGGCAGGTGCGCATGCGTGCTGACAGGCTGGAAGCAGTGCAGGAAGGCCTGCTGGCAGTCAGCGAGACGAATCTGGAGCATATCGGCCAGCATGTGGAGCAGATTAAGCCGGAGCTTCTGGTGGTGGACTCCATTCAGACGGTTTTCCGTCCCGATGTGCAGAGCGCGCCGGGCAGCGTCAGCCAGGTCAGGGAGTGCGCCGTGGAGCTTTTGCGGCTGGCCAAGACCAACGGCATTGCCGTATTCGTGGTGGGGCATGTGACCAAGGACGGCACCCTGGCAGGGCCAAGGGTGCTGGAGCATATTGTGGATACAGTGCTGTATTTTGAGGGGGGCGGCAACTCTGAGTACCGCCTTTTGCGGGCGGTGAAAAACCGCTTCGGCAGCACCAACGAGATAGGCATCTTTGAGATGCGCGATACGGGGCTGGTGGATGTGCCGGATGCCTCCCGGCTGTTCCTGTCAGAGCGGACGGAGGAGGCAGGGAGCATCATCGTGCCTACGGTGGAGGGAACACGGCCCCTGCTGGTGGAGGTGCAGGCACTGGTGGCTCAGACGCCTTATGTGCCGCCCCGCCGCACCTCGGACTCGGTGGATATCAAGCGCATCCAGCTGCTTCTGGCGGTGCTGGAAAAGCGGGTGCACCTTGCCATCGGTGCCTGTGATGTATTTGTAAAGGTGGCAGGAGGCATCCGCATTGATGAACCGGCGGCAGACCTTGGCATCTGCGTTGCCATGGCCTCCAGCTTTGCCAACCGCCGCCTGCGACCTCAGACCATCGTCTTCGGGGAGGTGGGGCTTTCCGGGGAGGTCAGGGCTGTGAGCCAGGCGGAGGGCAGGCTCAGGGAGGCGGCGCGGCTGGGCTTTACCAGTGCCGTCCTGCCAAGGAAAAACTACCAGCAGCTGAAAAATGAAAAGGCTGTGGAGGGGATTGCCCTCTATGGAGCTGCTGATTTGACGGAAGCACTGCGTTATGCCATGCCCAGGGAATAAGGCAGGATGCAATAGTGAACTGTAATAATAGCCAGTAATGATGTGGATAACATCTGGTAATAGCAGGCTGCAAGGACAGGTTATGATAACATGTTATAATAATCTGTATTGACAGAAAATTGCATGTATGATAAAATTACTTCTTTTCTTGTGAATTAATTTGTGTTATAATCGTTTTGTACGGTTGGTTTGTAAGAGGGGGTGTGATTTTGTTACAGGTTGGTGACCAGGTGGTTTATCCTATGCACGGTGCAGGTGAGATAGCCGGGATTGAGGAATGCGAGATTATGGGGCAGGTCAAGCAGTATTTTATTTTGCAGCTGCCTGTCGGCGACATCAGGATAATGATTCCTACTGACAATGCGGATGGTATCGGCCTGCGGCAGATTTCACCGCCGGAGATGCTTGACAGGGTGGCGGAGGTGCTGCTTGATGAACCGGAACGGCCTTTGGGAAGCTGGAACAAGAGGTTTCACAGCAATCTGAACCGGCTAAAGACAGGGGACATTCTGGAGGTTGCAGCGGTAATCCGCAATCTGATTTTGCAGGACAGGCGCAAGCGGATATCAGGCGGCGAGAAACGCCTGCTGGAGCTGGCGCGGCAGATATTCGTCAGCGAGCTTTCCTTTGCCCTGAAGCTGCCTACGGAGCAGGCAGAAGGCTGGATGATGGAAAAGCTTGACAGCAACCATAGCTGAGTTTTGTGTTCCGCTATGCCGCAGGGGCGGCTTATTGAGCAGTATGCAGCCTGTTTCTGTAACAGGCTGTTTTTGTGTCAGGGACAGGCCTGGGAGATATTTCCTAATTTTGTTAAGCAGAGGCATACAGATGATTTTCATCTTTTTGCTATATTATGCGTTATTGTAACGGTTATGCGTTATTGTAACGGTTGTGCGTTATTGTAACGATGAAAGGAGGTGAGAAGGAATGCTGGTAAAGGTTATTCGTTTTTTTGTTACTGCATTGCTGGCGGTGATTGGCGGTGTCATAGTGCATCTGGCCAGCCCTGTGCTGACGGAGCTTATCAGTACCGAGGTGCTGAAGACCTCCATGGGGCTCTACAAGCTGACTATGGCAAATGTCATCCTGATAGCATTGGGCATGGCGGTGGGTGCTGCCGTGGGCTATCTGATTTCCCCCTTTGTGGCCGGCACATTGCAGAGATTTTCCGTTTGGGTTGAAGGGCAGCTCAGCAAGATGCCATTGCAGGATGTGATTGCCGGAGTTGCCGGTTTGGCTATTGGACTTATTATTGCAAATTTATTAGGCGGGGCGTTTTCCAACATACCGGTGGTAGGCGACTATATACCGGTGGTGTTCAGCATCGTTTTCGGTTATCTTGGTATTCATATTGTTGTGCGCAAGCAGAAGGAAATTGGCGAATTGCTGGGGCGTATGCTGAAACTGAAGAAAAAGCCCAAGGCTGATGCTGCTGCGGAGCCATCCTATGGCGCTGGCAGCGCAGAGGCGGCTTTGGCTGGCGGCATGATGGCAGATGCCTGGCCGTCTCCTGCCAATTATGCCAGCTATGTAGGCTGCAAGCTGCTGGACACCAGTGTCATTATTGATGGCCGCATTGCTGATATTTGCAGGACAGGCTTTGTGGATGGCAAGCTTCTGATACCGGTCTTTGTGCTGGAGGAGCTGCAGCATATTGCTGACTCCGCAGATGCCCTGAAGCGTGTCCGGGGCAGGCGCGGACTGGATATTCTCCAGCGAATCCGCACTGAAAGCGGTTTGCAGGTGGAGATTGTCAATCAGGATTTTGATGATATTACAGAGGTTGACTCCAAGCTGGTACGGCTGGGGCAGCAGCTGGGAGGCAAGATCATTACCAATGATTACAACCTCAACAAGGTGTCAGAGCTGCAGGGTGTGCCTGTGCTGAACATCAATGATCTGTCCAATGCGGTAAAGCCTGTGGTGATTCCTGGGGAGAGCATGCACGTTACCATTGTCAAGGAAGGCAAGGAGCATGGCCAGGGAGTGGCGTATCTGGATGACGGCACTATGATTGTAGTAGAGAATGGCCGCTATCATCTGAATGAGGCCATACAGGTGGAGGTTACGTCTGCCTTGCAGACTTCTGCCGGCCGCATGATTTTTGCCAAGCCTGTGACAGCGTAAGCTGCCAGCTGGCGGGGCTGTTAGTTAATTGAGCAAGGTATGGATATTGGGGGCTGTGGGCTGAGTGTTTGCTTTCACGGCCCCTGATTTTGTATATGTGTGTGATTTTTGGCATGATGATGGAGGTGTAAAGGTGGTAACAGCGATTTTTCCGGCGGCAGGCAAGGGGAAAAGGATGCAGGCCGGTATGAACAAGGTACTGATGGAGCTGGAGGGGGTGCCTATATTGGTGCGCACCCTGGCGAGGTTCTCCCGCTGTCAGGCTGTTGACAGGCTGGTGGTGGTAGTAGCGGCTCATGAGGTGGAATTTGTGACGGATATGCTGACCAGGGCGGACAGGGAATACGGGCTGAAGCCATGGCTGGTAACTGCCGGTGGCTCAGAGCGGCAGTATTCTGTGTGGAACGGCATTCAGGCTGTGCAGGGAGCGGCAGATGATGATATTATCCTGGTGCATGATGCGGCAAGGCCGCTGGTTTCGGAAAAGACCATTCTGGAGACTATCCGTGTGGCGGAGGCGAAAGGGGCGGCCATTGCGGCAGTGCCTGCCAAGAACACCATCAAGCTGTGCAATGCTGCCGGTGAGGTAGTGGAAACCCCTGACCGCAGCAGGCTCTGGGAGGTGCAGACCCCTCAGGGGTTCCGCAGGGATATTCTGGTCAGGGCAAATCAGCAGGCTATGGCAGAAAGCTTTTTGGGCACAGATGATGCCAGCCTGGTGGAAAGGCTGGGGCAGAAGGTGTTTATTGTGGAGAGCGACTATCGCAATATCAAGCTGACTACCCCGGAGGATATGGTAATCGCCAAGGCGTTTTTGGCAGCAGAGGAGGAGAATGAATGAGCAGGTTTGGTATGGGATATGATGTGCATCAGCTGGTGGAAGGAAGAAAGCTGATTATCGGTGGCGTGGAGATTCCTTTTGAAAAGGGGCTTTTGGGGCATTCTGATGCGGATGTGCTGCTGCATGCGATTTCTGATGCCCTGCTGGGGGCAGCTGCCCTGGGGGACATCGGCAAGCACTTTCCTGATACCGATGAGCGCTACAAGGGGGCAGACAGCCTGAAGCTTCTGGAGGAAGTGGGCAGGCTGCTGGCTGAAAAGGGCTATACGGTTGGCAATGTGGATGCTACCATCGTGGCACAGAGGCCGAAGATGGCACCACATATTCCTGTGATGCGGGAAAATATCGCCCGGGTGCTGCATGTGGATGTAGACAGGATAAATGTGAAGGCTACCACGGAGGAGCATTTGGGCTTTACCGGCAGCGGGCAGGGAATTTCTGCTTATGCCGTAGCAGGAATAGAGTAATTTCAGTTTATCGTCGTGAAGGTACGAGACTTTTAGAACATTAACGGATGAGTTTTGTTGGTTCGTGGATTCTGTTCAGATTAAAAATGGGCTGAGCGGGACAGCTACCCATAGAAAACACGCTCTCGCTCCTAGTTGTACCTAGCGGATGCTAAGCTCTTGCTACGCCTACGGCTTGCAA
>OBLI01002391.1_pt1 | contig 16116 bp, 22 predicted proteins | sample 1519701 | NCBI WGS metagenome assembly OBLI01 (sample SAMEA3663005, study PRJEB22513) | pig gut metagenome | biome: pig gut; feature: pig-associated habitat; material: faeces | place: France | collected 2012 | reverse complement strand
GGCGGCACGCCTGTGGGATAGCGAACCGTCGTCGGAACGCATGTAGTGCGCGCTGACGTACAATGGGCTTTTCACCTTGACACGGTTGAACGCGGCGTCGCATACGACGTAGCCTTCGTGATCGAGAGTCAGCTCCTTTGCGGCAGATACGCATTCTTCAAGCGATCCAAGCGGAAACACCTTCGGCGTGCGGAACACACTGGCCAGCGGATGGTCTGTGAAATAAATTTCCTCAAACGTCTTGTTGTTCCTGCATCCGAGGAAATTCAAACGAGTTTCAGTCTGGGGAACAACGATTTTGTTGTATGGCGACGTCAGCTCGAACATATAGGTATAGCCCGGCTCGAGCATGTCTGCCAGCCATGCGAGCTTGCCGTCTGATGCAGACATGTTTCTGTGCTCGGCCTCTAAGCGGACAGCTTCGACAACGAGCTCACCGAACGTAGAATACGGACATCCGATCTGATCCTGTAGGCCAGCCTTGAACGCGTCGATGGATCCGTTGGTGGATACTAGCAGGTTTCCGTCCGGAAATTTGACGAACTTACACAGTGATCCGTCAAGCTTCTCGCCTACGCGCGCCGTCTTCCAGTCGATTTCCGGACAGTACGGTTCTCCGTAGTTGCCGAACTTGTCGAACGCATACGACACAACGTCGAAAGTGTCTTCATCCAGGATAATCCCCCGACACTCGCGGACGAGTGGATTCATAAAATCGGAATCAAACTGGCTGTACTTGAACATGACAAGCCTGCGGCCGAACATCGTCTCGCGCGAAATCTTTACGCAGTACGGCGGTTCTCCCAACAGGGTTTCCCAGTCAGGATGCCGTTCGATGAAACATTGCAGGTTAAGTTTCTTCATATGTCAATTATACCGCCACGCTTAGAAACTCTAGAAATATTTAAGTCAGAATTTGCTGTTGATATTCCGTATGTTCCGCGGGACAAATAGAATGGCTATGTGCTGCGGTACTTCGTTGCCGTTCTCGAAATACAACTTCGGCGCGATTGGACGGATAAGCGAGTAAAGCATATCATTCGTGACATGCTTGTATTCATCTGGGGGAATCTTCTGATGCCATGCCTAACCTATCCCGTTCGTCAAGGCCAGAGACAGATTTGCGACACGCCAGTCGTTGGAAAGTTTTCTGTTAAAAGAATAGCAGCCCAGGCTTACCCTCATCCAGCAGCCTGAATATTTTCCTAAAAAACCGCACCCAGGCGCATCATCTGCGGCCTTGAATATCGCATAATAGTATTTGTCAAATGGAAATGTCGTAAACCTGGTAGATTTTTCGTCTTTCTCGAACATATAGTCGAACACTTCCATGTTGAGTGGTTCCCATTCATTTTCGACCTTGAACCTGGCAAAATCAACGCGCTGAAACACTGGACTCGATGCAACGGTGTCTTCTATAGACTTAACAGTCGCTGGAACTCCAGCAATAGGTGAATCGAAAAAATGAAAAGCCGAAGGCGGCGGAACTTCGTTCTTGAAAACGCCGGATATGTCCGCTCGCGATACCCATGGGCGTTTCTTGTCGAACTTCGCCGGGAAGAACGTCATACGCCCAGTCGACGTCTTGAGCTTCGCGTAATAACCGGAAGACGACCAATCTTTTTCGTTTTCAAGCGCGGCCTTGACGTCGTATTTTCCGCTGTCGAAAGCTGCGATATGGCACTCGTCGGAATATGTATCGCGGATTCCTGCGTATATCCAGTCACCTGTTAGGATCTTCATCGCACTATATGCGCGGCCTACAACGAGGTCGCCTTTCTTTACGCATTCGATTTTCGGGCGTTCGCGCCCCTCGAACTCAGTACGACATGCGTTAGCGTCTTTGAACTTCGAAGTCCCCTCCCTCAGTAGCGTCATGCAGTGCTAGCTGTCAGCAGACCACGCATACGCGTATTTTCCGGCAATAACGCCATTAGTTACATCGGCGTCAGCAATTATCTCGGCGAAGTCCTTCGGCGAAATGCCTATTTCGAAACCGCGCGGATCAAGCACTATTATATCACCTGCAGACCTGTTATATTCGCCTGTCTTGTATCCGTATATGTTAAACGTCCGTCCAGTTACGCGAAAACCCTCTATCGGGTCATTCTAAAAAGACATCACTTTGTTATGGACTATTTTCTTGAACTATGTCTCCGGATCTTTAGACTGCGACGGTCCGTATCCGCCAGTAAGCCTCTCGAACGTCGCGACTTTAAGCCAGCCTTTGTTCATATACCTGCACGTTACGAAACCAGACCTGTCTCCAGATTTTGATCCGAACAGCCCGACAGTCACAGCAGCTGGAAGATAATAAAGGTGATTCTACGTATTCATTTCAGCAGCCTGTCCTTACGGCATTCTTGAACAGCTTCAGCTTTTCGTTTAGGCACGAGCCATTCCACCGTTTTGCGGCGGTTTTTTCCGACGTTGCCGAATAACCCCTTCCGAATTTTGTCAAAGATCCGGATTCAGCGCACGACGGACAAAATATCTTATATACGACAAGTTTCGGCAGGACGTATTTCCTGACTTGCCCGTCCTCGTCAATATATGTTTCATCTATTCTTTCACGGGCGGTAAACGTCTTAACAGCAGGTTCAATATGATGATACGGACAAATTTCCATAATGATATTATATTTCGCCAGAGACAGTAAATAACTAAGTTTTCTCGTGAATATCTATATAAATAATAATACCATTTTATGTAAAATATTTAATATGGATAATCAAAGTTTAAAACCTAGAAAAAAGAAACGCCTGCATGAAATGACTAAAGAAGAAGTTAGCAAGCTTTCTAAAAAAGAATTCGAACTAGCTTTTAAAAAAGACAGGCTTTTTACCGTACGAGACGCCATAGCATGGCTTTCCAAACAGAACCCTGACGCCGGCCTTATGTACTTCGAGATTAATTCGAACGCATGGTGCGACATGTCGCCTGATATGTTTTGTACGGTGGCAGAGGAAAAACAAAGGGAACGCGCCGCGCAGATGAGCTGGTACCGTGGCAAAGAAGACATAGAGAAAAAGGTCGACAAAGGCATGAAGGAGGTTTTCAGGTATGTCGAAGACGACGACATCTGCGTTCGATCCTGATTATATGGGTCCGCCTGCGCATCCAGGCGACGATTTGGTTTTTATATTTTCAGGCTTCGGACTGGGAATAGAATTCTTCGACTAGAGCGAGGACTTCGACGAAAACGCCATCAGACAGACATTAATACATATGGCGGAAAAAATCTGCATAGACAAAACCTACGTCGCGTTCAAGGGCACGAAATTCAAGAACGTGTTCATCCGGGAAGAAGGCTGGGATCAGCTGCGAGACTTCGTATGGAAAGCGAGAAAACGCAGAAGCGCCGCGGATAATTTAGTCTTGCGCAGGGCGTTCGAGTCTATAATCGTTGCGTATATGGAACATGTTGCGGACCTGCTCGGATATGATACGCAGAAAATAGAATTTTGGGTAGATCCTGATTCTGATATAAGACTGCAGCTTGCGAAAGACGTAGCTAAAGAATGGCAGACTTATCCAGGACAGTGGCAGGACTGGCCTGAAAATAATTAAACAACGCGTCGAATTTCGTCGGCGTATACTGAAGCAGATTCGTAAAGTTCAGAAACGAAGCGAAACAGTCTATCTTCCGGACGCGGAATTTCGTTTACGTGCGTAATGAACATACGGGGATCGGCGTCTGATCCGAACCTGACACGGAATTCGTCGAGATCGCGATTTATGCGTTTTGCCGTATTTTCTCCGTAAAACTCGCCGAAACGCATAGTTCCCTGCCATTCATTTGGCATATTCGTCTCATCGGGAAATGAAATAGACGGATCTTCTTCTGGAAACGACCCGGCACCATGCCTTGTCGTATAAGACCGCGTGACGTAATTCGCCGAAACTTTTCCTGAATATCCGATGGTTTTCAGGTATTCAGCTATACCGATAAGTCCAGTATACGACGGCGTCGTATGGTCCGCATCGTCTTTTCCATAAAGCTGATCCAACGCCAGGCCCTGCCCCTGTTCAAATACGATATGATCTGTATCCTGTATTTCGAATATAGATTCAACTTGACGGCACGCAGCGGCCATGAATTCGCAATCCTGCACAAAATGCTGTATCATTCCGTCAGACAAAAACATATCGGCTTCGGCGTTGGCTTTTAACCCTGTTTCAGCAAGACGGAATTCCAGAGCTTTAACCTGTGCTTTTTTCAAGTAATCGATCTTGGCCCTGAACTTAAGTCCAGCAAATTCAGAAAACGTCAGCCATTCGCCAGAACGAAGACGTCTGACAGACTCCCATATGCCGCATCCGACTGAACCGTGTCTTTTGCCACCGCGCGATTTCTCGAGCAGCCTGTTAAGGTATATGTCAATCGGCAGTTGGAAATTACAGCATGTTTCCCTGTATGAAACCGGCTTTACGCCTGCGGCTTCCAGTTCTCCGTATTCCCGTACGAACTGCATCGGGTTCAGCAAGTAGTCGCGGCAGAAACACGTAGGCGCGTTTCTGAACGTCCCAGATCCGAAATGATGGAATACATGCCGGCCGAACCTGCGGTCTGTAACAGTATGCCCGCGCTGGCATCCGCCATTCGCAAGCGCGACGACTGCCTTATCTTTCGAAAGACAAAGGAACTCTGTGACGAGTCCCTTGCCTTCGTCGCCGTAATTGGCGCCTATTACAGCTTCAACCGTCACCAGCCAATTACCCGCAGATTCTGCGTGCCGCCTGTTCTGCCTGCGTGCTTACGCACGATATCGACGATTTTCCTATGCAGATCGTCAACACTCGAAATAATAACGTTCTCACCGCCGAGCACCTCGTCGAACGAACGCTTGCGCGAAGTCTGGTCGGGATAACAACCTGATTCGATGCAGATATGCACAACGTCGTACTTGTCCTTGACCTGCTCGTAAAGATCCTTCGTACTGACGTCCTGTCCGACATCGTCACCGGTAATACTCGAAAGTTCTGTCGCCCGAAGATACGGATTAAGCGGCTCGTCGCCCATAGTTATGATGAGACCCTTCTTGCCGCGTTTCCAACAGTCGAGCTTACAATGCTTAAGCGCCATATACCACGCCGCTGTATAAGACTCCCAGTCGTTTCCGCCTCCGCCGTTCTCGAAATAGATCTTATCAAGATTTACAGCAATACGCGTATCAGATTCGAACTGCGAAATCTGAATAGGCGAACTATCGTAGTCGAGATCTCCGATCGCCATAATCATCAATTCCGGATCCTTGATGCTTTTGTCTTCGAGGATTTCTGTCATAATCGGATTCAGCTTTTTCTGAACCTCGATCGCGGTCTTACCCATAGAACCAGTAACGTCAAGCGCCAGGATAATAGGAAATGTCTGCGGATGCTCTTCCGAATCGCAGCATTCCCGCAGGATCTTCCACGGCTTCATTTTTTCGTCGACGCCACGACTAACAAACGCCTGACTGGCGTTCGTATACGTATCTGAAAACGTCCCCGACGAACTATCGTACGACCTGCCGACAGAGCAAGTATACGAAGCATAGTTGCTAGTTGTCCAAGATCCTCCGCCCATGTATAGCCTCCTTACTTACAGACTTTCTTGACTGGCTTTTTCGCGCGCTTCTTGACTGGCTTGACCGGCTCGTCGTCGCACTCGTCGCCGTCTTCCTCCCCGTCGTTGAACAACGTAAAGGTGTCATCTCCGCCTTCGTCATCATCGTCTTCGCTTTCGCCGCAAATGCCGTCAAACAATCCGTCGAGAGACCCACCGTTCATGAGCATCATCATCGGAAGGGCGTTGCTGCCGAAGCCGGAATCGCCAGAGCCGGACATCATCGCGCCCATCATCTTGAGCTTGAGCATGTTCTTAAAGAATCCGCCGCCCTTCACGCCGAAGCCATCTCCGAGCATGGACACGATTCTGCCGTAGAATTTACGGCCGAGAAGCACGTGACGTTCTGGAATGACTTCCTTGATCGAGGAATCCTCGTACTGCATGACCTTGACACGGTTTTTCGCGAGGTTCTCGAGCACATAAACTGGCTTGCCGTTAATGAGGATAATATATCCTGGCTTGAGAACGCGCGTCGGAACCATCATAAACATATCGTCTGCGAGGTCGAGGACGAAATTAGAGCAGTTTGTGACACTACCTGTCTTAGGATTATAGACCTTGTATCCGTCGGATGTCTTCACCGCGATACGGCCGTTCAGCGAAAGACGGCAACAACCAGGCTCAATACGCCCTACCACTCCGTCGAACATTGAAGTCATTTGATTCATTGGATTCATTTTATCTTGTTTCCTTTTATTGTAAATAATATACCATTACTGAAAAAAAGCGATCATCTTCGGTGGCTACTGGCTTCAAATCATTTACCTACTGATTTGGTAACTAACTTATCGATTTCTTTGTCTTCAAACATAAAATAATCGATTACTGTTCTAGATAGACTCAAGCTCTCCTGGCAGCCTTTACACCTGCATTCGCAATGTCAAGTCTAATCCATAATTAAAACACAAAAAACAAACAATAAATAAAAAAATGAGCACATCATTGTCATAATCATGAAAAGCTCGAGATCAAACATGGATTTGAACTCTTTAAGCCAATGTTGATAAGGCCAAAACGTCAACCAATCTCTCCATTTGAGATCTGCGAGAACGATGAGTGCAGTAAAAACAGAATGCAACAGAAATGCTGAAAGAACTCCAACTAGAAGTGAAATAAGAAACAAAGTCATTTCATCGATCTTTGTATATACTATAAAATTTATTTTTCAACAATGTCAATTTGACAGTTACGCATAACATGCAGCGCAGCATCATGACTGGTCTTGTCGATGTCTCCGCAGAGATCGGCACGAACGGTAATCTTGACATTCGGATACTGCACGCGGAGCATCAGCGCATTGGAAGCAACACATATAGACGTGTAATATCCGCACAGGATAATCTCCTCGAGTGGTTCGCCGTATTCGCTAGAGGAATAATCGTCTTCTTTTCCGAAATCCATGTATAGCTTGTTTACCAAATCTAACGAGCCGAACGTATTCTTCTCGATCATACGTCCGTACGGGATAATGACATTTCCGTCTACGTCCTTATGCAGGAGATCTATAACTTCGTGGCCAGACGTACCCTTAATGCAATGCGGAACGGGAAGCTTCCTGCCCTCAAGCGTATTCATGTAATCTCCGTCGTGCGTATCCTGCGTCGCGTACAGCGCGTATCCCTTTGCTCGGCAATCCTGTGCAAATGTGATAATTTTCTCTGTATTGGATTTCTCCGGATACCCATACGCAAGGACTCCGCCTTTAACAAAATCGTTCTGGACATCTACGAACACAACAGCTTTCATGTTATTTTCCTTTAAAAAAATTATACCATATGAATAATGTCTTTTGACTTAAGATACGGCGTAGGATCGAGCAGTTTTCTGTCCCGCTGCTCACCGAGTTTCCATCCGTCGAGATGGCAAGTTTCCGTACGGAGTTCAAGATGGAGCATCGCTACAGAGTGGTTTCGAATATCAGGCCTGTACTTCTCAGGCCTAAGCACAGGAGTTATATGTCCAATTATTCCGCCTGCATATACTTTAGCTCCAACATTTATCATTGGCTCAGCAAGCTCTCCATAAGTCACTACCCCAGACTTGCCTTCAACCTTAATGCACCATGTTTCGTTCCACCAGTTGCAGTCAGCTTTCTTACCTGTGAATTCATAGACTGCAGTGACGACGCCATCTTCAACTGCATACACATCTGCGCCATCGTGAGTATAGATATCCACTCCCTCGTGGATGTCGAATTTGCGTATAGCACCAAATGCTCCAGGCTCGTAGAACTTTGGAAGATAGTCTCTGAAACTCTCCCTGCACTTCCCACGAACAAACTCATTGCTGTTTGCATCATAGACAAACTTGCCAAACATTGCTTTTGCAAGCTCAGCTGGACCATTGTAAGTTGGTGCTCCAAGCAAATCTTCTTGATGGATTGGTTGATGCCAAACATGACCTTCTATAATGTTCTTGATCGTGGTGATATCTGCGAGTCCGCCTATCCCGATGCCGCCGCAGGCGAGATTCTTGACAGTAGGCTCTATGAACCTGACGAAATCCAGTGAGTCAAGATAACTCCTGTTCTTCTGGTAGACAGGACTCTGATACATCATCGAATTCATCGCTTCGCAGATGTAGAGCTTCTTGCAGCAACCCATCCATGCGGCGAGAACGCTCGATACGAAATCGTCGGCAATTCCGTTCGCCATCTTGCCGACGATATTGTAGTCCGCCGGGCAGACAACGCAAATGTCAGCCCAACGAACAAGGTCGATGTGCTGGACCGGATGTCCAGCTTTGTCATGCCAATTAAGGGCTTCTCGCTCGATCGAGATGTAGTTGGAGAAGTGACTAGTGTAGAATGTCTGACTTTCGACGTTCTTTGAGTTGCTTCCCTTGCTCAACGCCATCATTTGACCTGCTGCCTTGGTCATGTAGTGCTTGACTTCATGTCCATCTTCCTTGAGCTGATACGCTAGCTTGTGGGAAAGGTAGGCAGAGACAGAACCAGTGGATAGTAGAAGGATGTTCATGATTCGCAGATTTGCTTGATTAAGTCAGATGTTAGATTAGAGAAGGGCTGCCACTCGCCAGAATCTCTAATCAATGATGCAGTCTTCATTTACATTTTCCTTTTGTTTACTTTTTAATACCAAGTTTCTCAACTTGACGAAGTTCCGCATCTTCACATTCTAGAATTGCCTCGCATATCAACTCGTCAATATCAATGCCATATCTCTCCTCCATATATTCTGTAAGTTCCCGTGACCAGGGCGGTTCTATTTTAGATATATTCATTTACATTTCCTTTTGTTTACTTATTCACGTCGAGATTCTCGAATCCAACGAAGTTCGGGTTTGCGTGCACCGACTTGCCTGGCGGTTCAAGTTCCTCTATGCAGTTGAATTCGCATGTATCACAGCCTTTGGCTTTGTTCAATTCGCACGTATTCTTGTCCCGGTTCTTCACGCATCCAAACGGAGGTCTTGCGAACATTCGTTCAACCTTGAAGAATTTATCATCATCCCAATTCACTGTTTTCTCCTTGACCTCGATTTTGACACCAGAATCCAGCAGTATCTTCCAGAACCTGGCCTTTGTGCAGTACGCCCCATTTGTCTCCCGTCCATAGTCGTCCAACAAGTATAAAAGGTAGTTGATGTCTTTTAGGGACATCTTCACATTGTACGTGTAGTCTTTAAAATCCTTGTAGTCTTCCTCTACATTGCGTGGCTCCCATGGCTTGTCGCCATAGTTTTCCTAGATTATCTTGTATATGTCAGTCATTTTGCTGCTCTTTCTCTTAAGCACTCGTCTACGACATTCTTCGCAAGCGGGTAAACAATGGACGGCCTTGTACTGCCTTGTTCCTTCGTATACAGTCTAGGTGCAAGATCGTGCTTAGACATAATAAAAAGCCTGTGACTGTCGTTCTTGATGTCCCGGAGATCGTTACCTACGACCAAATCGACCTTCGACTCATTAAACTGTTTGACCATCGCGTCCAGCAATTCAGCATTAGTCGAATCCACAAGCAGCTTGAATCCGCATATGGTTGCATTCGGGGCAAGCTTCCTCATGATAGGCAAAACCCTGGGAAGCTTGACGAGCTTAATGCACATGTCGTCCTCCCTTGACCTGTACTTGCCGTTGTAGTAGTTTGCGACGCCATAGTCTGACACCGCAGCGGCAACTACTATAATATCGTATGTCTCCTTCTTCAGAAGCTCCTCTATGCCAGACTTGTAGTCATCGAATGTAGAATACTCGACATACTCGATTGGTCTATAGCCGTCTTCGTATGTCTCGTCGTTCAAGGACTGGAGCGTCGGCTTCCTACTGTCCTTCGCCATGAAGAATGTTATCTTCTCTATGGGATTTCCGCGCTCGTTCCCCGTGCGGAACGCCGCAAGTCCTTCATTGAAAAATGCGTCGGCTATCCGCGATCCGAATGTACCGTGGCTCATGTTCGTTATCGAACGAACACGATCGATCGGGATCTTTGTCCCGCCTGATGTTATAAGTATCTTCATTTACGCTCAATGCTCCTAAACTAATCTTAAAAGCTTAATACGGATGTCTTCAGCTGTCTTTGGACAATCAAGCTCTTTGTACGCTGCCACTATAGCAGCATTTGCAAGTCTTTGCCGTTCACTGATATATGGATTATTGTAGATACCCAAGCAATCCGGTCCTACGTGGCAAAAATTCTCTACAAATGACTTTGCCGCATCTTCATGTATGCGGCTGTTAGCATGCTCATAAACTAGACTATATCCTGACATTGTTCCAATCTCAGTCATAGCATCCCATGTCAACCACATGCACCAAGTACCATTTTTGCGCTTCTTATCTTCAAAGTTAATGTGCAACGGATCATATGATATGATCTTCTTAGCAAGAACTCTTGCCACGTTAAGCCAGCTTATCTTCTTTTTCTTACTTGCTACTAAACTTTTCTTGCAAACATCTACTAGCTCAAGCGTGGTTTTGATAACTTCATCATGCTTTGCTAGTCTCTTTAAGTGCATAACATCTATCTTGTTGAGTACTTCAACAATCTTTGCACAACTGTTATTCTCTACCATTGTCATGTCACTTCACCTCAATTCTTCCAGCAACATCCGCTCTCAACTTGTCTGCGTCGAACTGGAAAAGAGGATTATCCGGATCGTCGTCCCATGACGGATCGTCATCGTTGTTCCCGTACGCAGCCTTCTCCTTCTTGTTGTAGACATTGCCGTCTTTGGGGATATACGCACGCAGCTCTCCCTTCCTCCCGATATAAAGGACAAACACAAGCGGATTCTCCCAGTCCCCGCCGCATGCACACCATGCAACAGGAAACGCTGTTCCGCCGGCACCGATCATCTCAAAATGCTCAAGCGACTCTGTCCCTGGCATTTCGTATTCGCCAATATAGTCTACGTTCTCTGTATCGACCTCTATCTTGGACAAGTCGTCACGAACAGTCTTCCGAATGTCCCGGTCTCCATTGAAGAAATACCACAGCGGAAGCTCTTCTCTGTCGTAGTACTCCATGAGTTTCTCGTCGTCTGCGCCGCGTTCTGCCATTTTCCTGATAAGGGCTTTCAGATCGTCTATTGTCTGGTTTGCTTTCGCGTATCTTGGCATAGTCTTTCTCCGTTACAGCTTGCTGCAGAAGTCAAGAAAAGCTTCATCAACTTCTGGCACATTCAACTTGTTCCAATATGGAGTTTCCTTTAAATTGTAATCATAGCAGACTGGACTGCGCAGGAAGTCTTTCTTGTCAAAATGCAGAACATTCTCTTTCTCAAAGTAATCGTAATCTTCAGGAGCTTTATGTCCAGCAGACTTCCATACTTCCCACTGGATGCAGAGCGCAGCAACCATTCTCGTATCGCAGGATGCTCTATTAATTGCTGACTTCTTGTCTTTGTGGGTTGGAAACTCTTTGCTCAGCTCATATTTCTGCTTCTCGTAGTTCCACTCAAGCACGTCATACATCTCAACCGCGCTAGCATCCACTTCTCTCACTTCTCGAACGCCACCGATCTTTGACAAGTCAATAAGCTCGTCTCTTCTTGCTTTATTCTTCTCAGCATCTTCCTTTGTGTCAAAAATGACTTCGGCAAATGACTGTCCATTAGCTGGATTTACAGCATACACTCCAAACTTTGGAGCTACTGCATTATGGCTTCTCCTCACTATTGGAAGATGAAGATCAAGTGGCACCAATGCGCGGATTGTCACAATATGATTAAGCAAATTATTCAAGTAGTAGTCAATTGCATTTTTTGTAAGATCCTTCTTCTTTGAAAGAAGCTTGCCTACACCAACTGCAGGCCTGCAATATTGGTTTCCAAACTTTGCTTTGTGTGCAAAATCTGGACCATACTCTCGCTCAAGCAGCTTGACTACTTCATGCCGCTGAGCATTGTCCATCTTGGACCAGCTGTACGCAGTGTAAGACGCGTTTAAAGTATTACGTTTCATAATTTGATTATACTGTTTCAGCCGGACCGGTGCGTCAGGGAAAATTCAGGATCAATGCCTGCCGCAGCCAGCTTTACGGCCAGGTCTTCCTTAGACTCGAACTGTAGCTCCGGCAATTTGAGACCCGGAAAGTTCAAGTCAGACCCGTATCTGAAAATCTGCCGCATAAGCCATTCGGCCGATTCTTCCGCGGTATTTTTTGTTTTAGCCAATCCTGTACAAGAATACACATCGCCTTGCGTAGTGTAATGGTAGTCGACGGAACACGAATACCCGCTCGTATAATCAACGACGATGTATGCTCCGACCAGTTCAGCGAATACATGAGCTATTTCTAGCCAGCTAAGCTCTGTAAAAATTCTTCCATGATTATGCATGATATGATGATACCGTGGCATAATCATAGTATGACAATAGATAATTTTGATCTGTTTAGAAGTAAGCTGACTTTCAAGAAAGCGGTGAAGTTCGACCCCGATACGGGAATAGCGGTCGAAATAAATGATACATACGACCGGTACGTCGTACAGATACTTAAACGTGCGAAAGATCCAGGCGGCAAGACGCAAGGCGTCAACACCGGAAACAGGTTGATAAAGACCTATGAGATTTCGTCGTTAGAATACTTCGACAAGAAACGCGAGCATATAATAGACTTGTGCCGAGCCAACGGCGCGAGGGCGTACATTCTGCCTCAGGTGAGGTCGACATACGATTGTCTTAAGGAAATGATAAAGATCGGCGTCGACAACCTGGAGAACCCGACAATCAAGTTTCAGCATATCCTCCGTAGCTGTCTTTGCTCTATGCATAGAAGCCGTGATAAAATGTGGATACTTGACCTCGACTCAGACTGCATGCGCGAATATCTATATGATGTCAGAAAGACAGTAGTCACAGTCAGGAACTGGACGCCAGACGAAGTCATGACACTTGTCCGCGGAAACCTCGAGAAATGTGGAAAAAATCCTGATAGGGCGTATTTCGTCAAGACAAAGTCTGGATGTCATATCATAACTCCGCCGTTCAACCTGCAGGCTGCCGTGAAAGAATGCGGCTTGATGTATGAAGGCGAGAAGACAACAACATGCGAAGTCGTCTGGACCGGCCCTGGTGAGTTTGAACTTAAGACTAAAAAAATAACAGGATGGCTCCACAAAGACGGAATGAGCCTGCTTTACTATGATGACGGCTTGTCTTAATCAAGCCGTCATGTATTTCCGCGATGCCTCTGCACATATACGACGCGACCATTCTGCGCCGTATTCGCTGTCTATGAAGAACCCATGAAGATCTTCTATCCAGTCTTCTGAAACGTCGCGAAGGCTTTCCGAAACAAGCATTGCGGAATATGAAGGACGCCACTCATCGGTTTTCCCTCCTTGTTTTTCCGTAATCGACGTCATAGTGTCGTATTTTTCCCATATGATATCTTCTGCAGGCGTCGTTTTGCCTAGTTTTTTTCTTTTCGTCCATCCATCGTACAGAGTAAACCCTATTTCTCGCGCCCATTGTAACCTCGATGGGACCTAGTTGCAGGAAAGAAGCCCTCTATGTGGAAGCGTTGTCGCATGCATAATCCCACGTAGGTCCTAGTCTATCGTGAGTCTAGACATCCTCAACAATGCTTTTGTCGAAGTAGGCAGCGAGAATTCGTCGTCCGGCACAGAAAGCGTCCTTCCTTCGGCTAGTGCCTGAATGAGTGCTAATGAGAACCTGTGCACAAAAGACTTTTCATGCTGCTTCCCATACAGCCAGCTCGTACGAAGAACCGCCGTCGCGCCTGGATTCTGTGCAAGGGCTTCGCTCTCGCCTATCACCTTATGCATTCCGTATACGCCGATTGGTGACGGTTTTGCCTTATCGGAAATAGGAAAGTTCGCCGTCTCACCACCGAACGCATAATCTGTCGAGAAATGCAGGAGTTTGATGTTATATTCACGACACATCCAGGCTATTTCAGCTGGAAGCACTGCATTTGTCTTAAGCGACAACATACGCTTGTACGGGAAATTCTGAGCACCAGCTGTATCCGTCATCGCCGCACAGTTGACGCACCAGTCGTATATCCCGCGTTCCATATATGATCTGACCGTCTTAATGAAGTCGGTACCATGATCCCGCGAAAGACCTGTTGCCCTGTAACCATGCATGCTATTGAAATATTCAACAGCTTCTCCGCCGAGCATGCCGCCAGCGCCTAACACCAGAATGTTCTTCATAAAGTTTCCTTAAGTCTGTCTATCGTACGGCTGTCTTCTTCATATCCACAGCCGCGCATCTTGGAGCATGGTTCTCCGTCGTGCAATACACATCCAGCTTTTCTACCAGCACGGATAAGGTATTTACAGTTTTTTCCGACGACGCGCCTGACGTAAATGCCTTTTCTGCGTTTTCGCTTCGTTCTCACGGTAAATCGCCTTCGGAGAATTCAGATATGTCGCAGACCTTTAACCCTGTCCGGAGCTGTATCGTCCGTACGAACTGGCTTGCATCGTTCAGACTTTCGAATGTGCCAGTATCGAGATATGCATTGCCAGGACCGAGGGGAACGACCTTCAGCCGTCTCCTCCGCATCAACTCCGCATTTACGTCCGTTATTTCATATTCGCCGCGCGCAGATGGCTTAAGCCCCGCAGCTATCTCAAGCACTTCGTTTTCGTAAAAGTATATACCCGGTACAGCATAGTTTGATTTCGGTGTACGCGGCTTTTCCTCTATTGAAAGAACATTGCCGTCTTTATCGAACTCTACCACTCCATATCGTTCAGGATCTGACACTGGATATCCGAAAATTACGTTTTCACGACCAGAACACGCCGAAGCGAATGTAGTCTGACATTCCGCTCCGTAAAATATATTGTCTCCGAGTATAAGACACGACGGCTTGTCTCCCAAGAAATCGCGGCCTATTACGAAAGCCTACGCTATTCCGTTAGGGCTAGCCTATACCGCATAGCTGAATTCCGCGCCGAACTCGCGGCCAGAACCGAGATTCTTCTCGAGAACCGGAGTCGCGTCAGGAGTAGATATAAACAAAATTTCCCGTATTCCCATCTTCAGCATCGTATAGAGGGGATAGTAGATCATCGGCTTGTCGTATATAGGCGCGAACTGCTTAACGATGTATTTCGTAATCGGGGACAGCCTCGTGCCTGCGCCGCCAGCCAGGATGATTCCACGCCTATTGCTCACCTGTACCATAGCCGGCCTTCTCCTGTGTATTCTTCCAGTTTTTCAGACATCCATTTTTCGTAGTCAAGACCCTTCGCGTCTTTATCAGACAACTCCAGCTTCGCTATGTCGGTTTTGAACGCCGGATCGATTTCGGCCTTCAACTTGAGGATCTTCTAGATAAACCCGTCAGGCGCTATGCCTATTTCAGCTTTCTTGTCATATTCGTTATCGCAGAAATACTCGAATACTGGCATACCATTCTAATCGGATGGCACAACAAATCCATGTAAAAACCCCCTTGGCACCCATAGCTGGTTCTGTCTTTCGGAATCAAGCTCGAACACGTCCGATACGCCAAACGTATCCGAATCCGGGCGCGCATCTATTATTACGTCGAATATCTTTCCATATACCGCCTGAACCAGCTTGCCCTGACATGACTTACCAGACTACGCGTGCATACCGCGCGTGACACGCGGTTTAGACTTGCTTCTGTTAACCTATTTAATCCACGACAGGTCCGAATACCAATTATCTATATATAATGTTCCGACATCATGTTTCAGCACTTCGGTAAAACTTCCTCTATTGTCGGAATATACGTCCGGAACGCGTTCGAACACGCGCGACTTCGGAATTCTGGAATCATACCAAAACTATTCATGAAATTTTATCGTCATGAATATATTTTACTTAAAATTGGCAATCACTGAAGATGATTGCTTTTTCTCAGCATAAGAACTATAAATAGGCCGGAGAATATTCTCCGGCCGTTTGTACTACGTTTACAGATTCCGTCAGATAAAAAATTTCAAAATATAATAGATAACTCCACCTATGACAAGCGGTACACCATAAATAACTCCACCTATGGCAAACAACGGAGTAATCTCCGACAATATCC
>OBLI01002390.1_pt1 | contig 16120 bp, 13 predicted proteins | sample 1519701 | NCBI WGS metagenome assembly OBLI01 (sample SAMEA3663005, study PRJEB22513) | pig gut metagenome | biome: pig gut; feature: pig-associated habitat; material: faeces | place: France | collected 2012 | reverse complement strand
AGAAGTCTACACCCTCACGCGGGGTTTTGGTGCCGGTAACGGCAACTACTACGGCAGTATCACCATAGCGTACTAATACAGCGCCATTAGCTTGTTTTGCGATCTTGCCGGCTTCAATGGTAAGAGTTCTACCGCCAAGGTCCATGCTGTAACTATGCATATTCTTTATGCCTCCTCTTTTATTTTCACACATTGTGCATCAAGTATATATTCTACACGATTTTTGCCAATTCTGCTAGTGTTTTTTTGTAAATTTTAAAATTCCTCCACCACTCTTTTTTTAGGGAGCTGACTAAGGAATTTACATCACATAAATAACCTTAAAATAAACACTACCACAGCGCCAATGGCAGCGAAAACAATAAAGGTTGGCAGCAAAAAGAAAAACAAAGCCAAAATACCACCGAGGATGAGCAGCGTCATCAAAATACTACTGCCACAGCCAAAGGTATGCACCTTAATCCCAGGGGCCTGCTGCTGGCTATAGCCGTCATTACGATAGCCCCTACCCTGGCCCTGCGCATTATCCCGGCCATAGCCCCGGTCACCGGCAGTAACATTTTTATTATCTACTATACTACCATCCTCTTCAATGGTCACACCATCAAAGGCATCGCGCTCATTAGGAGTCAACACCTGGGCATCCACTTCAAAGCGATAATGGCAATAAGGACATTCTAAAGCACCCTTAGCCACCTCACGGCCACAAAATCCACATTTCATTGGTAATCTCCTTCTGCTACATCAGCAGCATCATCAACAAGCCCTCTTCATTGATATAACGAGGGTCATGTGGCTCAAGTAAAAGATTATTTTCTATCTCGTTAGTAGTTCTCGTAATTGTACTCATGGGCACACCGTTGCACATCGTGGAAATATGCTCTGGCTTGTAATTATACACGCCATTAGCGCGCACAAAGCAGTTAATAACACCCGCAGCCCAAATCTCCGGCCTACGAATTGCTGCCACATCCTTCTTACTTATAGCCACATAATCGCTCCATAACTGCTGGGCCAGCTCAATATCATAGGCACTAAAGGCATAGGGACGCATGGAATACCATATTTCCTCACTCACAGCATCCTCAAGCATGGGTGCTGGTTGATAATTATGATGGCAGGTTTCAAAATCAAAGCCATCCATCTTGACATAAGCAGAATATATGAGGGAGATATGGCGGATAAACATGGGATAACGACTAATAAACTCCTTCCAGGAGAGCTCGCCACCCGTGCGTATTGCTGCCCAGTCCTTAGCCTGTTTTACTACCTTCAAAAAGCGTTTAAAGGAGGTTTTAGGAATTTGCAGTCCTCTAAGGCAGTTCATAACCATGGTCTTGTTATAAAAAACATGACCCATAAACACCATATTCTCTGTATTGACTTCATCATCAAAGGGAAGCATCAACAGATAATCCTCCCCGGTGAAGATATTAATGCAGCTATAAAGGCCCTCCTCGGTAAGTCCAGTAACATTAAAAAAGACCAATTCTGCCTTCAAAAGCTCCAGCAGCACATCACGGCTCACCTTGCCATTTTGGCTAAAGCCGATTTCTGAAACGCTATCATAAAAATGCTGCAGGGGGCTCTTATCATTGGCAATCATGCGATAATCAAAGAGGAAATAATCCCAAAAGCATTGGGCATATTCCTCACTACCTGGCTTTTCCTGTACAATGCCCGTCATCAAAATTCCTGCATATAAAAATGTTGCTCTTTCAATGTCCTTTTTATACTTTTTATCATCAAAGAAGGTGCGCAAGGCTTGCAGCAAATTATCTAAGCGTTCACCAATATTTAAAAAGACCTTGGCTGGTAAATCGGGTGTGGAATAAACATTATACCTCTCAAAGCGAGGGTAAAAATGTCCCTCTTTATCAATCATCTGCACTTGGCCATTCACCAAAAGCTTAGCCTTGGCCTCGGCAGGAGCAGTGCAGCTGGAAATAATCCTTTTCTTTTTCAAATGTGCATAAAGCTGCGTCATGGTATCCAAAAAGGAAGCCACCTGCTCCGGTGTGATGAAAAAGTCCGACACATTGCGAGCACACCAGGCCACGCAGTCGATAAAGCTCTCCCTAGTCATATCCCCCAAATAGTTATCGGAATTGCCTAGAAAAATACACAGCACTGTGATATGCTCCCAGTCCTTTAACAGCTCCTCTTCACTAGCACCCTGCCAAAGCTTGGTACGCAAAAAGTTTTCCACATAGCTTTGCTGCAGCACCGTATTCCATTCCTCATCCTGGGCATAGAAGTCCGCAACATAGTCAAAAATATTATCCATCGTTTTCTCCATTAGGTGAAATTGGCATCCACCTCGTGATATACCTCCTGCAGGGGCACATTATGCTTTTTGGCAGCTGCAGCAGCACTTTCATATTCTACTGCATAACGCTCACCAGCAGGCGTAGCACACACCTTCACCTTAATGGGCCCATACATGGTATTGACCTCCTCCTCGTGGCGCTCCAAATAGCTGCGCTCCAGCAAGTAGCGTCGAATCCCCAAAGTAGTAGTCTCAGAATAAATAATTGTCTCCATAGCTGCAACCTGAGTAAGACGGCATAGCACTTGTAATTGGTAGGCAGGGCGATTCTTCTTCATGTAAATGGGAAGATAGCACACATCAAGAGCACCGGCCTGTAAAAGCAAATCCATCACATATCCCAGCTTTTCACCAGTAATATCATCCAGATTAGTCTCCAGCTTATAAACTGTCTCACTGTTAGGTGCATCATCACCATAGCCAAATTTATTAGACATAAGTTTTGACAGACCCTTTATGAAAGGATCTTCGTCACTTTGTTCACTCATAATATCAAGAATCTTATCATCAAGCTCCTGCATCTCTTCCTCTAAAACATCCTCGGCAACGGCTCTGGATCTCTTCAAATGTTCTTTCATATCGGCCTCTACCTCCTCAGGAGTTCTTTCCTTATAATCAGGGTGCTCAGCAGCCTCTGCCTCAAAAACAGTATTATATTTACTTTCACCCTTGTAAATAGCAATCATATCCGGCAATTTATCGATTTTTCTCTCCAGCACCTCTTCATTCTCCAGCAACGCCTTTGCAATTTTCTTATCTTGCTTCTTTACATCTGCAGTCCGTTCCAAAAGAATGCTAGCACGCAAAACGCTAGGGAATTTATAATTACGTTTACCAGCACCATGACCATATTCGAGAAGGCTAAATGCACCAGGCAGTCTAGCCACACGCAGTGCAGCTACTGCCGCAGCACCGGTTGGAGTCACAAATTCGCCCTCCACAGGCATAATCACACGAGGAATTTTATACTTTTTAAGAATATAGGCAGTTGCAGGCACGGGAATGGGCAAAATGCCGTGTTGGCAGCGAATTGTGCCCTGGCCCTCACGCACTTCAACAGTAAGAATCTCTTTCAGCCTTAAGTTATCAAAGCATACAGCAATGGCAATAACATCCACAATAGAATCCAGTGCACCCACCTCGTGAAAATGCACCTTTTCCTTGGAAACACCATGAGCAGCAGCCTCGGCCTCGGCCAAAATATCAAAAATTTTCAGGGCAATTTTTCTTGCTCTTTTAGTCATATTCACCTGATTGATAATCTCCATCACATCCTTAAGAGTGCGATGCTCATGGTGATGCTCGTGTACAACATCATTATTCCCTTCAGACTGGTACTCATGATTGCTCAAAATATGTGGCTGATGTGCTTGTAAAAATTCATGACCAGGCTGTACCTCATGCTCATGCATATAATCATGCTCGCTATAATAGCCGTCATGATAAGCACTTTCGTTGCCATGGTCCAATAAATGCTCATTTTCCGGCATATGGCTTGGCAATTTATGCTCGTGAAAATGCTCATCATCCTTGTGTAGATCACCATGCAAATATTCCATATCATGGTCATGATTTTCGTGTTCACCATCTAAGATCACATCAAAGCTACAGCAATCCAAACCATCCTTATCCACACGACTGATTTTATAGGTAAAGCCCTTGTCAGGAATACTTTGCAGAGCCTCGTCCAAAGCTTCGCGGTCCGCACCCAAATCCAGCATGGCTGCAACCAACATATCGCCGCTAATACCAGCGTTACATTCTAGAAATAAAGATCTCATGATATGTACCCTCCCTTGATCGTTAAATAACATATTGATTTATATCTATCGAAAAATAGCGATAATTGCTTACTGATTAGCTAATTACTCAATCGCTGATTCTATTCCCTCTCACCGCAAGGCGATTAATCTGGGTTGCAATATAACCAGCGCCATAGCCATTATCAATATTGACTACTGATACACAATTAGCACAGGAATTAATCATTGTTAAAAGGGCCGCCACCCCATGGAAGCTTGCCCCATAGCCCACGCTCGTCGGTACCGCAATCACCGGATTACGCACTAAGCCACCAATAACACTTGCCAGTGCACCCTCCATACCAGCCACTGCCACAATGCAATTTGCCTGCTGCAGCGCCTCCATCTTCGCTACCAAACGATGCAGGCCGCTCACGCCCACATCATAGTGCCGCTCCACCTGCGCGCCAAAAAACTCCGCTGTCTGCGCCGCCTCCTCGGCCACAGGTACATCGGCCGTACCTGCCGTACATACAGCGATCAAGCCCTCGCGCTGTTTATTTGGCTTTTCTAGCTTCAGCGTTTTCGCTAGCGGCGAATAGACAATCTCGGGCACCACCTGGCGCACCAGCTCCGCCTGTGCCGGCGTCGCTCTCGTACCAAAAACCTCGCCCTGCTCCGCTAGTAAGCGCACATAAATCGCTTGCAAATACGCAGCGGGCTTATTAGGACAATATATAACCTCCGGAAAGCCGGAGCGAAGCTCTCTATAAGTATCTAGCTTAGCATAGCCCATATCCTCGTAAGCCTTGCGATTAAAATAACGCTCCGCTTCCTCAATGGACATGCTGCCATTTTGCACAGCCTCAAGCACAGTCTTAGAGTCCACTGTCCTTCCTCCTTCTATAGCAAGGACTTAGTCCACAGCTGCGAACTAAGTCCCCCTAAATTAGTCTATTTAATTAAAGCAAGCAGCTAACTATAATAGCTATATTATTTTCACAGCAAATTCTTAACTACGGCCAGCTCCATCTTATCAGAGGAAATAATCTCGGTATGCAGCACCGGCAAATCCTTCAAGGCCAGCATCCGCGGCGGAATCTCAGTGCCAGTCTTCGCATTAAGCTCGGCCAAATTAGCAAAGGGATCTGCACCTGCAGGCTGAGTATCATCTAAAGCATCCAGCACACTATCCGCAAATTTATAGGGGCTAGCAGTGGAAAGCACAATGGAATAGGTGTCATCGCTGGTAAGGAAGCGATACTTCTCCAGAGCACGCCAAGCCACCGCAGTATGAGTATCCATTAAATATTTATAGTCACCATAAATGCGGCCAATGGCCTCCTTGGTCTCCAGCTCATCCACCCAAGCACCAAAGAATTCTGTTTGCACGCGTTTTAAAACGTCATTATCAATTTGGTAGACGCCCTCAGTATTCAAGCGCTTCATATAGCCAGCTACCAAAGCTGCATCCTCATCGGTAACATTATACAGCAGGCGCTCCAAATTACTGGAAACAAGAATATCCATGGAAGGAGAAATAGTCTTAAAGAATTCACGACGTTTATCATAAGTACCAGAATTGATAAAGTCTGTCAAAACCTTATTACTATTAGATGCACACAGCAAGCGCTCCACGGGCAGGCCCATCAGCTTAGCATAATAGCCAGCCAGGATATCGCCAAAATTGCCGGTGGGAACAACAAAGTTCACCTTGTCGCCAAAAGCAATTTTACCAGCAGCAACTGCATCCACATAAGCACTGAAATAGTATACAATCTGCGGCACTAGACGGCCCCAGTTGATGGAGTTAGCAGAAGAGAAGGTAAAGCCATTTTTAGCCAGCTCATCACTAAGCACCTTGTTGCCAAAAATTTCCTTAACACCACGTTGAGCATCGTCAAAATTGCCCTCAATACCAAAAACCTTCACGTTTTTGCCCATTTGGGTAATCATTTGACGCTTTTGAATATCGCTTACACCCTCACTGGGATAGAAAACGATAATTTGGGTGCCCTCCACATCAGCAAAGCCTTCCAAAGCAGCCTTACCGGTATCACCGGAGGTAGCTACCAAAATAACCACCTTATTAGTCTCGCCTGTTTTTTTCATGGAGCGAGTTAAAAGATGGGGCAAAAGCTGCAGCGCCATATCCTTAAAGGCGGAGGTAGGACCATGCCACAGCTCCAGCACTGCAGTATTATCATTCACCTGCACCAAAGGCACAGGATTATCACCAAATTTTTCCTTGGCATAAGCAGTATTCACACATTCGCGCAGCTCATCCTCACTAAAATCTGTGAGGTATTGTAAAAGCACATCCACAGCTCTTTCGGTATAGGGCTTCTTAGCCATGGCTTTAATATCCCCCATACGCATTGTCGGAATACGCTGGGGCACAAACAAGCCGCCATCCTGAGCTAAACCACGAGTAATTGCATGAGCTGAGCTCATTAAATCAGTTTTCCCTCTTGTACTAACATATAACATAAAAAAACCTACTTTCCTAAGATAAAATTGGCTATCTATTTCTCTAAAAATTACTATTCAGCCATTCTACAAATTAATTCTATCACAACTAGCCCGCCACTACAATACTTTAGGCAAAAATCAGCGGTGCCACCGTCGCATTTGTTGCCCTTTGTAAATCTGCAGGTGCAGCCACAATCTGCATGCCCCGCTGTCCCGCACTAATGGCAATTTCGTGCCAATTATTGCTCGTCACGTCCATATAGACCGGGTAATTCTTTTTGGCTCCTAAAGGAGAGCAGCCACCACGAATATAGCCAGTTAAGGGCAGCACCTCCTTCAAGGCTACCAGCTCGGCTCTTTTGTTGCCACTTACCTTGGCTAAAGCCTTCAAATCTAGCTCGGCATCGCCCGGAATAACGGCGAACATCACACCATTTTTATCGCCACGCACACACAGTGTTTTAAAAACCTGCGCAGCCGGCATGCCCACCTCCTGTGCCACATGCACTGCATCCAAATGCTCCTCATCCACAGCATATTCTATTAATTTATAGTCTATCTTGAGCTCGTCCAGCTTGCGCGCTGCATTGGTTTTTTTATTGTGTTTCATGCCAGAAAGCCTCCTTAACACTAGAGAAATTATCCTATCTCTGCTATAATAGCACTAGATATACCCCAAATGCAAATATTTTTGGGAAAAAGCGGAAGGTAAGCAAAGTGAAGATTAAGATTATCTGTGGGCAGCTGGAAATTGTTCCCGGCCGTCCTGATGTAAACTACCAAAAAATTATTACTGCCATCAATGCAGCCCGCCAGCAACAGGCTGATATTTTGCTGCTGCCGGAGATGGCATTGCCGGGCTATTTAATTGGCGATGTATGGGAGCAGCAAACGTTTTTAGATGATTGCGACTATTATTGCCAAGAGATTATCAAGGCTAGCCATGATATTTGTATTGCCTTTGGTAGCGTGGCCATGGAAAAGGATAAATTGAACGAGGATGGCCGTTTGCGCAAATACAACGCGGCCTTTGTTTGCCAAAACGGCACTCTAGTAGGCGGCTATCAAGGACGCAGCTTTATCATTAAAAACTCCCTACCCAATTACCGCGAGTTCGATGATTGTCGTTATTTTTACAGCCTACACAAGCTGTGTGCCGAAGAAGGTGCCAGCGTAGAGCAAGCGCTGCAGCCCGTCACTATTACCATTCGTGGCACCAAGGTTAAGCTGGGCATTATGCTGTGTGAGGATGGTTGGACCGAAAATTACCATCTCAATGTGCCCCAAACCCTCGCCCACAATGGTGCGCAGCTTTTGTGCAACCTTTCCTGCTCTCCCTATACCCTGGGCAAAAACCGCAAGCGTAACCGTCTTTTTAGTGCCCAAGCCAAGCAAGCAGGCATTCCCCTCATCTATTGCAATAACGTGGGCATTCAAAATAATGGCAAAAATGTTTTTACCTATGATGGCAGCACCTCCGCCTACAATTGCGATGGCGCTTTAATTAGCTCCGCCGAAATGTATGCAGATACGCTGCTAGAGCTAACCTGGGATACAGAAGCCAATTGCATTATCCCCAGCTGCCCACCTGCTAGCTTACCTGAGGAGCCGGATAATATCTATCATGCCATCAAATATGGTACCATCAAATTTTTGCAGCAGTGTGGTATCCAAAAGATGACCATTGGCCTCTCAGGCGGCATCGACAGTGCTGTTACGGCCGCTCTATACGCCGATATTTTAGGTCCCGAGAACGTACTCCTTTTGAACCTGCCTTCCCGCTACAACTCTAGTACTACCCAAAATTTGGCCTATAGTTTAGCCAAGGCCCTGGGAGCCAACTATGCCGTGCTCCCCATCCAAGAGAGCTATGAGCACACTGTGGACCAACTAAGCAACACTGCTATTACCAATCTAACTACTAGTGAACATTTCAACCTAAGCTTGAGCGGCCTAGTAAAGGAAAATATTCAAGCGCGCGACCGTGGCGCACGACTCATCGCCGCTGCCGCAGCTGCATTCGGCGGTGCCTTTAGCTGCAACTCCAACAAGGCTGAGCTGGCCGTTGGCTATGCCACCTTCTACGGTGATATTGCCGGTGCCATCGCCATCATCGGTGATTTGTGGAAGCATCAGGTGTACGCTTTAGGCCGTTATTTAAACGAAGCTGTTTTTAAGCGGGAAGTGATTCCCGATACTATTTTCACCATTCGCCCCAGTGCTGAGCTAAGCGATGCGCAAACCGTGGGTAAGGGTGGCGACCCGCTCGTCTATACATATCACGATTATCTATTGCGTGCCTTTATCGAAAACTGGCACAAAACTACCCCCGCCGACATTTTGCGCTGGTACAAGCGGGGCATCCTGGCCCAGGAGCTGGGCTGTAGTGAAAGCGCACTGGCCGAGGCCTGCCCCAATGCCGAAGCACTCATTGCTGACCTAGAGCGCTGGTGGAAGCTATTCGCTGGCTTTGCCGTTGCCAAACGCATTCAGGCTCCACCGGTGCTGTCACTCACCAAACGTTCCTTTGGCTACGACCATCGAGAAGCACAGCTCACCCCTTATTTCTCGCGCGAGTACTATCAGCTGAAGAAAGAGTTGATACACCATGACTAATTTTGACAGAGCGATATTTATAGAAAAGTCCAAGCAGCTTTGCCTGCAATCCTTTTGGGCTTATTTTGTCGAAAATGATATGGACAAAAGCTCTAGCGCTATGCCAGCAGACCGCTTCAAATCCTTCTGCGTGAGCACACTTACTAAGCATGTGCATTACACCGATTTTATGGATTACCTGCTCCCCACCAAGGAGTATGAACATAATGCCCTGGTCGAGGATGTACAGCTGCACATCCCCTTTGCGACTGATGAGCTTTGCATTGTCTTCTTAACAGCCAAGCTATTCTTTCTCATCGACAATGGCTACAAAATTCAATTTAATGTGCGTATTTCCTATGTAGTCGTGCAAAAGCAGAGTCAGCTAGAAATTTTGCATCTGCATTTTTCTATGCCGCATAAAAATATTCGTACTATGTATCTGCAGGCTCAGGATGATGATAGGGCTATCTATATTAATGCACCTTCCGAGCAAAAAACCGAGGGAGCCGCTACTGCAGCTGGTATGTACTCGCCTAACGGTCTCATCTTTTACCAAATCTCCGGCAAGGAGCAGATAAATTTAGTTAACGACTCCCTGCTCAAGCTCTTGGGATATAAATGCAACAAGGATTTGCTGGCCCACACTGAATGCTGCCTAGCTAAGCTCGTGCTACAGCAGGATTGGCCGCGTATCCAGCAAAAGCTACAGCAACGCCAGCAGGGCAAGGTTTTTAATCTAAATGTAAGTTTTCTGCATAAGGATGGCACCCCCATTAAGGTTCTGCTGCGCGGTAATTATGTGGAAACTCATAATCAATTCTTCATTCTTAGCCTCACACCCCTGCTGCTGCCACAGGAACAGCTTCCTAGCAGCAACACCGCTCTTATAAAGCCAAGTCCAGAGGATTATAGCATTCCCTATGAGCTATTTTTGAAAATTGCTCTGGATATTTTTACACAGTACGGGAGAGAAAAAGGCATTCCCCAGCTTTTGAAGCTAACTACCACTGTGCTCAATGCCCATAGTGGCTGGCTTTGTGATGTGCGTGACCTTAATGCTCCCCTTAAGCTATTTTGTAATTACACCGTTCCCGGATACAAGAAGCTTACACCCTTAAATCTTCCGGGGCGCTGCGTTCTGCAGCAGTGCCATAAGTATTCAACCTTCGCTTATAATTCCCCGCAAGAAATGCCCCACCCTATTCAGGATCTTTGCCAGCAGCAGGGTATAACTTCCTTTATGTGCAGCATTATATCCGTAGCTGAGCAAGAGAGCTTTATGCTTTTTTTTCAACGCCAAGAAAAAGCTAAACCTTGGACAACGAATGAAAAGAAAATCATGCATTATACTAGCAAAATGTTCGCTTTGCTGCTTAATAGATATTTCCAAAAGCATACCCTTAGAGGAGATGGAGGTGCGCCATGACTAAAATCCTTGCCTATTCCCTTGCACCCCAAGCACTCGAGCAGCTCCTGGCCTACAGCACTCTCTTTGATTTGCATTTTCAAATTTGCTCTACTCAGGCCCAGCTCTTGGCTGCCTATGCCAATTTTAAGCCACACTGCTTTTTGGTACAAAGTGAGCAGCCTACAGTAACTGAGCTCAAGCTTGTCAAAAAGCTCTCCCCCGTTCTACCCGTCTTTGCCGTTACTAATAGCACTGACGAAAGAGTGGGCCTGCGTCTTTTAGATGGTGGCGCCGACTATTTGGTGCATCTTCCCTGTGGCAGTGTAGAGCTTTATTACCAAATCAAGAATTTTTTGCGCTTAACCAAACAGGCCAACCAAAACAATAGTAAAATCATGCACTTAGGCGATGTGCAAATCTTTCTGCATAATAATCAGGTTATGCTTAAGGGTGAGCTTTTGCCGCTTACCGCTACAGAATTCAAGCTTTTGCTCGTTTTTGCCAATAATCTGAACCAAATTGTCACCATCGACAAGCTCTATCAAGAGGTTTATCCTCGCAGTGAGGTTAAATATACCAGCCGTGCCTTAAATATGCATATTTCCAACCTGCGCCACAAGCTGCAGCTGGAGGAATTTGCTCCCCTGCGTTTGGAAACACGGCGTGGCAAAGGCTTTGGTATGTTCTATAACCAGCCTGTTCATGAAGCTATTGCTGGAGGTGAGGAGGATGACTAATATTTCCTTTGCAGAGCAGGCTAAGCAAAGATCGCTAGACTTCTTCCAATCCTATGGCGTCGAAAACAATATAGAAAAGGTGCTCAGCTTTTTCTCCAAGGAAAGCGCCTTGATTGGCTGGGGCTCCAAGGAAATCTATTTAGATTATGCGGCAATAGTTGCTACAGCACATCAAAGAATGACCATACCCTTTTTTATGCAGTTTGATGACATCAGTACGGAAATCATTAATGCCACAGCAAACTTCTGCATAGTCATGGTCACTGCCAAGCTTACCTATCATACTGATAGAGGAAACACTGTGCGTGAGCAGGAAAGAGCGACCTTTGTTTATCGTAAGGAGCAGGGCGAACCAAAAATCGTGTATCTACATTCCTCCGCCGCCAAAAAAATCCAAGCTTGGGGCATAATCCAACCCCTGGAGCATGGTGTGGAAGCTACACGCCGTTTGAGGCAACTGGAATGTGACCGTTCTATGGCCATCGATATGTGCGAGCATACTCCTAATGGTCTCCTTTACTGCTGCATCGGCGAGCATTTCCCCTTTATTTATGCCAATCAGGCTCTGTGTGATATCTTGGGCTTTAAGGATTTTACAGAACTAATGGAGTATACCAAGGGTATGATGGAAGCTTGTATCTATCAGGCTGATATAGAGCGTATCCAGCATATCCTAGTTAGCTTTACCAATGGCATTCCCTACACCATCAATTATCGCCTGCTCACTAAGCAAGGCCAGGTAAAATGGATTATGGAACGCGGTCGCTATGTGCTTGATGCAGATACGGGTGAGGAATATTATATCTGCACCATCATTCCCCTAGAGCTTGAGCAGGACGATTTTTCCTACGGCAATTTAGTAGATTATAGTTATATTGAAAATGCTCCCCTTTCCATCGAGCTTTTTTTGGAGCAAACACTGGATTATATGAGCTTTAAAGAGCGTCCCGCTGTTTGTCAAAAGCTTTTGCAGCACTGCTGCGAAACCCTGCAAGCATCCGGTGCCGTGCTTTATTCCCTTAAGGAGCAAGATAAAAGGTTTAAAATCATCCACTATTTTGATAAAGCCAATTTACCCATGCGCAATATCTATAGTCATCTTTCCTGGGACTCCGTTGCTACCTATTTTGAAGAAGCTGGCTTTAGTCTTTGTTCTGATATCAATAATTTTCCTAATAGTGCGTTTCATTGTCTTGGGAAGGAAGGTCTACGCTCCTGCATCAGTAAGGTTATTACTATCCAAGGTGAGGATGCCTACCTACTCTCTATTTATCACCGTGGCAAGGCCCACACCTGGACGGAAAATGAACGTGATATCGTGGAGCAGGCTGCCAAGCTATATGAGCTGCTGCTGGACGAAGACTTTTAAGTTATATATAATATGTTGACAACTATCATTATTTAGAGTTCTAATAAGCATTAGAGTTATATGATAATTATTTAAGGGGTTGATTATATGTTCTTGCGTAAGCTAGGTAAACGTGGCGTGGCCATGACCGAGTATGCTGTTTTGTTGGCTTTCATAGCTGCTATCGGTGGTTCTTTTGCTAGTGATAATGGGCTCGGGCAAAGCATTATAAATGCTATTACTGGGGCGAAGAACGCGATTACTGATGCGGGCAGTGGCATCCACAAATCTGATAGGATAAGCGCTTGTCCACACATATCCTCTGATCATCAAAATATATTGGCTAGTGTTGTTGATGGTTTGTATGATTATTTTCAGAAAGAAAATATGCAATTGGCTAAGATAAAGATTGGGAATGACGGAAAAATCGAAGAGGTAAAATATTTTGATGGCAACAATATAAAAACTTTAAATAAAAACAACTATACCCTAACAGATGTTGGTGGTTTTATTGATAATGCAAATTTTACAATTTCTCAAAATTCTTGTCTTTCATTTAACAAGGAAGGGAAAGTCATTAGCCAATCAGACAATACATGGTCTAAGTTATTCATCAAAGACAAATCACTTGGTACTACTACTGAAATAGGCTTTAATACAAAAAGTGGGGTTTTTCAACCAACCTCTCACGAAGGACAATCTCAACATGATGCTTGCCCAGATTTGAAATAGTATTTTTAAGTACAACAACTCCATCCCCTATCACTTGATAGTGAGACGGAGTTGTTTTTTGCTTGATTATCGCAAAAAAGTGCCTCATTATGATGTTATGATAACAAGTGACACTTTTTTATCACTTTTCATTTTAGATTATTCATGAAAAGCATATAAAAAGAAATAATTCTCCAAAAATATTGACAGTATGCTCTTACTAGAAGTATAATACAATCGTGAATATTATTCGAATATTTTGAAGAGGTGACGAACATGTTTTTAAAGAAGTTAGGTAAACGCGGTGTGGCTATGACCGAGTATGCTATTTTATTGGCATTTGTTGCTGCTGTTGCCGGCTCCTTCACCTCAGATAACGGCCTCGCCTCCTCCATCAAGAACGCTGTGGGCAAGGCTGAAAATGCTATTAATATGGCGATGGGAAAATCTCAAAATAAACTTGCAGTAAAAGACAATGCTAAACAATATGAGAATGTATTAAATCGGCTATATGATGAAGTAGTTGGATTAACTCCTGAAGGAGTCGATCCATATTGTATAAAAATAAAGCGTGATACTGACGCAAACGATGGTACCTATAAACTTTATTATTCTTATATACCTGAAGGTGGGTCAAATACAATCAAAGAGATTTCCGGGGTAGATTTAACTAGTTTAAAAGAAGGAGGCTATACTTTATCTGGGGATAATTTCTTTTACTTCAACAGTGATGATAGCATTGGCCTCGGTGGTAAAAGTGCTCCTACGCGTATAATGGTAAAAGATCCTGAAACAGGAAAAACGACTTATTTACGTTATGATGCTGAAGAGAAAGCATTTTATGACAATGGTGGTTATTTTGCTGATCCTTGAATACTAAATGATAAAACACTATATATTTAAACCAAAACTCCATCCCCTACCTTCTTAGATAGTGGAATGGAGTTTATTTTTGATATTAAATTGCGAACTTTTGTTGTGTGTTTCGTTATTTTGTGCTATAATATCTCCAGCAACCGTGTTTCAGGGTGGTTGGACCTCAGTCAATGAGATTGGAGGTGATGCCATGAAAAACTTTTCTTTCCAAGACCTTATGGCCTTTGGTATGTTTATCATTGCATTGCTGACCTTCATTCGCTTGATGTGTCTGTAATCGTTTTCTATAAACAAGAAGACCCCATCCCTAAACTTGCCCGGTTAGGATGGAGTCTCTCCAACTAGTATAGGGTCAACCACCTTGTGGACGGTTGCCTTTTCATATATAGTGTAACACTTTCTTGCGCTCCGCGCAAGTTTTTTATTTTACTCCTCTACCTCGTCGTAGAGCATCTTCACAGTAGCATCCACCAGAGCGCCGATGCTAGAGACGCTGCGCTCCTGCGGCAGGCCGCTGGCATCGTAGCCTAAGGGCAACTCGGTACAAGCTGTCATCACAGGCACATCGTGCTCGCGCCACAGCTCCTCAACCAGCTCGCGCATGAGCGCTCCGGCTTCAACGAACCTGTTTGCCTTCACAAAATTAATTACCTGCTGCGATTTGTCGCTTTGCTCCTCGTTGGGAATGAACAGCTTCAGGCCATGCTTGTCAGCGCAGGCCTGGTACAGGCCGCAGGCACGCGTGCCCTTGGTAGAAAGCATCCACGCACCATTTGGCGCAATGGCCTTGGTAGCCAGCACTGTGGCCTCAATGATGTGCACCAAGGGCACGGGCAGCTCATCCTTGAATTGGTCGATAAAATAGTGGGCCGTATTGCATGGCACAGCTAGCACATCTGCTCCCATGTCGCACAGCTTCAGCAAATCCTCCTTCAGCTTGGGCAAGGGGCTGGGGCCTTGGCCACAAATGGCAGTGCCACGGTCGGGGATTTCGCAATCCGCAATCATATACACTACAGGGTGTTCCTGGTCCACACTGGCTGGGCACTTTGCGGCCAGCTGGCGCAAAAATTCTGCGCTGGCAGCGGGGCCTAGCCCACCCAAAACACCTAATTTTTTACCGTTCTTCCGATAGATCGTCATAATAACTCATTCTCCTCAAATCTTTGGTTCGCAGTCTCCCCTCTCAGTCATCCGCATTTACTACACATTGCAATAGAAGTTACTACGCGGACTCACAGCTCCCCCCAAGGGGAGCCTTTCCTATAGCTTCACTTTAGATTACTGCTATAAGTATTTTGAAAAATAGGTTTTGCGATAGGCTCCCCCACCGGGGGAGCTGTCACCGAAGGTGACTGAGAGGGGCTTGGACCATCCCATATTTTTACTTCTGCTCCAGCAGATAAATATCACTAATTTCCTTTACCGTCTCCACATTAGTAGGAATCTGATTCGTCTTCAGCACGCGACGATATTCCAGCCCGCGCACCAAAATATACTTGTGCTGGCCATTACGCAACGCTTCCGGCAGCGCGCCAGTCTTCGGAATCATCTCGATACCAGCCTTGCCAGCATAATACATAAAGCCAGGACGCAAAAACTTATCCACATAAATAGGTGTATCCTGATTACACTCCTCAAGATAAACCCCACTCATGGTCTTCACGCTAAAGCGGTCAGCAATCACAGGCAGCACAAAGGCAAAGGCCACGCACATGGTCACCACACCCACCAAGGTGTGCAGCCAGCAAGCCATTTCAATATCCCGATAAGACCACAGGGTAAAAACAGTGCCACCGCCGATGATCAAGGTCAAAATACCCAGCATAACTAGACTAAAGGAGGCCTCAGGCAAATATTGGGCACCCACAATCCAGCCAGCACCCAAAAGGGCGAACA
>OBLI01002389.1_pt1 | contig 16120 bp, 13 predicted proteins | sample 1519701 | NCBI WGS metagenome assembly OBLI01 (sample SAMEA3663005, study PRJEB22513) | pig gut metagenome | biome: pig gut; feature: pig-associated habitat; material: faeces | place: France | collected 2012 | reverse complement strand
CACAAACAGCAGGACGAGGCTCAAAATGATTAGATGTAATTTTGTCTTCATACTCCTTATTTTTTAGTTAATTATATATTTTGGCGGCAAAGTTACGAAAAAACTTTGGAAGTCGTTGGTCAATAAAGAAAAACTTTGGTCAATAAAGAAAAACTTTGGTCAATAAAGAAAAAAGTGGCTTTTCACATCGGAAAAGCCACTTTTATTATTAATAATGATTATTATTCAGCCACGAGTCGTACAGGGCGAATGACACAGCCTGTCATCCTGCGGCATGTGGTGAACACGCCTGCAGAGCCATCGCCAAATCCCATACCCCATATATTATAAGGTGTACCGAGGGTTGAGCTGAGATAGTTGCCCTGAATGCCTACATAGAGGAATTCCTTCTCAATTATTCTACCTGTTGCAGGCAGGAAGATGTAGTTATCAGGATTCGACTTGCTTGAAATCTTCATTCCCGGTTTTCCCGTCTCGTCGATGAAGGTCATTTTCATTTCTCCGTCCTTGCCCCATGTCACAGATTTATTGTTGGCATCCACCAGAGCTTGCCATACGGCACGCGACGGAATCTGCCAGTCACCTCCGAGCAAATTATGGGCTGCATCGTCTTCTGGCGACAGCTGTTCGTTCTCGTTCTGATATTTTGTGTATCGAGTTCCGTCATAGTATTGCGCATTGACCAATGTATATCCATCAGCCTTGCCTGAAATCCATGCTGTAGGAGTCAGCGAAGTGGCTGTGCGCTCGTATGCTGTGCACCATGGCTCCGGGGCAGCCCAGGAGAAAAAGTCACCAAAGTCACTCTCAGCCTTGGCGAGTCCCCTTGCCGTCAGGTTGGTCTTGGCAAAGATAAGCCTGTAGTTCTTACCGTCGATGTTAAACACTCCCATATCCACCTGTTGCGAAGGCTCCACCACTCCATTCTTTTGGATAACAAAAGAGCCTGCCTTGTTCTCGTTGTCATCATCTGAACATGCCGACAATGTCGAAACTGTAAATACGCCTGCTATCGCAAGCCACATCACTGAAAATAATGTCTTCTTCATTTAAATTTTAAATTATTAATTAATTCAATTTTCGGCTGCAAAGTTACGAAAAAGATTTTAAAGTCATTTATCAATAAAGAAAAACTTTTGGTCAATAAAAAAAACTTTCGGTCAATAAAGAAAAACTTTCGATCAATAAAGAAAAAAGTGACTTTTCACAGCGGAAAAGCCACTTTTATTACATCCCCGAGGGGGCGACATCATTCCTCATTCCTAATCCCTAATTTTTAATTCTTACTATGAATCCTGTCGGAAATAAATTCTTGCAAAGTCTTCTGCTGACATAACCAGCATGTCGCCAAAGATATAAATAGTGTATTTGGTTTCAACATCATTGTTGTTGACAAGAGTAAGAGTGTGTCCTGTCACGGAGTATTTATATTGTGCTACACCGTTTCTATCATTGTTAATGAATGTGTTCAGCATCTTTCCGTTGTTCCAGAAGGTCATGACATCCTTGCGTCCGTCTTCCTCCCATACCCACTTGCCTCCAATGAGAGTTTCTTGATAATAGTTTCTTCCGCTTGTGTCCGGTTGGAGTATCATGAGGAGCGTGGCACGGTCGAGACTTGCCTCGAGTTCATTGGCAAATGCCAGCCATTCGTCATCCGTTATATCGCAACCCTGCCACTCTGCTTCCAGAGTGAAGTAGTCGAGAGTATAGGCAATGACGGCATTCTTTTCGAAAATGCAGAAAAGGTCGCCTTCTTCTGTTTTAAATATTGTATAGTCAACATCCGTTTCATACCCTCCAATCATTTCATGGCAGTTAAGGTTATAGCCCTCAAGCGAATATGGATATGTCCAAATGCTCACCCTACCATCGTATTCAGTCACCTGTGACAATGTCTTGTTGTCGTTGACTGTTTCATTAAATATCATTCGGAAATCATCGTCAATTATCTTATTGAAAATCTCCGAGTAGTTGTTGAGGCTGATAGTACGCTTGCCGTTTATCGTGAGATTGCCCGGCAGTGTCAGCTCTTCCTTGTTGGCCTTCACCCATGGCACTTTCGTCTTCACCGTCCATGAGGTGTTTTCTATGTCTTCGGCTGTGGTGGGATTTCGGCGGACAAACGATAAGTAAGTTGACTTTCCTTCCTCCGGGTAATTAGCCACTTCAATTTTCATCTCATTATCGGAAATGCTTGTTACTTTTACCCTCACTGTGTACTTGGGACTTGTATAGACAATGTCGTTGCCTTCCACCTTATAGCTACATTCAAATTGCCTGTAGTATTCCTTACTGTTAACAATCACGTTTGCTGTGGCCTTGTTATTGTCCTTGTACTCCATCGTGCACAGGTTTCCCTTCTCAATATCTCCACTAATCCAGATTCCCGTAAGGAGTTTCTGGTCCAAATTCGGTATTACAGAATCCTTGGGGTCGTCGTCTGACGAACACGATGTCATCACAATACCAGTCATGATACATACGATGAATAGACCTAAATACTTTACTGTTTTGTTTGTCATAATCATTAATGTTTTTATCATTATTATTAATTAATTCAAGATTCGGCTGCAAAGTTACGAAAAAAATTTGAAAGTCATTTGTCAATAAAGAAAAGTTTGGTCAATAAAGAAAAAAGTGACATTTTATTACAAGAAAATACACTTATTCCCATATCTGAGAAGCTGTTTTAAGTGTACAGGAAATCCACTTGTCAACTGAATAGGGCATTCACTTGACAACTGAATAGAGCATTCACTTGACAACGATAAGGTTGATAGAATACTAAACGCAGAAATCCTTGAGCAACATCTCTTTCGACTGTTTAAGATAATTGCTACGCACGGCTATGGCCTTGGTCCATACACTCTCACTGAGTGATGTGCGATCCCAGTCGAGCTTCCATTTGCCAAGCGACTCAATACGGTCGATCATTATGCCAAGACTAAGTTGGTCGGTGGATTGTGCCGGAAGGAATCTTGACTGCTCGCCTTTCTCGTCTGAGGTAATCTCCACGGCAAGCTTTGCCTCGACGAGCTTATACATCAGGTCGTTGACAACACGGATGGGAACACCTGTCTTGTCGCGCAATTCATTTATAGTATAAGGAGTGCCTCCCTCATCAAAACGCCGGCAAATATGACCCATGAGCATCGTGCAGATAATTATCTGGAAACGATGGCTTATGTCGGATGTGGTGGTGTTGAAATCATAATAGTCGAGGTTCTGACTCGTATAGCATAATTCGGCACCGAAAAGACATATCGTCCACGAAATCTGCACCCACAGCATGAAGAGAGGCAGGGCGGCAAACGAACCGTAGATGGCATTATAGGACGACACCCATATCTGGGAATGGATATACACCAACTGCAACCACTGCATAGCCACGCCTGCCAATATGCCCGGAACGATACACGACTTAAGTTTGACATGGGTGTTGGGCATGAAGACATACAGGGCTATGAACAATGCCGACATCAGGGCATAGGGCGAGAGGTCGAGCAAGACTCCGAGTGCGGGAGTGATAAGGAAGAGGTCGGGCAAAGACCCCGTGAGAGTGGCAAAGAAGATGCTGATACCCGAAGTGACGACGATAACAATGGGTATCATGAACATCAGGGCGAAGTAGTCGGTGAAGGTGCGGTAGATGCTTCGCTCCTTCTTCACCTGCCATATACCGTTTAAGGTGCGCTCGATATTCGTGACAAGCATCAGCACGGTGTAGAGCATGAAGACCAGACCGAATCCCAACACCACCCCACTCTTTGTATGCACAAGATAACTATTGACGAATCCCACGATGACATCAGCCACCTGGGGCTGCGAGCGCAAGGCATCGCGAAACCATATCTCAATATACTTATTATAACCGAATCCTCGCGCCACGGCAAACACTACGGCGAGTATAGGAACGATGGCAAGCAGAGTGGAATATGTGAGTGCCGAGGCATCGTTCATCACGCGCTTGGTGGTGAAGAACTTCACGGCGAGCATCACCTTCTTCAGCACTTCGAGACAGAAATACTTTAACGGGGGCATATCTTCGGAAGACACACGCCATATATCAACCTGCAGAAAACGTATTAATCTTTTGAACATCACACTTTAGAATTAATAATTAAGAATTATGTATTAAAAAAGAAAGCACTGCCCTTATAAGCCGGGTTCTGTTCCTTATATATATAATAAGGTGTCTGCCATTTATCTAATCCGTATGTCGCCACACGGCTCAAGCATTCTACCCTCCGCCGGAGACAATGTCAATCGGGCGGGCAACCCTCAGACGGCGGTTTACATGAACTTGCAGCTCCCAGACGGCACAGCCGGCCGATCACCCGACCGCTGGTGGTCTCTTACACCACCTTCTCACCCTTACCAACACCGAGGTGCGGCGGTTGTTTTCTTCTGCCTTAACCTACTGTCACCAATAGCTTGCATTTTCACAAGTGGGACACCCTTTGCTGCCCGGACTTTCCTCTCGCAGAATATGAAAATCTGCCAGCGGCAGACCAGAGCAGTGCTTTCAAAATGCAAAGATAATAAAAAAAGTCCAAACAACAAAACATTTCGTCATTTTTTTCTTTTTTTCAATGTTAAGTGTCCAAATTCAAAAGGTGGTTAACTATAGAAGACCAACTGTTAAATTGTAACAAATATTTACGACAAATTGTCAGTTTTACATTTTTTGCCATTATATTTGCACTCGATTTTAATAACAAGAAAAAAGTCTAACATTTAATATCTTAGAAGATGAAAAAGATTGTTAATTACATTATTCCAGTGATTTGCCTCGTGGCAATAGTATTCTCAGTGGCTGCATTCAACAAAGCAGAAGCTGCCACACCGGCTGGTCAGCCTGTTGACCTCACCTATGCTGCCGAAAAGGCGTTGCCTTCGGTTGTATATATCAAGTATGTGCAAAACAGTAAGATTAAGACTGTTGACGTGCAGAGCGACCCGTTCAGCGATTTCTTCAGCGATCCATTTGGAGGTTTCTTCGGACGTGGTAACGGTGGCACTCAGAAGCGACAAATACAGACTCCAAAGAAGGAGGCTGCCGGTTCGGGAGTGATTATTTCTGCCGACGGATACATTGTCACCAATAATCACGTTGTTGACGGTGCTGACGAACTGACAGTGACACTTAACGACAACAGCGAATACTCGGCACGTATCATAGGTGCTGACAAGACCACCGACCTTGCCCTTATCAAGATTAACGGCAAAAACCTACCCGCCATCACCATCGCCAATAGTAACGATCTGAAAATCGGCGAGTGGGTATTGGCTGTGGGTAATCCTCTCGGTCTGAATAATACTGTCACTGCCGGTATTGTAAGTGCAAAGGCTCGTTCATTGGGAGCTAACGGCGTGGAATCGTTCATACAGACCGATGCCGCTATTAACCAAGGTAACTCAGGCGGTGCATTGGTGAACACACGCGGTGAACTCGTTGGTATCAACGCCATGCTCTACTCACCCACCGGTGCATATAGCGGTTATGGATTCGCCATTCCCACCACCATTATGAACAAAGTTGTGGATGACCTCAAAAAGTATGGCACAGTACAGCGCGCATTGCTCGGAATCCAAGGTGGCGACGTGAAGAACTATGTTGACTCACAGAAAGACCAAGGCAAGGAGGTTGACCTCGGAACAATGGAGGGTATATACGTTGCCAAGGTGGTTGACGATGGTGCTGCTGCCGATGCAGGCGTTCAAGCGGGAGACGTAATCATCGAGGCTGACGGACAGAAACTCACCAAGATGGCAGAGTTGCAGGAACTGATGGCGAAGAAACGCCCGGGTGACAAACTCTCACTCACTTATCTTCACAACAAGAAAAAGGTGAGCAAAACAGTCACTCTTAAGAACGAGCAGGGTACGACCAAGGTAGTACAGAAGGCCGATCTGGACGTACTCGACGCTTCATTCCGCCCCATCACCGAGGACACCAAGAAGCAGATGAACATCACCTACGGACTGGAAGTGTTGAAGGTGAACAAAGGTAAACTTGCAGATGCCGGAATTGGTCGTGGATTCATTATCCAAAAGGTGAACGACGCGTCAATTAAGACTATCGATGACCTGCAGAAGGCTGTAAAAGATGCATCAACAAGTAAGGAGCCCGTGCTCTACATCCAGGGTATATATCCAACAGGAAAGAAAGGCTACTTTGCAGTTCCATTGCAAGAATAAGACATACAACGGTTAAAAAAAACAAAAAAACGGAGCACTCCTTTGGTGTTTCCGTTTTTTTGTTATAGTTTTGCATTTGATTGGCATTGAAAGCCTGAATTCCTATAACTAAATAGTAAGCCAAAGATGAGACAACTGAAGATTATCAAATCAATCACCAACCGCGAGAGTGCTTCTTTAGAGAAATATCTACAGGAAATCGGAAAAGAAGAACTCTTGACAGTGGACGAGGAAGTGGAACTCGCCCAGCAGATACGTAAGGGTGACCGCAAGGCACTCGAAAGATTGACAAAAGCCAATCTTCGATTTGTTGTGTCAGTGGCAAAACAATATCAGAACCAAGGTCTTACCCTATCCGACCTCATCAACGAGGGAAACGTAGGACTTATCAAGGCCGCTGAGAAATTTGACGAGACCCGAGGATTTAAGTTCATATCATATGCCGTATGGTGGATAAGACAAAGTATCCTTCAGGCTATAGCCGAGCAGAGCCGAATTGTGAGGTTGCCTCTCAACCAGGTAGGTTCGGTAAATAAGATAAACAAGGCTCTAAACAAGTTTGAACAGGAAAACGAGCGCCGGCCATCGGTTGAAGAGATATCTGCAACTACCGACATCCCAGAGGAAAAGGTGGATGACGCTCTCAAAGCCAACAGCCGTCATGTGTCGGTTGACGCTCCGTTCTCGGATGACGAGGGAGGCAGTATGCTCGATGTGATGGCTGACACTAATGCACCTACAGTTGACAATGAACTGTTGTTGGAGTCACTGCGCGAGGAGTTGCGCAAGGTGCTCGGAACACTTAAGGAACGCGAAAGATTGGTTATCAAGGACTTCTATGGCATTGACACCCAGGAGAAAACACTCGAGGAGATCGGTACCAGATACGGACTCACAAGAGAGCGAGTAAGACAGATAAGGGAAAAAGCCATACGCAAGTTGCGCAACAATTCAAATAGCCAGGTGCTTAAGGCATATCTCGGCAATTAACCCTGCCAATACATATTATTTATAAAGAATTATAAAATAGAATAGATGAAAAAAAACATTAAGATTGCCATTGCGGCACTGATATTTTGTTCAGGATTGGCATTGCAGGCCACTGCCAAGGGAAAGGTGTCACCAAGATACCTGTTTGGCTTTTCTGCATCATTCGCCGACTCAACAGTGTATTTCACTGACATACAAAAGATTGACAGTACATGGGTTGAAAGTAAGACCGACTTTCTGTTGGGTCGTGATGAATACGCCTTACAGTTAAAAGGTTATTTCAACTCTAATAAAATGCCCAACCGCACTTGCGTGGTATTGTTTGGCAAAGATTTGAAAACAGCCGAGAAGAAGCTGAAGAAACTCAAGGAGACATATACTATCAAGGCCAAAGGTGGATATGACGTACGCTATCTGACAAAGGCTGACTTTAGATTTGAACCCGTATATATGGGCATAGATGACGAACAACCAGTTGAAAAACCCAAGAAGGAGAAGAAAGCCAAGAAAAAGCACTAAGCATATAACATTACATCATGTATCGGCATCGGAAGCACGGATTATCACAAATAATTCGTGCTTTCAGTGTCTTTTTAAGTTTTTATAGGGAAATTCCCCATACTTTTAGGAAAAACCTCTTTGATTTTTCATAAAATAATCGTAACTTTGCAGCAAAATAAAGAAATTAATTATTAATATAATAATATAAGGAGAAAAAGATATGAAAAAGACATTGATTCTCTTTGCATTGGTTGCTGCAATGCCGCTTACCATGAATGCGCAAGACGATATGTATTTTGTTCCTACCAAGAAGAATGTGGAAAAATCCAAAAAGAACTTTGGAATGCCAAAGGACACATACTACTCGGGCAGTAACAGAAGTATTGACGACTACAATCGTCGCAACCGTACTGAATGCTGGGAGGGCGACCTCTGCAATGGCAGTCAGGTAGTAGCCATCGACTCTCTTGGCAACGAGATAGCTACAGCGAAGGTCAAGAACAGAAAGGCGCGACGCGACTCTCTGATGAATGACGACGACTTCAAATATACCCGTAGGATGGAAATGTGGGATGGTTATCAGTGTAGCAATGCTTATTGGCATGGATATAACGACGGTCGTTTCAACCGCTGGTATGGATGGAGCACGTTCTACGACCCTTGGTATTATTCATCATGGTATGGTCCTTACGGACATTGGTATGACCCATGGTACGATCCATGGTATTACGGATATGCCGGCTGGTATGGTGGATGGTATGGAGGTTGGTATGGTTGGAGACCATATTACTCATATTACTACGACTGGGGATGGCACGGACACTACTATCCTGTATATGGAGGTGGTGGTGGATCAAAATACTATGGTACAGGACGCGCTGGTACTGCCAATCACGGTAGCGTTTCTTATGGTCGCCCTGCATCTGCATTCGGATCTGGTCGCAGCATCAGTTCTGGCATCGCAAACAGGGATAGAACGAATAGTGTGATCACAAGAAGCGGAACATCCAACAGATTCAACTCCAACCGTAACGTTTCTTATCAAAGGAACAATATCAACACATCATCAAGTCGAAACCAGAGCTACAATAACTCAAGCAGCACGCGCGGTAGCAGTATCAGTAGCGGAGGTAGTTTTGGCGGTGGCAGTCGCGGAGGCGGCGGTATCAGTGCCGGTGGCTCACGCTCAGGTGGAAGCATTGGTCATGGCGGAAGAAGATAAAGAAATTAGGAAACAACGTTCGACAAAGTCAATTAGAAATTAGAAATTAGGAATTATGAAGAAAAAGATTATATTTGGATTAATGGCAATGGCGGCTATAACCGCCAATGCTCAGGAGACTTATGAAAATGCCAATCTGATGAAGCCCGAACTGACGGGTACGGCAAGATATATCGGTATGGGTGGAGCAATGGAGGCATTGGGTGCCGACATCTCAACTATCAGCACCAACCCAGCGGGTATCGGACTATTCCGCAGTTCATCGGTTAACCTCTCTTTCGGCTTGTCATCTCAGCAGGATGTCACAACCTATGGTTCTGACCACAAGACAGTGCCGAGTTTCGACCAGGCAGGCTTTGTCTATAGTATGCGCACTAACAGCAGGTCGTTTCTGAACTTTGCGTTCAACTACTCCAAGAGCCGCAATTTTAATCAGATTCTGAATGCTGCAGGAAAACTTAATGGATCTGCGCAGAACAAGCTGACTTACAATAAGTTCGTCGGAAACGATGACTTTATTTATATAGACAAGGACGGAACACTTCTCTCCGACTATATCCAGTTCAGCCAGTTGGATTACCTCTATGCCAACAACATCAACTATGATGAGGATGAAGCGGGCAATGGTTCATTCTATGGATATGATGGAGATGCCTACGATATGTACCGTGCACAGTCGGGATATATCGGAAGATATGACTTCAATATCAGCGGCAATGTCAACAACCGCTTCTATTGGGGAGTGACAGTGGGAGTGCAGGACGTTCACTACAACGCATACTCCGACTATATCGAGAGCCTTGGAACGAGCACGGTGGAAGTTATGGACACAAGGAAAATCACCGGTACGGGTGTTGATGTCAAGGCCGGTGTCATCTTCCGTCCTGTGGAAGAATCCCCATTCCGCATCGGTTTGTCGGTTTCTACTCCCACATGGTATAAACTCACTACAAGCAACTACACAAGTATGTCGCTTCTCAATGGTAATGTCTCACAACAATTGTTCGCTCCTGAAATTGGAGAGTCATACGAATTCAAACTTTACACTCCATGGAAATTCGGCGCAAGTCTTGGACATACTGTGGGGAATAACCTTGCTCTCGGTTTGTCTTATGAATATGCCGACTATTCAACAGCCGATACTCGTGTGATTGATGGTTATGATTACTACGGCAATGAGGAAAGTTATAGTGAGTATGCCACCAATCAGCATACAAAGAACACACTCAAGGGTGTTTCTACAATAAAAGCCGGATTAGAATTCAAACCCGACCCATCACTCGCTGTACGCCTCGGTTTCAACTATGTGGCTCCAATGTATGACAAATTGGGCGTTAAGGACGGAACTCTCGACTCCTACGGCGTATTCTATCAGTCACAGTCTGACTTCACCAACTGGGAGGACACATATAGAATCACTGCCGGTTTGGGGTACAATATTGATAAGTTTAGCATCGATCTCGCATATCAGTATTCAACCACTAATGGTAATTTCTCACCATTCTACGATTGTACTGATAATATCAACAGCGAAAGTCTAACAAACAATAACTTTGATGTCTGCAAGGTGAGCAACAAGCGTCATCAGCTAATGCTTACACTGGGATATAGGTTCTAATCTGGGATTAAAAAATTAAAAGATTAAAAAATTAAAAGATAAAGTTCTGTGAAAAGACTAATTATTTTCGCAATATCAGTGATGACTGTGTCCATTACCTGGGCACAGTCTTCGCGTGAATATCGACCGGCAGTGTCGATTCTTGGTGATTCCTACAGTACATTCGAAAATTATCTCTCTTGCGACTCCAACGCTGTTTGGTATTTCAACGGCAAGCATGAGAATACCGACCTGACAACTGTAGAGCAGACATGGTGGCACCAGCTGATAACAAAGAAAGGATGGCGTCTTGACAAGAATAACTCGTTTTCTGGTTCTACGGTGTGCTTCACTGGCTACAACCGTGAGGACTACTCCAATCGATCATTTGTCAACCGACTGAAATATCTTGGTTGCCCAGACATCATTCTCGTCTTCGGCGCCACAAATGATTGTTGGGCTCATTCGCCAATTGGTGAATATAAGTATGGAGAATGGACAAACAAGGAACTTTACTCCTTCCGTCCGGCTATGGCTTGTATGCTCGATGGATTGAAGAAACATTATCCCAATGTTGAGGTGTATTTCATACTCAACACCGAACTGTCGGAGGAAATCAATACTTCTGTTAAGACTATCTGCAAGCATTACAGCATTCCTTGTATCGAATTGCGTGACATCGATAAGATAAATGGTCATCCCAGTATCAAGGGCATGAAGGCCATTGCAGAACAATTAGAGGGAAAATTGAAGATTGAAAATTGAAGATTGAAGATTATTTTGATGAGGTAATGGATAATAATTTATTGAATGAATTGAATGAGAGTCAACGCGCTGCCGTGGAATATTGCGACGGCGCGCAACTCGTTATTGCCGGTGCCGGTTCGGGAAAAACCAGAGTGCTTACCTACAAAATTGCCTACCTCATCGGTGAGAAAGGCCTAAAGCCATGGAACATCCTTGCCCTCACATTCACCAACAAGGCGGCAAAGGAGATGAAACAGCGTATCGAGACCATCGTAGGCCCACAGGCACGCTATATCAATATGGGAACATTCCACTCTATATTCTCTCATATCCTTAGGGCAGAGGCAAGTCATATTGGTTATAACTCCAACTTCACCATATACGACCAAACCGACTCCAGGTCGCTCGTCAAGACTATCATCAAGGAAATGAATCTCGACGAAAAGGTGTATAAGCCTGTAGCCGTGGCTGATCGAATAAGTATGGCGAAGAACCATCTGTTGACTGCCGCAAAGTATGCAAATTCCAATAGTGCAATTACTACCGACATGCAACACCGAATGCCTGCCATAAAGGATATCTACTCACGATACAGCGACAGATGTCGTCAAGCCAACGCCATGGATTTCGACGACCTGCTTATGAATATTCACTTATTGTTTGCAAACAACGAAGATGTCAGGAGAAAATATGCCGAGAGATTTGAATATGTTCTTGTAGATGAGTATCAGGACACCAACTTTGCCCAGCAAGCCATTGTCAACCAGATTACAAAAGAACGACAGATGGTGTGTGTCGTTGGTGATGACGCTCAGAGCATATACAGTTTTCGCGGAGCCAATATCGACAATATACTGGGATTCCAACAAACATACGACAATGCACGTCTTTTCAAACTCGAGCGTAACTATCGTTCTACACAGGCTATTGTGAATGCTGCTAACAGTCTGATAAGACATAATCAGAGACAGATACCCAAAAACGTGTTCAGTGAAAACGAACAGGGAGAGAAGATTAAACTCAAGATGGCTTATAGTGACAAGGAAGAGGCCATGATTGTTTGCAACGAAATATCACGACTCAGACGAAGCGAGACCTGTCCATATAGTGATTTTGCAATTCTCTATCGCACCAATTCACAAAGCCGCAGTTTTGAGGAATATATGCGCAAGCAGAATATCCCTTACAGGATATACGGCGGACTGAGTTTTTATCAACGCAAGGAGATAAAAGATGTTATCGCCTACTATCGTGTGGTGGCAAATCCCGATGACGAGGAAGCTATCAAGCGCATAATCAATTATCCCGCAAGGGGTATTGGAAATACCACACTCTCTAAAGTGGTAGAAAAGGCTACAGAGAAAGGCATCAGTATATGGAAAGTACTCAATAATTCAGAGGCTTGTGGACTCGACATCAGTAAGGCAACTCATACCAAACTACGTAATTTCTGCTCAATGCTTCAGGGGTGGATGCAGCGCAGTTTTAATGAGGATGCATATACTCTCGGACGTGATATCATCCAAGAGAGCGGTATGTCAAAGGACATTTTTGCAGGAAAAGATCCTGAGGATATTGCAAGACAGGAGAACGTAGAGGAATTTCTCTCTGGACTATCTGATTTTGTTGAGGGTCGAAGAGAGGAAGACATGGGCGATCATGTGTCGTTGACGGATTTCCTGCAAGAGGTTTCACTTATGACCGACCTTGACAGCGATGGTGATTCCGACGAACCAAAGGTTGTGCTTATGACAATACATGCTGCTAAGGGACTGGAATTTAAGACTGTCTTTGTGGTTGGACTGGAAGAGAACATCTTCCCTTCACCGATGTGCAGTGATAGTCTTAGAGGTTTGGAGGAGGAACGCCGTCTCCTTTATGTTGCTATCACCAGGGCTGAGAAGCACTGCTATCTCACCTGTGCTCAAAACAGATTTAGATACGGACGCATGGAATTTGACACTCCCTCTCGCTTCATTCGAGACATCGACTCCCGTTATCTGCAAATAGACGGAGAAAGAAAGCCTCATCTACAAAACACACAATCCCCTAAGCCACCGTTCTCGACAGTTTCGCTGTCGGGCCGCAAATTATCTCCCATTCCCGGCCCTACCCCGTCTTCTGCCTCTCAGCCTCCCACTGGCTCCCCCTTAGTTCCAGGCGACATGATAGAGCATACGCGTTTCGGCATTGGCAAAGTGATTAAGGTGGAAGGCACTGGCGATAATTGCAAGGCCACTGTTCAGTTCCGCAATTCCGGCACCAAGCAGTTATTACTAAAATTCGCAAGATACAATAAGTTATAATTTAAAATTAGAGCGCCTCGTCATCGGGGCGCTCTATTTGTCTTGCCTTCAGTTTGGGCAAGTGTTTCTTCTTGCGTAGATAGGCTGCCTTTCGCAACTCATATTCCTCGCGATGTTTCTCTAAGAAATTATCTGCCATTATTCTTTGCGGAATTTGTTATAGATAACACTTATCTTCAAAGGAGAGGCTTTTACATGATTGCCATTGGCATCCTTTCCGTCGCGACCAAAGAAATTGGTACCACGCACAAGCTTAGTGCTCTTGAGACCCATCTCGTTGGTTACGTTTGTAACACTTGTCGTCGAACTTGATGTGGATGAGTTGGTAGATACCGTCACAGGTAGCAATACCACCTTGTTCCAATCCTTTCCACCATATCCATTCACCTTGTTCTGCCAAAGCTTGTTAACAAGGTCGGAAATGTTATTAAACGTATAGGTGTTGTTTTTCGAACTATAAGAAGCAAGATACGACATCTTGCTGTCTGGCACGTTTTTGTTCTCAAAGAATGAATAGAGACTGTCCTTAGGAACCATCATGATATAATTAGGTGCTGAAAACATCGACTCGTCGGAGGTATAGTTATATCTTGGAACTATCACCTTTGCACTACTGATGGTGTCATTCTCATGACCTCTCTTGATGCTATCGATAGGAAGTGTCATTTCGGTAAATATGCCCGATGGACTCTTTACATATGTGCATGACTCGTCGCTTGCCAATTCATTCAATCTTTCCTTGTCATTGTCGATAAATGTGGTCTGCATCACTTCCTCCGTACCAGGGAATGTTATTTCAACAGCACTGAGAGAGTCGCCTCTCAAAGCCTTGAATCCTACAGCCAAATTAACAAAAGCCACTTCGCCCATATTTCCCATACCATTAGTATGCTCAAAATAGAAGCCTGGGCATACCTTATGTATGAAATTGTATGAGGATGAGAAATATTCTGGATGCTTATAGAACGATGTAAGCAGATAGGAACCATAGTTCTTATACTTATTTCCGTTCATATCAACATACACTTCCTCCTTGTTGAGATCGATAATTACGGGGCGCATAGAGTCGGTAGTAACAAGTCCCTCATATGTGTATGATTTAGCCAACTTTATCTCATTGCCATCATTACGCAGATACCCCTCATCTGCAAGGTCGAAGTTGCTGTAATATTTTACGCCCTCCTCAAGAGGTTTTTCTAATTCGTGCAATGTAAGTTTCATGGTGTTGAGAGTATCACCTTTGAAACTATTGAAATAAATGCCAATGTAACACTTGTCTGCTATATAGTTACCCCATTCGTCTTTTTCACACTTGATACTGTCTTCCTTGGGAGAGGAATAGAAGATTGTCTGCAGGACACTCAATTGAGACGAGAAACTGCTTTCGATGTACGAACCAGTCTCAGTGTCCTTGACATGCCCTATATATGGATATATACTCGATGCCAATACAGAGTCAATTGTCATTGACCTTGTACTGACACCGAAAGTATCTGTGAGCAGTTGAAATTTGTCTGCTGTATGCGTTAATGAGTCTCCTAATGTATCTGTAGTATCGTCGCATGCCGTTAATCCCAAATACATGAAGGCAGCTACGAGTATTATACGTATTTTCATCTAATTAGAGGTATTAATTATTAATTCTTGTCTCTTAATTCTTAACTCTAAATTCTTAATTTGTCATCACTCTTCCCCACAGATGCCATCAAAAAAGTCCTTGTATGCTGCCTTATAGTCTTCGCCAGGATACCTTAATACTGGTATGCCCTTACCTTCTGCATATTCCACAAGCGACGGATCCACTGCCGACCCTGCTTCAATAATCCCATCAGAATAATCGATAGCTATTTTTGAAAGGGAATTAAAGTCGAGCTGTTCGGGATAAACCGAGAGTACCTCTGCATTAGCATCGCGGAACTCAATAAAATGGCGCAGATTTGTACCGAAATCACCGTCAATGTCCTTATTGAACAATGATGTAACAACCTTGACATTAGAGAATGAAGGTTCATCTCTATATGCTGTCTTGATATACAGAGGTACTATTGCACTCATCCATCCCTGACAATGAATAACATCAGGAATCCAGCGCAACTTTTTCACCGTTTCCAAAACACCACGCGCGAAGAAGATAGCTCTCTCTCCGTTGTCTTCATAATCAGCCCCATTATCATCCTTGCCCATCAGACGTTTAGTAAAGTAGTCATCGTTATCGATGAAATAGACTTGGATTCTTGTTTGCGGAATTGATGCAACCTTGATAATCAATGGATGGTCTGTCTCATTGATGATAAGATTCATTCCAGAAAGGCGAATCACTTCGTGCAACTGTCCACGTCGCTCGTTGATATTACCCCACTTGGGCATGAAGGTACGAATATCAGAACCCTTCTCCTGCAGTAACTGCGGGAGATTTTTTCCCATTGCGGACATTTCGCTTTCGGAGACATATGGAGAAATCTCCTGGTTGATGAATAATATTTTCTTTGCCATAAATATATGATTTGACACTGCAAAGATACGATTTTTTTTCCAAAAAACGGCATTTTCTTT
>OBLI01002388.1_pt1 | contig 16125 bp, 10 predicted proteins | sample 1519701 | NCBI WGS metagenome assembly OBLI01 (sample SAMEA3663005, study PRJEB22513) | pig gut metagenome | biome: pig gut; feature: pig-associated habitat; material: faeces | place: France | collected 2012 | reverse complement strand
AAAGATGGGTATTTCTACGATCCAGTCTTATCAGGGATCAAAGATCTTTGAGGCGATCGGAATCGACAAGTCAGTCATTGATAAATATTTTACCAATACGGTCAGCCGTATCGGCGGAATCACATTAAAAGATATCGAGGATCAGGTCAATTACCTGCATTCGGAAGCATACGATCCGTTAGGATTGGAAAACGATCTCACCTTAGACAGTGAGGGTGCTCATTCCATGAGAAGCGGAGCGGAGGAACACTTGTATAATCCGCTGACGATCCATCTTCTGCAGGAGTCTACCAAACGCGGCGACTATGAGCTGTTCAAGGAATATGAAAAAGCAGTCAATGAGCTGGAAAACCGCAACTATATCCGCGGAATGTTAGATTTCAATTATCCGAAAAAGGGTGTGCCGATCGACGAGGTGGAAAGTGTTGACTCCATCGTGACCCGATTTAAAACAGGTGCGATGAGCTATGGTTCGATCTCACAGGAAGCACATGAGACACTTGCAATTGCCATGAATATCCTGCATGGTAAATCAAATACCGGTGAAGGTGGAGAGAGCTTAGACCGTCTGACCATCGGACCGGATGGACGCAACCGCTGCTCTGCGATCAAACAGGTGGCATCCGGACGTTTTGGTGTGACCAGCAGATACTTGGTATCCGCACAGGAGATCCAGATCAAGATGGCACAGGGAGCAAAACCGGGAGAAGGCGGACATCTGCCGGGAGCAAAGGTGTATCCTTGGATTGCAAAAACCAGACATTCCACACCGGGTGTATCACTGATCTCACCGCCACCTCATCATGATATTTATTCGATTGAGGACCTGGAGCAGTTGATCTACGATTTGAAGAACTCTAATAATAAAGCAAGAATCTCAGTCAAACTGGTTTCCGAAGCAGGTGTGGGAACGGTTGCGGCCGGTGTCGCAAAAGCCGGAGCACAGGTCATCCTGATCTCAGGATATGACGGAGGAACCGGAGCAGCACCGCGAAGCTCCATCCACAATGCAGGTCTTCCTTGGGAGCTTGGTCTGGCAGAGACACATCAGACACTGATCATGAACGGTCTTCGTGAGAAGGTGCGTGTGGAGACAGACGGAAAATTGATGAGCGGTCGTGATGTGGCAATTGCAGCAGCACTGGGAGCTGAGGAATTCGGATTTGCAACCGCACCGCTTGTAACAATGGGATGTATCATGATGCGTGTCTGCAACCTGGATACCTGTCCGGCAGGTGTTGCAACCCAGAATCCGGAGCTTCGCAAACGCTTTGCGGGAAAACCGGAATACGTTGTAAACTTTATGCGTTTTATCGCACAGGATCTGCGTGAATATATGGCAAAACTTGGCGTGCGTTCCATCGATGAGTTAGTCGGCAGAAGCGACTTGCTTCGTGTGCGTGATGATTTAAACGAGCAACAGAAAAAAGTAGATTTAAGCAATATTTTAAATAATCCGTTTATCGGATCCGGTGAAAAATTTATCTTCAATCCAAAGAAGGTCTATGACTTTGAATTAGAGAAGACCAAGGATGAAACGGTTCTTCTCAAACAGCTGAAATCAGCACTGGAGACAAAAACCAAGCGTGCGATCGAGCTGGATGTCACCAATACGGACCGTGCATTTGGAACGATTTTCGGATCGGAGATCACCAGAAGATATGGCGACGATGCGCTTGAGGATGATACCTTTGTTGTCAAATGTAACGGAGCCGGAGGACAGAGCTTTGGTGCATTCATCCCGAAAGGACTGACTCTCGAACTGGTCGGAGACAGCAACGATTACTTCGGAAAAGGCTTATCCGGCGGAAAACTGATCGTATATCCACCGGCAGGTGTCACCTATAAGAAGGATGAAAATATCATCGTCGGAAACGTGGCACTTTACGGAGCAACCAGCGGAAAAGCATTTATCAATGGTGTTGCCGGGGAACGTTTCTGTGTCAGAAATTCCGGTGCCATCGCAGTTGTGGAAGGTGTCGGCGATCACGGTTGTGAGTATATGACCGGTGGACGTGTGGTTGTCCTTGGAAAAACCGGCAAAAACTTTGCGGCAGGAATGAGTGGCGGTATCGCTTATGTATTAGATGAAGACAGCGATCTGTATACCAGAACAAACAAGGAGATGGTATTTACAGAGGAACTGACCAATAAATATGACGTTTTGGAATTGAAGGAGCTCATCAAAGAGCATGTGGCACAGACCAATTCGGAAAAAGGAAAAGAGATCCTTGATCATTTTGCAGAGTATCTGCCGAAATTCAAGAAGATCATTCCGTATGACTATAACCGTATGATGATGGCAATCGTGCAGATGGAAGAAAAAGGATTGAGCTCTGAGCAGGCACAGATTGAGGCATTTTACGCAAACGCAAAGAAAGCCTAGATTGTGTTAAGTTTTCGAAGAAAACTTGACATGTAGCGTCGGCCCTTCGTCGAAGACGAATTACAAATGGGCCGATGTTCCAGAAAGGGAGGAAAATAATGGGAAAGCCAACCGGATTTTTAGATTACGAAAGAAAAACAAGTACGGCGATCGAGCCGAAAGAAAGAATTAAAAACTTCCATGAATTTCATACCCCGCTTTCTTTGGAAGAACAGCGCATACAGGGCAGCCGATGCATGTCCTGTGGAGTGCCGTTTTGCCAGGCGGGAATGACGATCATGGGTATGACGAGCGGATGTCCGCTGCACAACCTCATTCCGGAGTGGAATGATCTGGTCTATACAGGCAACTGGGAGCAGGCATATAAGCGTCTGAAAAAGACCAACAACTTCCCGGAGTTTACAAGCCGTGTCTGCCCGGCACTTTGCGAGGCAGCATGTACCTGCGGACATTATGGAGAGGCTGTCACTACCAAGGAAAACGAGCACGGAATCATCGAATATGCATACGAGCATGGTTATGCCGATCCGAAACCGCCAAAGGTACGTACCGGCAAAAAGATCGCCATCATCGGTTCCGGACCTGCGGGACTTGCAGCAGCCGATCAGCTCAACAAGCGTGGACATGAGGTACATGTCTATGAGAGAGAGGATCGCATCGGCGGACTGTTGATGTACGGTATTCCGAATATGAAACTGGAAAAAGAAGTCATCGACCGCAAGGTAAAGATCATGGAGGCAGAGGGCGTACAGTTCTTTACCAATAGGAATGTGGGCAAAGATGTCAAAGCAGCGAAGCTGCTCAAGGATTATGACCGTGTGATCTTGGCCTGCGGCGCAAAGAATCCGAGGGACATCAAGGTGGCAGGAAGAGATGCAAAGGGAATCTATTTTGCTGTAGATTTTCTCACCGGTGTCACCAAGAGTCTGTTGAATTCGGATCTTGCGGATAAAAATTATGTGGATGTCAAGAATAAGCATGTGGTCATCATCGGTGGCGGTGATACCGGAAATGACTGTGTCGGCAGCAGTATCCGTCTGGGAGCAGCCAGCGTGACACAGCTTGAGATGATGCCGAAAGCACCGGATACGAGAGCTGAAAACAATCCGTGGCCGCAGTGGCCAAAGGTCTGCAAGACAGACTACGGTCAGGAAGAGGCAATCGCAGTGTTCGGCCATGACCCGCGTATTTATGAGACAACCGTCAAAGAGTTTGTCAAAGATAAAAACGGCTGCGTGAAAGAAATCGTGACCGTAAAGCTGGAGAGCAAAAAAGACGAAAACGGACGCTTTGCCATGGTGGAGGTTGCCGGAAGTGAAGCACGTCTGAAGGCAGACGTGGTACTGATCGCGGCAGGATTTTTAGGCAATGAGGCATATGTTGCCAATGCATTTGGTGTGAAATTAAATGAGCGCACCAATGTTGCCACGGATGCGGGCAAATACAAAACAACCGTTGACAGAGTCTATACCGCAGGCGATATGCACCGCGGACAGTCGCTGGTTGTATGGGCGATCCGTGAAGGACGCGAGGTGGCAAGAGAAGTGGATGAGAGCCTGATGGGATACTCGTATCTGTCGATTCAGTAAATGAACAAGCAAACGAGAAAGTGTGCACTGCACACTTTTTTGTTTGCTTTTTTGGTAATATCCTATCTTTGACACTTAAAAGAAGAATAATCAACCACAATGTCTGTAATTACCGGCACTGTGGCTGTTTTCATCTTATTGGAACCGGGAATCTTTTTGAATTACCCTATTGTCAATTGGAAATCCATTTGCTATAATAACCATGTTATATAACTGACGGAGTTGGTGATGTAGCGCATTGCCAGTGATGTGGAATTGACCACGTGAAGTATAACGAATAAGAGCCGACCGTCTGGGTGATCTGCCCGGACTGTCGGCTTTTCTTGATACAAGGGCCAAAAGTCAAAAACCATTCCTGCTTGCAGGATATGGATTCTGACTTAATGGCCCGCCCACACATGAGGAAGAAGTGATTTTCATTAGAAAATCAACGGATTCCGAATGGGTGTAGAATTGTGTGAGTTGCGTAGCAACGGAGCAATTCGTGTATCAATTAAAATTTTAATTTCAATCCAATCATGAATTGTATCGAATGAAATACATATATTGTCAGGGATTGCAAAAACAGGACGGATAGATTGAACGAACAACCATATTATTTATTCATTTTAGAAGAGGAGGATTCATCATGGTAGAGATGAAGGAATGGGATGGATTTGAAGGACGTCTTTGGAAGGAAGAGATTAATGTCCGCCAGTTCATTCAGGACAATTACACCCAATACGACGGAAACGAGGAGTTTCTTGCCGGCCCGACGGAGGCCACCAATCAGCTGTGGGATGCCTTGCAGAAGCTGCAGAAGGAAGAGAGAGCCAAAGGCGGCGTACTGGATATGGAGACCAAGGTGGTATCCGGTCTGACTTCATACGGTCCGGGATATATCGACGAGTCTTTGAAGGATTTGGAGAAGGTTGTTGGCTTGCAGACGGATAAGCCGCTGAAGCGTGCATTTATGCCATACGGTGGAATCAAGATGGCGGTACAGGCATGTGAGACCTACGGCTACGAGGTTGATCCGCAGCTCAAGGAGATTTTCACAAAGTATCACAAGACACATAATGCAGCCGTTTTTGACGCATATACACCGGAGATGATCAAGGCGCGTCATAATAAGATTATGACCGGTCTTCCAGATACTTATGGTCGTGGACGTATCGTAGGTGACTACCGCAGAATTGCATTGTACGGTATAGATTTCCTCATTGAAGAGAAGAAGAAGGACAAAGCAAAATGCGGCAGCGGAAGCATGAAGGGTGAGGTCATCCGTCTTCGCGAGGAGATTGCTGAACAGATCCGCGCGTTAGAAGGTATGAAGGAGATGGCAAAGATTTACGGTTATGACATCTCAAGACCGGCGGTAAACGCAAGAGAAGCCATCCAGTGGCTGTACTTTGGATATCTGGCAGCCATCAAGACACAGAATGGTGCCGCAATGTCTGTAGGACGTGTATCCACCTTCCTTGACATTTACTTTGAGAGGGATTTGAAGAAGGGAATCATCACAGAGGAGGAAGTACAGGAGCTGGTAGACCACTTTACCATGAAACTTCGTATGGTAAAATTTGCCCGTATTCCTTCCTACAATCAGCTGTTCTCCGGGGACCCGGTATGGGCAACGCTGGATGTGGCCGGAACCGGCGTAGACGGTCGTTCTATGGTAACCAAGACCGATTATCGTTTCCTGCATACACTGGAGAACATGGGACCGGCTCCGGAGCCGAACCTTACGGTATTCTATTCATCCAGACTGCCGGAGAACTTTAAGAGATACGCAGCGAAGATCTCCATCGACACAAGCTCTGTACAGTATGAGAACGATGATGCCATGAAGCCGGTATGGGGCGATGATTACGCGATCTGCTGCTGTGTATCCGCAACACAGACAGGTAAGGAGATGCAGTTCTTCGGAGCTCGCGCGAACCTTGCGAAATGTCTGCTTTACGCAATCAACGGCGGTATTGACGAGAAGACCGGTGAGCAGGTAGGTCCGAAGTATCGTCCGATTACCTCCGAGTACCTGGATTATGACGAGGTAATGGAGCGTTATGATGATATGATGGCAGACCTGTATGTAAATACGCTGAACCTGATCCAGTACATGCATGACAAGTACTACTATGAGGCTGCAGAGCTGGCTCTGATGGACACCAATTTAGAGAGAACCTTTGCCACCGGTATTGCAGGCTTCTCACACGTAATCGATTCCCTTTCCGCAATCAAGTATGCAAAGGTAAAGGTCATCCGTGATGAAAATGGCATTGCACAGGATTATGAGATTGAGGGCGATTTCCCGAGATACGGTAACGATGATGACCGTGCGGATGAGATCGGTGTATGGCTGCTGGGAACCTTCATGGATAAGATCAAGAGACACCACACCTACCGCAGATCCATTCCGACAACCTCCATCCTCACCATCACCTCCAATGTGGTATATGGTAAGGCAACCGGATCTATGCCGGATGGACGTAAAGCAGGAGAGCCGCTTTCACCGGGAGCAAACCCAAGCTACGGTGCAGAACAGAACGGTCTTTTGGCTTCCTTGAATTCGCTGACCAAGCTGCCGTACGAGTGGGCTCTGGACGGTATTTCCAATACCCAGACCATCAATCCGGGAGCACTTGGAAATGAGAAGGAGGAGCGCATCGGCAATCTGGTGCAGGTAATGGATGGCTACTTCGATCAGGGTGCGCATCATCTGAATGTAAATGTATTCGGCAAGGAAAAACTGATTGATGCGATGGAGCATCCGGAGAAGGAGGAGTACGCAAACTTCACCATCCGTGTATCCGGTTACGCAGTAAAATTCATCGATCTGACAAGAGAACAGCAGATGGATGTAATCGCAAGAACCTGCCACGACCGTATGTAAAACGGATCATTGGCGCAGCTTAAAAGCCGCGGCAGGAGATAGGAGAATCGCATGGGCGAGATACTTGGAAACATTCATTCCGTGGAAAGCTTTGGCTCTGCAGACGGGCCGGGCGTGCGCTATATCGTATTTTTGAAGGGTTGCAATATGCGTTGTAAATACTGCCATAACCCGGACACCTGGGCCAAAGGCGGGGATAATCTTAAGACGCCTGAGGAAATCCTGCAGAAGGCGCTGCGTTACAAAACCTACTGGAGAGATAATGGGGGCATTACCGTCAGTGGCGGGGAAGCCCTTCTCCAAATGGAGTTTGTGACAGAGCTGTTCCGGTTGGCCAAGGAAAAAGGTGTGCATACCTGTCTGGACACCTCCGGCAATCCGTTTACCCGGGAAGAACCCTTCTTTTCGCAGTTCAATCGGCTGATGGAATATACGGACCTTTTTATGCTGGACATCAAGCACATGGATCCGGAGGGACACCAATCATTGACAGGGCAGGACAACGCCAATATTCTTGATATGGCAGGGTATCTGTCGGACAACGGCAAAGCCATGTGGATTCGTCATGTGCTGGTTCCGGGAATTACCGATGATGAGGAGCAGCTGAAGCAGCTTCGGTCATTCATAGATACCTTAAAGACCGTGGAGCGGGTGGAGGTTCTTCCGTACCACACCCTGGGCGTGTTCAAGTGGAAGGAGTTGGGAATTCCATACCATTTGGAAGGCGTGGAACCGCCTACGGCAGAGCAGGTGAAACGTGCGAAGGAGCTTCTTGGAATCCGATAGTTGCGCAAAGACCCGTGTCACTGGTTGTATGGGCGATCCGTGAAGGACGCGAGGTGGCAAGAGAAGTGGATGAGAGCCTGATGGGATACTCGTATCTGTCGATTCAGTAAATGAACAAGCAAACGAGAAAGTGTGCACTGCACACTTTTTTGTTTGCTTTTTTGGTAATATGTAGTAAAATGATTCTATCTATGATTGATAATATGAGGGATTAGTTTCAATGAATGAAAATTTTTGGAATGATTTGGGAAATGATCTGCTCAGTGCGGTAAACGATGCGGTAACCAGCGGCGATTTTTCCAATTTAAGTGAGAATGTAAATCAGGCGCTGTCCGATGTCAAATCGGCAGCGGCATCGGCGCAGCAAAATTATGTCAAGTATCACCAGCCGGAGAAGTGGAAGGTGGTGGACGAGCCAAAGCCGAAGCCGGCACCAAAGCCGAAGCCGATGCCAAAAGTGAAAAATACAGCACCTGCAATCTATCGAAAAAATGTTCCGGGACAATACAAAGGGCCGGCATATATGGCGATTGGGACTTCGGGGGTGGTAATCTGTAGTGCTTTCGCTACGGCTGGCATATTAGGGATGTTGTTTGTAGACATGCCAATATTATTGCCGATTATCTTTGGAGGATTGACGATTTCATTCGCAATGATGATGTCTAGAGGGAAAAAATATCTAAGCAGAAACGGTCGCTTCCTTCGCTATAAGCGTGTGATCGGAGAACGCAGCTATTGTAAGATTGAGGATCTGGCAAGGGCAGTGAATAAGAAACCGAAATATGTACTCCGCGATCTGAAAAATATGTGTGACCTGCATTATTTTACGCAGGCGCATATTGACGCCACCAATCAATATCTGCTGGTGACGGATGAGGCGTATGACCAATATCAGCAGGCGGAAAATTCCAGAAGAGAACGGGAAGCAGCAGAGCTTGAGGAAAAGAACCGTCAGGCGGCAGAGGCTGCAGCCAACAAAGAGATGATGAGTGGTTTGTCTCTTGATGTGCAAAAGCTGTTGGAAGAGGGAAATCAGTATATTGCCCATATTCATGAATGTAATGATGCGATTCCGGGAGAAGTGATGTCTGCGAAGCTGGCAAGACTGGAAGATACGGTGCGGCGTATTTTTGAGCAGGTAAAGAGACAGCCGGACAGTGCATCTGAACTGCGTAAAATGATGAGCTATTATCTGCCGACCACGACAAAACTGATCGATTCCTACCGGGATCTGGATGGACAACCGGAGTATGGCAACAATATCGCAAATACCAAAAAAGAGATCGAAGCCACACTGGATACGATCAATGAAGCATTTGAAAATTTGTTTGACAGCCTTTTTGAAAATACCGCCTTTGATATCGCATCGGATATCGCGACAATGAAGACGGTGATGGCACAGGAAGGACTGACACCCAACACGGATTTTCGATAAAAAACGGAATCTGGGAAAAGATGAGAGAGAAAATGAAAATGAGACAATGGTGCAAACGCATTCTGTGTGTCTGCCTGATGATAGTGTTCATTGCGCAACTGTGTCCACCGATGCAGGCAGAGGCGGCTGTAAAGAAAATGATCATGTATGTAGATGAGGATGCGACATATTATACAGGCGATCCGGATCAGATGGTCAAAGATTACGTACGAAGCGTGAAATCTTCCAATTCCAAGGTGGTAAAGCCGGCGAAACAGGAGTATGGATATATCGGTCTGTGGGCGAGAAAACCGGGAAAAGCTCTCATAACGGTACAGACAAAATCGGGGACAAAAAAATATCAGATTACGGTAAAAAAGCTGGACGTAAAGGTGAGCTTTTCTGCCAGTAAAGACAAAAAGTATTACTATCTGAAGTTTCAAAATGATACGGATATTTACTTTCATAATGTCAGTTATCAGTGTACCCTTGCAGAGAAATCTCCGGAGGGGGAGATCTGCTATACTACAAGTGAGTATGCTTTTGGTGTCAATGATTTACTTGCCCATCGATCCCTGATCATACCGCGGCAATATATTGGAACACACTATGAAGAGGGAACACATGCGAAGGTACAATATACGTTAGTTCCGGAGGAATGCGTGGTCGAACTGGTCGGTGTGGAACGAAAGTTTGGATATCAGTATAAGGAAATGTCTTCCAAGCTGAAGGTTGGAAAAATTACAGATAAACTCAAAAAGGGAAGGCGTTATATTACCTTTGATGTGACCAATCCCACAAGTCATTTGGTGGACGGAAGGGTTTATTGTATGATCTATGATAAGAAGGACCGCCTGATCGGGGTCTGGGATGAGTATTATAGCATTCAGGCAAACTCGAAAAAAAGCTGTGAGATGAGCTTCTCAAAATCGACATACCCGGGTTTCAATCATTACAAGCTGGTGCCTAGGCTTTGTTGGCAGAGCAATAATCAGGGCTGACAGGAGGAGTTGGAATGAAGTTACGGAAACGAACGCAGAGATTGATTGTGGCATTGATCGCGGGGATACTTATAATTGAACATGCAGTGTGTGTGCAGGCTGCGCCGCTAGATGTGTACTTTGCATGGAATAAGGCATACCGTCATATTCAGTTGGAGCGAACGATTGCGTCGGTGGGTAGTGAGGCTGAGGCACAGACGGATCCGTCCAAAACCTATACATATGATTTTTCTTTATATCAACCAAAGTTTAAAAAAACACTTTGTATTGAGTTGGTGGTGGATAAGCCCATTGACGCAGGATTTACGTTGATCAAAAACGGAAAAACGACCGGAAAACCGATCCGTTTTTCGAAAGACGATCAGACGTGGCAGCATTCGAAATCATTGGGTTCATATACGAAGACGGTTGAGTGCGTTGGTCTCGGTGAGGGCGATTACCGGATCACGGTCACATACGCAGATGTGACACCGTACGAATTGGAGATATACTATAAGGGCTGGTGGAGACAGATGGAGGAAAAATCCTTTCTCAGTAAAGGTTTTACCATGCAGTTTCCAATCGGAGACGCTACAATTGAATCGGTAGCTGTTTCCGGCGATAAAGGTGTCACAACCTATGATCAGGAGAAGAATATCCTAAAGGCGAACAAAGTCGGAGCTGTCAGATACGTGCTGCAATTGTCTAATGATGTGATGCTCTATGAATATGTCACTGTTGTACAAAACAGATATATCGGAGATGGCTGCAAGAAACCGACAAAGGTGGAACAGGGACAAAAGGGAAAGGCGCTGATGAAGGCATATGATGGATATTATGACCGCACAGGAAAGCTGATTATCAAGGCTGCGCTTATGAACCATACTTCAAAAAAAGTGACAAAGAAAAATATCAAAGTGACTGTGAGGGATGAAGCCGGTCAGACGGTAGCAAGCGGTGTGGCTGATCAAAAGAGTATTACCGTGGCAGCAAACAGTATCCAGTATGCGACCTTTACGATTCAACCGGGCGGGCAAAAGATCAGGAAGACCAATCTGGCGAATGCGTCCATCCGGTTTAGTGGTGTATCAAATTATGAACCTTTGAAGTTTAACAGAACGATGTATCTGCCAACCATTGGTGCAACCGTCAAAGTCATAGATCGGTACAACAATGAAGGTCTGGTAAAATATGTCGATCAGGATTCGGATAACGATGGAGAGCCCACATATATCGAATTTATGGAAAACTGTCAGGCTGTCACGGAGGCATTAGACCATGATATCCCGAATACACAGGGCATGATCTTATATACTTTTGCCCGTTTTGTGGGTCTGTACTTTGATGCCTACAATTGGGATGCGGACAATGATCAAGCGGTCTGTGCCATTCAGGACAAGGGGAATGGTACGTATGTGTTAAAGATCAATGATCATTTTGCTGCGGGATATCAGTGTATCGATAACGGGAACATCCGCACCGCCTATTGTCAGGATGCATTGCTGGCGACGCTCGCCTGTGTCTCGTCCACACCGCAAAAGCTGTATGAGGGAATTTATGACATCTGCTATGGGGAGAAAATCTATCAGGCAAACCGATGGTATACGTTCGGAGACAGTCAGGTTTGTTATAAGAGCTCGGATAACTGTTATCTGAACCAGGCCGGAATCAAGGCGATCTATTATATCAAGGAAAAGTAGAGGAGCAGGAGTCATGAGACAGATAAGAAAACGAGTGTTGGCTTGTACACTGACAATGGCAATGATGTTTTGCCTGTTTCCAGTGATGACTCAGGCAGCTACCAAAAATATGACGATGTATGTGGGCGAAACGGTTTTGGTCTATCCGGGTAAACCGATCGCTAAGATTTCCAACACCAACGGGAAAGTGGTTCAGGTGAAGCGAGAGGAGCCGGATCATATCTATGCGACGCTTGTGGCAGCAAAGACAGGAAAATCAAAGGTGACGATGAAAACCGGATCTGGCACAGCGAAGATCAACGTCACAGTCAAGAAAGCGGATATTTCAATCAAGGTTTTGGCGGATGACAGCAGTGACAGTTATGTCTATCTGGCAGTGTCGAACAAGACCTCTAAATTTTTTGAACAGGCACTGATAGAATATACGATCAAGGATACAGAAGGCGTGATTTTGAAAAAAGACACAACGCGCGTTTTTAATCTGCCGGCAAAAACGGTGACACCGATGCAGCTATATCTGGATGTGGAGGATGCGAAATCGGTCAGGCTGTCGGACATCAGTGCGAAGGTTGTTGGACTACAGAATGATGCGAGAAATCGGTATGTGGACGCGTCATCAAAAATCAAGGTGAACATAAAAAATAAGTTTGAAAAAAGTAAGGAGATCACTGGCACCTTGTGTTGGAACAATACATCCAATCAGGCGGTGAGCCTGAGTTATTACGCAATGGTCTATGATTCCAAGAATCGGCTCATTGCAATGACAAGTCCGACGTATATGATGTTGAAGGCAGGGCAGAGCAACGTATCTGATAGTTATAGTGGCTTGCAGATACCAAAACCCAAAGGATATCATCATTACAAGTTGGTCAAAAGTGCCTATTATGTGAAGTTTGCACCGAAATGGATTTGAGCTTTTTTAAAACTTTGATATAATAGAGAGCAAATCATGCAACGTAGATTTACATTATGATTATAAAAGATATAAGGGAGGATTAGAGATGACAGATTTTGATACTTTGACAGCAGAAGCACCGACACTGGATTTCGGGGCATTTGATACACCGCAGGAAAAGGAAGTTCCCGCGCAGGCTGTGGCGCAAGCGGAAGTGATTCCGGCACCAAAAAATGATATGGATGATTCCATGCTCTCCGATGAGGAAAAGCGTATGGTAAATGAATTCGTGGATAAAATTGATCTCCGCAATTCTAATGCGGTGCTTCAGTACGGCGCGGGCACACAGAAAAAGATGGCAGATTTTTCAGAGAAGGCATTGGATAATGTGAAGACAAAGGACATGGGCGAGATCGGAGATATGATTACCTCGCTTGTTGTAGAACTGAAAAGCTTCGACGTCGAAGACGATGAGAAAGGTCTTGGCGCGTTATTCAAGAAGAAAGTCAACAAACTGACTGCCCTGCGCACGAAATACGACAAGACAGAAGTAAATGTGGAGAAGATCGCCGCCGCACTGGAGGGACATCAGATCCAGCTCATCAAGGATGCCCAGATGCTTGACCGGATGTATGAAATGAATCTGGCATATTTCAAGGAACTTTCCATGTATATCATTGCCGGAAAGAAAAAGATCGAGCAAGCGAAAAATAATGAATTAGCTGAGCTTCGCGCAAAAGCGCAGGAGACCGGCCTTCCGGAGGATGCGCAGGCTGCCAATGACTATGAGAATCTGATTGATCGGTTTGAAAAGAAATTATACGATCTGGAGCTGACGAGAAATATCGCATTGCAGACCGCACCGCAGATTCGTCTGGTACAGGGTTCAGACACTGTTATGGCAGAGAAGATCCAGTCCACACTGGTCAATACGATCCCGCTTTGGAAAAATCAGATGGTGATCGCTTTGGGCGTGGAACACTCCAATCAGGCGGCAGCCGCACAGCGTGCGGTGACGGATATGACCAATGAATTGCTCAAGAAGAACGCGCAGAACTTAAAGACCGCTACGATTGCCAGTGCAAAGGAAGCAGAGCGCGGCATCGTTGAGATCGAGACCTTAAAGCAGACCAACCAGTCGCTGATCGAGACGTTGGATGAGGTGATGAAGATTCAGACTGAGGGACGCAGTAAACGAGCTGCTGCTGAGGTGGAATTACAAAATATCGAGAATCAGTTAAAGGAAAAATTGTTAGAAGTAAGAAAATAAGAGAAATGAGAAGTACGGCAAAAAAGGCAGTGTTTTTTGATATCGACGGAACCTTGTGGGATCGCTACAATGTGATCCCTGAGAGCACCATAGAAGGAATTCGAGCGCTTCGGGCTGCGGGCAATTATGCGTTTATCTGTACCGGACGCACCAGAAGCTTTGTGCAGCATCCGAAGCTGCATGCAGTCGGCTTTGACGGTGTGCTGGCCGGCTGTGGCACACATATCGAGTATCAGGGAGAACTGCTCTATTATCACAAGGTCGAGCGGAAGCTGGCAATCGAAACACTTCATACACTGAGAGAGTATGACTTTTTCCCGATTCTGGAAGGAAAAGATTACATCTACTTTAATGAAGAAGAAAATGGATTTGGAGAAACCCCTTACGGGCAGAAGCTGATCCGTGAACTGGGAGACCGCCTGCGACGGGTAGATGTCTTTTTGGAAGAGGGAGAGGTGTCGAAATTTTCCTGTGGCATGAAAGATGGTGGAGATCCGGAGTGCTTTGAAAAGCTGTCACCGCATTTTCATCCATTGGTACACAATCCCGAGGTGGTGGAGTTCGTGCCAAACGGACACAGTAAAGCCACAGGAATTCAAAAAATCTGTGAATATCTTGGAGTCGATCTGGCTGATACGTATGCATTTGGGGACAGTGTGAATGATTTAGAGATGCTACGGGTCGTCGGCACGGGGATTGCTATGGGGAATGGAACCGAAGATGCAAAAGAGACGGCTGATTATATCACCAGCGACATCTATGAGGATGGTATTTACAATGGCTTAAAGCATTTTGAATTGATCTGAGTTGTTGGGAACCGGAAAACCGGTGAACATAAATGATGCTATTTTAAGGAACTGTGTATCGGGCACAGTTCCTTTTTTAAATAAAAAAACAAAATAAATTTAAAACGTGAGAAAAAATGAGTATAAGTGAGAAAAAAAGAGAATATATATAGAAAACTAGCAAAAATGAAACATGACTTTAGTTGCACATTGATAGTGAAACTCATAATATATGACTATCGGTTAGCACTCGCAAAAGTAGAGTGCTAGTAACACAAGATAAACAGAAAAAAAGAATTTCATTAAGGAGGTAATTATCATGAAATTAGTACCATTATTAGACAGAGTTGTGATCAAACAGTTAGAGGCTGAGGAAAAGACAAAATCAGGAATCATCCTTGCAAGTGCTGCACAGGAGAAACCACAGGAGGCAGTTGTTGTTGCAGTTGGACCGGGCGGAGTCATTGACGGTAAGGAAGTTGTGATGCAGGTAAAAGAAGGCCAGAAAGTGATCTACTCAAAATATGCCGGAACAGAAGTGAAATTAGACGGTGAAGAGTACATGATCGTAAAACAGAACGACATTTTAGCAATCGTAGAGTAATCATAAATCAGAGAAAATATAACAGAAAAAGGAGAATAGAATCATGGCAAAGGAAATTAAATATGGCGCAGATGCCAGAGCGGCTTTAGAGGCTGGTGTAGATAAGTTAGCAAACACAGTCAGAGTGACACTTGGACCAAAAGGACGTAACGTGGTATTGGATAAATCCTTCGGTGCTCCACTCATCACCAACGACGGTGTGACAATTGCAAAAGAGATCGAGTTAGAGGATGCATACGAGAACATGGGCGCACAGCTTGTAAAAGAAGTAGCAACCAAGACCAATGATGTTGCCGGAGACGGAACAACCACCGCTACTGTTTTAGCACAGGCTATGATAAAAGAAGGAATGAAGAACTTAGCAGCAGGTGCAAACCCGATCATCCTTAGAAAAGGAATGAAAAAGGCAACCGAGAAAGCGGTTGAGGCATTGGTTGAGATGAGCAAAACGGTAGACGGCAAGAATCAGATTGCAAAGGTTGCAGCAATCTCAGCGGGAGACGAGGAAGTCGGAAACTTAGTTGCGGATGCAATGGAAAAGGTTTCTAAAGATGGAGTGATCACGATTGAAGAGAGCAAGACCATGCAGACCGAGTTAGATCTGGTAGAAGGTATGCAGTTCGATCGCGGCTATATCTCAGCATATATGGCAACCGATATGGATAAGATGGAAGCTGTACTGGATGATCCGTATATCCTGATCACAGACAAGAAGATCAGCAATATTCAGGAGATCCTTCCGGTATTAGAGCAGATCGTTCAGTCCGGCGCAAGACTTTTGATCATCGCAGAGGATGTAGAGGGTGAGGCATTAACCACTCTGATCCTGAATAAATTAAGAGGA
>OBLI01002387.1_pt1 | contig 16136 bp, 11 predicted proteins | sample 1519701 | NCBI WGS metagenome assembly OBLI01 (sample SAMEA3663005, study PRJEB22513) | pig gut metagenome | biome: pig gut; feature: pig-associated habitat; material: faeces | place: France | collected 2012 | reverse complement strand
CAGATCAACGCCTTCTTTAAGGACGGATGCACGAAGTTTAAAGTTAATTAGGAATGGCAACAGTAAAACCATTTAAGGGTATTCGCCCTCCGAAGGAACTGGTGGAGAAAGTAGAGTCGCGCCCTTACGACGTGCTCAACTCCGAAGAGGCACGAGCCGAGGCAGGCGACAATGAGATGAGCCTATATCATATCATCAAACCCGAAATCGACTTCCCCGAGGGAACAAGCGAGTATGACCCGCGCGTATATGAGAAAGCCGCCGAGAACTTCCAGAAGTTCCAGGACAAAGGCTGGCTCGTGCAGGACGACAAGGAAAACTACTATATCTATGCCCAGACAATGAACGGCAAGACTCAGTATGGACTCGTCGTCGGAGCATACGTCGATGACTATATGACAGGCAAGATCAAGAAGCACGAACTCACTCGCCGCGACAAGGAAGAGGACCGCATGAAGCACGTGAGGGTCAACAATGCCAACATCGAACCCGTGTTCTTCGCCTATCCCGACAACAAGGTGCTCAACGACCTCATCATGCGCTATGCCGCCACCGAGCCCGAGTACGACTTCATTGCCCCCATCGACGGATTCCAGCATCAGTTCTGGGTCATCTCCGACGAGAAGGACATCGAAACCGTCACCAACGAGTTTGCCAAGATGCCAAGCATGTATATCGCTGACGGACATCACCGCTCCGCCGCCGCTGCTCTTGTGGGTGCCGAGAAAGCCAAGCTCAACAAGGATCACAAGGGCGACGAGGAGTACAACTACTTCATGGCAGTGTGCTTCCAGGCATCCCAGCTCACCATCCTCGACTACAACCGCGTGGTGAAAGACCTCAACCGCATGGAGCCCGTAGAGTTCCTGCGCAAACTCGGTCGCAACTTCATCGTCGAGGACAAGGGCGAGGAGATCTACAAGCCCCAGCAGCTCCACGAGTTCTCGCTCTATCTCGACAAGCACTGGTATTCACTCAAGGCCAAGGAGGGTACCTACGACAACAACGACCCCATCGGCGTCCTCGACGTGGATATCTCCAGCCGACTCATCCTCGACGAACTTCTCGGCATCAAGGACCTGCGTGGCAGCAACCGCATCGACTTCGTGGGTGGACTCCGTGGACTCGGCGAACTCAAGCGTCGTGTCGATAGTGGTGAGATGCGCTTGGCTCTCGCTCTCTATCCCGTGTCAATGCAGCAGATTATGGATATCGCCGACAGTGGCAACATCATGCCACCCAAGGCCACATGGTTTGAGCCAAAGCTCCGCTCAGGACTCGTTATCCACAAACTTATTTAGGAATTAGGGATTAGGAATTAGGGATTAGGAATTAAATGCCAAAGCGCAGCCAATTCCTAATTCCTCATTCCTAATTCCTAATTTAAAAAAGGAATGGACTCATACAAGACGATAAGTGAAAACAAAACAGGCGAGGGATACTACACCGAAAAGCGTAGCAAGTTCCTCGCCTTTGCGCATCATGTCGAGACAGCAGATGATGTGAAGGAGATTGTGGCCCAATACCGCAAGAAATACTTCGACGCACGCCACGTCTGTTGGGCGTATATGCTCGGACACGAGCGCACCGACTTCCGTGCCAACGACGATGGCGAACCCAGCAGCACTGCCGGCAAACCTATCCTCGGGCAAATAAACAGCCGTGAGCTCACCAATGTCCTTGTGGTGGTGATAAGATACTTTGGAGGAGTGAAACTCGGCACCAGCGGTCTTATCGTGGCATATAAGGAGGCAGCAGCCCTTGCCCTCGACGATGCCGACGTCGAAGAGCGCTTGATAGAGGAACTGATCACCTATTCCTTCACCTATGTCATGATGAACGACGTCATGCGCATTGTCAAGGACCTCCAGCCCCGCATCGTCTCCCAAACCTTCGACAACACCTGCGAGATCACCCTAGCCATCCGCCGCTCCCAAGCCGAACAACTCAAGCAACGCCTAGCGCAACTCTCGTTTTAATTAGGGATTAGGAATTAGGAATTAGGAATTATAAAAAAGGCGACACCGTATGATAACGGCATCGCCTATTAAATGTTTATTATCGCAAACGACTTTAATTTTTTAATATTTTAATTTTTTAATTTCGCTTGCGACTCCGTCGCGAGCGACTTACTCTCCCTTCTCCATCTGAGCCTTGAGCTGAGCAAGAACATCGATGTCACCGAGAGTAGTAGCAGCAGGCTGGTTGTCGATCTTCACAACATCCTCCTTCTTAGCGCGAGGCTTCTTGGCAGCGCGCTTCTCCTCACGCTGAGCATCCTCGAATGTGCGGCTGTGTGAAAGGATGATACGCTTGCTGTCCTTGTTGAACTCGATAACCTTGAATGGCAGTTCCTCACCGAGAGTAGCCTGAGTGCCATCCTCCTTAACGAGATGCTTAGGAGTAGCAAATCCCTCAACGCCCTTCTCAAGCGAAACCACAGCACCCTTCTCGAGCAGTTCAACAATCTTGCCCTCGTGAACGCTGCCTACAGTGTAAGTAGCCTCAAACTGATTCCAAGGATTGTCCTCAAGCTGCTTGTGTCCGAGGCTCAAGCGACGGTTGTCCTTGTCGATGTCGAGAACGACAACGTCGATCTCTGCGCCCACCTGAGTGAACTCTGAAGGATGCTTCACCTTCTTGGTCCACGACAAGTCGCTGATGTGGATAAGTCCGTCAACGCCCTCCTCGAGCTCAACGAATACACCGAAGTTAGTGAAGTTGCGCACCTTGGCAGTGTGCTTGCTGCCAACAGGATACTTAACCTCGATAGCCTCCCATGGATCCTCCTTAAGCTGCTTGATACCAAGGCTCATCTTGCGCTCGTCGCGGTCGAGAGTCAGGATAACAGCCTCCACCTCGTCGCCAACGCTCAGGAAGTCCTGAGCAGAGCGCAGGTGCTGGCTCCATGACATTTCGCTCACGTGGATAAGTCCCTCCACGCCCGGCTGAATCTCTACGAATGCACCATAGTCGGCGATAACGACAACCTTGCCCTTCACCTTGTCGCCCACCTTCAGGTTGGCATCCAGGGCATCCCATGGGTGCGGAGTCAGCTGCTTCAGTCCGAGAGCGATACGCTTCTTCTCGTCGTCGAAGTCGAGGATAACCACGTTGATCTTCTGGTCGAGCTCCACCACCTTGTGTGGATCGTCCACGCGTCCCCAAGAGAGGTCAGTGATGTGGATGAGTCCGTCAACACCGCCGAGGTCAACAAACACACCGTAAGAAGTGATGTTCTTGACAGTACCCTCGAGAATCTGACCCTTCTCCAGCTTCGAGATAATCTCGCGCTTCTGAGCCTCAATCTCCTCTTCGATAAGAGCCTTGTGCGAAACGACTACATTGCGGAACTCCTGGTTGATCTTCACAACCTTGAACTCCATAGTCTTGTTAACAAACTGGTCGTAGTCGCGTATAGGATGAACGTCAATCTGGCTACCGGGCAAGAAAGCCTCGATACCGAATACGTCAACAATCATACCGCCCTTAGTGCGGCACTTGATGAATCCCTGAATAACCTCCTGGTTCTCGAGGGCAGCGTTAACGCGATCCCAGCTCTTGCTGAGGCGTGCCTTCTTGTGCGAAAGGATAAGTTGACCCTTGCGGTCCTCCTGGTTTTCTACGTAAACCTCTACCTTGTCGCCCACCTTAAGGTCGGGATTGTAGCGGAATTCGCTTGCGGGGATGATACCGTCGCTCTTGTAGCCGATGTTGACGATAACTTCCTTCTTGTCCACTGAGATTACAGTACCCTCAGTCACCTGATGCTCACTCACCTTGTTCAAGGTTTCGTCGTAAGCCTTGTCCAGCTCTTCCTTGCTGACGTTAGCCGATGTGCCATTCTCAAACTCTTCCCAATTGAAGTCGTCCAATGGCTTGACGTTGTTTGTTAATTCTGACATAATTTAATTAAATGTTTTTTTAAAATAAAGTTAGACTTTATGTGAACTATTAGCCGGCTTTAGCCGACGATTTTTGAAAATCGGGTGCAAAGGTACGAATAAATTAGGAATTAGGGATGAGAAATTAGGAATTAATCTCTTGATTTATGATTATTTAACGTAATGCAGACTGAGTATCATCTTGCTATTGATTTTTTTTAGTAATTTTGCAGCCGTACGCTAAATTAATCATTAAATTTATATTATTGTTATGAAGAAGATTATCAATACGATTGTATTTCTTGTAGTATTATTATTTTTACTTGTTTCATGCGAGAAAGTGACAGTGGGGAATAATACCCGTTCCGACGGCAAAGTTAACGTGTGTATATCATTCAGTGATTTTAATTATACTATAGAAGAGGACACGCGCGCGTCGGATAAAACGCTCTACGAGGCTAAGGTTGATCGTATCGCCCTCTCGGTGTTCAACGATAAGGGGAGTTTGGTCTTTTCTACCTCAAAGAGCAGTTCAGATGATGATTTCGACCAAATCACATGCACCATATATCCAGGCGATTATACCTTTGTCGTTGTGGCTCATAAGGCAAGTACCAATAGCGAGAACGCCGCTGAGATTATATCCCCAGAAAGTGCAAAGATCACCACCTCTAAATTCTCAAAAACATTTGCTGTGAAACAGTTGGTGACTATTGCAGCCGACACGAGTAATGAAGTTGTTATAGATCTTGGTAAACGAATCACGTCGCAGTTTCAAATGGTGACACTTGACGAACAGCCCGATGATGTCGTGACATGTGAGATAATCATAAATTCATCAGCGGCGTTGACCACAGATTACTCCTTTAATCCCACTACCGGTTTTTCCTTGGACGAATATCAATATAAGGTGAATATAAATATAGCGGCTAAGTCGATTAAGGGAAAATCACTTGGAGCTCATTGCCTTGTTAATGGAGACAAACAGATTGTGGATGTTATTGTGAACATGAAGGACGCCTCGGGCAATATCGTCAAGTCGCACACATTCAGCGATGTCCCGTTGATGCCCCACAGGGTGACGAAGGCCACAGGCTATTTCTTTAATTCCTCAACAAAAACGTCATTCGTCATCGATGATAGTTTAGAGGAGGATGCTATTATCGAGTTTTAAAAAAAGGCGCAGTTTTTATTCTGCGCCTATATTTTTCTTCTTCTTTTTCTTCTTCCCAAACAAGTCTAAAATACTTCGGAAATCCTTTTTCATTATGAGGCCCACGCCCTGGGTGTTGAGACTGGACTTGGTGAAATAGCGGTCGTTGGTCTGATTATAGACCTTGACGGCAAGATTGCCGTTGGGAAGGAGGAGATAGCGAATGTCGAAGTCGCCAATGAAGTTGGTGTTGGCGGTGTTGACATTGTCGCGATAACCAAACTGTCCGTTGATGAGTAGGCGGTTGTTGAGAAGGCGTCCGTTGACGGTGCCTTCATATTCGGCGTTGTTCCATCCCTCGTCGCCCGTGGAGATATTCGCTCCGAAATTCCAGTTGTCGTTCTTGATGACTGTGTTGAGAACACTGCTTATCTGAGAGGAGATGGTGCCGGAGAGTAGGCTCTGCATGGCGAGCGAGGTCTCGCTCTGCTCGCGCGAGGTGGAGTTGTTGGTGCCGGTGGGGTAGAAGCGCCCAATGCCAAGAAGATAAACCACCTGCTGGTTGAGCTCGTCCTCGGAGTTGAGCACGGAACGTATCATCTGCTTCTCGTCGGCGCTAACGGTGGGCATGTCGAGGTCGAAACTAACCTGTGGATTGCGCGCCACACCGCCGATGTTCATGAGGCAGTTGACCTTGATGGTGTTGTTGGTGAAACTGTTGCCCACATTCAGGTCGGCAAGCGACACTCCGTTGACGGTGTATATAGCCTGAAGATTGAGCGCGGCATCATAGGGATTGCCGCCGAAGACGAAGGTGCCGCCCTCGCGGAAGGTGAAGTTCTTCTTGATGATGTTCTGTATGGTGATGCCATAGGTGCCACGGTCGAGGGTGTAGGTGCCGAAGAGATTGAACGCCCCCTTATTATAATAGGTGGCGCGAAGCATGCCGTTGCCCTGCATGGTGATGTAGTCGTTGGTGTGGCTGTCCATCAATAGGCGGATGGTGGCGTCGGGGGTGCAGTTGATGTTGAAGTTGAGGAACATGTCCGAAGAGAAATCCTCGGGGGAATTAGGAATTAGGGATGAGGAATTAGGAATTAGGGATGAGGACGAGTTGTTGAGCGAAGGCGAAAAATTAGGAATTAGGGATGTCACGTCATTCCACTTGATGAACTCCTGATTGGAGATCTGGTCGTTGGTGGAGGCATTATATACAAAGGTGGAACCCTTGCGGGGGGTGACGTCGATGTCCATGCGGAGGTAGCCACTGCGACCGTGGATGCCCACATTGCCGTCGGCAAAGACGGTGCCGTAGAAGGTGTCGTTGCCGAAGTCGCGGAAGTCGTAGGCAAGGAGATTGGACGCCCTGACATCGAGGTCGTAGCTCAGACGGGTGAGGTGCTTGTGATGGATGAAGCCGTTGACATAGCCGGGATTGCCATAGGCGTCGCGTATGACGGCGTCCTTGAGCTCTATCTCGTCGGGCACAAGGCTGACGGCGATATTGTCGAGGGTGTAGCGGCAGTTGAGCGGACGGATCATCGCACTGCCGTTGACAAGGAGGTCGCCAGTGAGGTTGATGGTGCTGAGCGGTCCGGCAAGGCGCACCTTGCCCACGGCTCGCCCGTCGATGTCGCTGACGAACGACTTGGTGAACGAGTGCATGAAGTCGATATGCGTGGAGTCAGCCTCGATGGCGAGGTCGATATAGTTGCGCTTGGGCGATACATATCCATAGATGATGGTGCGGGCGTCGGGCCCGTCGTTGGCAATGGCGTCGATGTCTATCTGACTCTCCTCCTTGTTCCAGTTGACCGCGGCACTGAGCACTCCCATGCGCCCGTGCTCGAAGAGGAAATCATCCACGGTGAGATTGGCATTTGCCGAGAAATCGCCGAAGGGAGCCACGACGAGGGCACGACCCGACGCACTGCCGTCGAAATCCACGGAGTGGAAGTTGACGAGGTCGAGGACGTAGCGCACGTCGATGCCGTTGAGGTCGATGTGCAGCGAGTCGCTCTTGCTGTCGCTCGCCGTGCCGTTGACAATGATATGCTGCCCCTCGTGGGCTATGGTGAACTCATGGATGTCGATGTGCTTGGGGGTGTAGTGGATGTCGGACGACTTGACAAGCCATGTCTTGTCGCCGATGGTGATGTCGGAGGGCTTCACCACGACATGAGCATAGGTGACGCCCTGACTGGTCTTGCAAAAGGACGAGGTGGCATTGAGGCGCCCGCTGTTCTTGCCCTCGTTGAGCCAGTTGAGCGACATATCCACAAGGTTGTCGGCGGCATGGCAGCGCGCATCGAGGTCGAGCAGGTCGCCATTGTCCTGATGCTTCTTCACCTCAGCCGAGCAGATAAGACTGTCGGCGAAGGAGTGGACGAAGAGGTTGGCATTGCTGAAGAGTTTGCCGTCGTAGGCGAAGAGGGGTGCCTCGCACTCCACAATCATCGACTTCTGGTCATCGGCGACGCTGGAACGGAGGATGAGGGGGCGGCGCAGGTCGAGGGGTATGCCCAGCAGGGGCTGCATCCACTTGGTGGAGTTGAGATGGGCCATGAGGGTGAAGTTGTTGTCGCCCCCGGAGGTGTTGCCCTTGGGCGAAATCACGGGGATGTGGCGCCCGAGCTGCGAGGTGATGCTGGTGAGGAGGGTGGGGTAGTTGAAATGGCCCGTGAGCATGGCATAGCCGAAGTCGCTCTCGAGGACGAGGTAGTGGCCCTGGGTATCGAAGCCCGAGCGCACCTGCAGGTTGTTGATGGTGCATGTGTCGGAGGACGACGTCATGCGGAAGTCGCTGAGGGTGACGACGCCCTTGGAGTCGTTGACGCCCGACGCCTGTAGGTCGGCGGTGAGTGACGTGGAGAAGACGGCATCGCCCCACTTGTCGGAGAGACGGGTGACTGAGGGGCGGAAATTGTCGAGACGCGCCTCGACGACGAGTTGCTTGCCCTTGCCCTGGGCGCCAAACTCGCCCTCGGCGGTGAGACTGATGTTGGGATCGTCGATGGAGAGATGACCCGTGACGGTGTTGCGCGCATAGGCTCCGTTGAACGTGATATTATTATATGTGTATCCGTTGTAGGCAAAACGCGACACTACGCCCTCGGCATTCACTGTGGGACTGGCGCCCTTGGGCATCGAACCCGAGAGGGTGATGGCGGTGGAGACATTGCCCAGGCGCGACTCGGAGAGGAGGGTGCCGAGGGAGATGTCGGTGGCTGACACGTTGCCGCGGAAATGCCTGTGGGCGTCGAGGGTCATGTCGATATCGGCACTGCCTGCACCCGTGGCTACTGCCGCCGACGTGGTGATGACACCCGAGGGGGTGGCATGGCCGCGCCCGTGGAGGGTGATGTCGCCAAGGCGATATATGGCGGCGGGGATGGAGGCTTGCTTGCCGTCGATATTCCGGGCAAGGAAGTCGAGGGTCTTTGCCGAGGCATGGAAATCATCGATGTTGACACTCCAACTGGCATGGGGACGCGACGACTCATACCATCCGTTGAGCGACGCGGAGAGGTCGCCCGAGGTGGAGGTGAGGCGCAGCGCACCGACATTGATGCGGCGGCGCGTGCCGTCGAGGGAGAGGGCAAGATGGAGGGTGCTGTGGAAATCTCTCAGCGGGGGAACAAGTGCCGACACGTCGGAGAGGGTGATGTCGGACGACTTGAGGCGAGCGGAGTAGGTGAGGGTGTTCATATCCACCTTGCCGTCGGGGGCAAGGCGATAGCGCGCGGTGAAATCGTCGATATTCATAATGGAGTGGGGCAGACGAAGGGAGAAATCCGTGAGATGGCATCCCGTGGGACCTGCCGCAAGGCGAAACTGGACATCCTCAATCTTGAGGCCCGACTGCTCGGCGGCGGTGAGTTGGTTGAGTTCCACATTGAGCGAGTCATTGGTGAGGGCGTCCAGGCGCACGTAGGTGCCTATGCCCGTGAGCCGCAGGTGGTTGGGGTCGAGACGCCCGGGTGTGTGGGGACGGTCGAGGCGGTCGTATTGCACCGAGCAGTGGCGCATGATGAACGAGTTGACGCTGACGTCGAGGGGCTTCTTGGCCTTGGTGGAGTCCTTGGAGGCAAGGGCGTCGAGGGCAAACTGGAAGTTGGGGGCGCTGGCGGCATCCTTGCGATAGAGGCGGAAATGGGTGGAGAACACCTGTGCCGAGGATATGCGCACGCGACCCTCGACGAGTTGCCACGGGTCGATGCGCACGGCAAGACGGGCTGCGCTCACCATGGGCTGACCCTGCTGGTCGTAGATGGTGGTGTTGTCGATGACAACGCGGTTGAGGAATCCCAAATCCACTCGCCCTATCTCGACGCGGGTGTCGAGGGTGGAGGCAAGCACCGACGCCACGCCCGACGCCACGGCTCCCTGGATATAGGGTATATGCAGCAACACGGCAATCAGCAGATAGAGGCTGACTACCGTCCACAGTATCACATTTATTATATATTTAATATACTTCAAGACGTTGGTTCTTTTTTGTTACACAGACATTACAAAATGATTGCTAATGCTGCAAATCCGCCACAAAATTACAAAAAAATGTAGCAAAAACGACTTTTTGTTGAATGAATGTGTCAATAATTTAATTTTTTTATGTAATTTTGCAGCGATTATAGAGAATAATGTCTAACAAAGTATAATAAAATGGCTAATTTATTCAGATTGCGCAAAGGTCTTGACATCAATCTTGCCGGAAAGGCTGAAAAGAAAAAAATTCAGCTGAAATCCAACGGCAAGTATGCCTTGCAACCCGACTGCTTCACCGGCGTGGTGCCGAAGGTGGTGGTGAAGGAAGGCGACAAGGTTAAGGCCGGCGACGCATTGTTTATCAACAAGAACTGTCAGGAGATGAAGTTTGCATCTCCCGTGAGCGGTACGGTGACTGCCGTCGAGAGAGGGGAGCGCAGAAAGGTGCTCGCCGTGAAGGTGGATGCCGACGCCAACCAAGTGTTCACTGATTTCGGAGTAAAGGACGTGAAGAAAATGAGCGGCGACGAGGTGAAGGCCTCGCTGCTCGAAGCCGGACTCTTCGGCTACATCAACCAGTTGCCATACGACGTGGTGACTACGCCCGACTCCAATCCCAAGGCTATCTTTGTGTCGGCTCTGAGGGACAAACCATTAGCTGCCGACTTTGCCTTCGAACTGGAAGGACAGGAGAAGGAATGGCAGGCTGGACTCACGGCTCTGTCGAAGATGGCAAAGACGTATCTCGGTGTAGGACCGGAGCAGTTGGACGTGAAGGGCTTGGCTAATGTGGAGGATGTAGTGGTGAACGTGTTCGACGGTCCGTGTCCCGCAGGCAACGTGAGCGTACAGGTGAATCATGTGTCGCCGGTGAACAAGGGCGAAGTGGTGTGGACGGTGGATCCATCGGCTGTCATCTTCTTCGGACGACTCTTCCTCACGGGCAAGGTGAACCTCAGGCGCACGGTGGCTCTCGTGGGTAGCGAGGTGAAGCAGCCCCAATATGCCGACATGCTCGTGGGCGAGGAACTGCAGACGCTGCTCAGCAACTCATACGACGCCACGCACAAAGTGAGAATCATCAACGGAAACGTGCTCACAGGACGTGTGACTACAAAGGACGGATTCTTAGGTGCTCATTCGTCGGAGATAACCGTAATCCCCGAGGGCGACGACGCCGACGAGTTGGCTGGATGGATAATGCCCCGACTGAAGCAGTTCTCGGTAAACCGCAGTTACTTCTCATGGCTCTTCGGCAAGAAGAAGGCTTATTCGCTCGACGCGCGCATCAAGGGCGGACAGCGCCACATGATTATGAGCGGCGAATATGACAAGGTGATCCCCATGGACATCTATCCCGAATATCTCGTGAAGGCTATCATCACCGGCAACATCGACAAAATGGAGCAGTTGGGCATATACGAGGTAAGTCCTGAGGACTTCGCACTGGCCGAGTTTGTGGATAGTTCGAAACTCGAACTGCAACGCATCGTGCGCGAGGGACTCGACATGCTGAGACGGGAAAATAATTAGGAATTAGGAATTAGGAGTTAGGAATGACTGCGCTTTAACATCCGCGATAACATCCGCTGTAGGGTCTTACCTCGTGTAAGACCGAATCAACCGGAAGGCTATACGGCGGGCGGTCTTACACGAGGTAAGACCCTACATAGGCGGAATGAGCCAGACATCAACTAAGCAATAAAGAATAATTATGAGTTTAAGAAGTTATCTCAATAAGATTAAGCCGAACTTCGAGAAGGACGGTAAGCTTCACGCCTTTCGCAGCGTGTTCGACGGATTTGAGACATTCCTCTACGTGCCCAACGACACGGCAAAGAGCGGTGTGCATATCCACGATGCGATTGACTCGAAGCGAATAATGAGTATGGTGGTGATAGCATTGCTGCCCGCCCTGCTCTTTGGTATGTATAATGTGGGCTATCAGAACTACCTGGCTGCGGGAACGCTCGCCACGGCAAGTTTCTGCGAGGTGTTCTTCTACGGATTCCTCGAGGTGTTGCCCAAGATTCTCGTGAGCTACATCGTGGGACTCGGCATCGAGTTTGCATGGGCTCAGTGGAAGGGTGAGGAAATACAGGAGGGTTATCTCGTTTCCGGTATCATCATACCGATGATTGTGCCAGTGGGATGCCCAATATGGATGATTGCCATCGCGGTGGCTTTCGCCGTGGTGTTTGCCAAGGAAATATTCGGCGGCACGGGTATGAACATCTTCAACGTGGCTCTCGTGGCGCGCGCCTTCCTCTTCTTCTCTTATCCTACGAAGATGAGCGGCGACACTGTGTGGGTGGCTCAGGATTCCATCTTCGGACTCGGAAACACCCTGCCCGACACATTCGCACAGGCCACACCGCTCGGACAGTTGGCGGCAGGCACTGACGTAACTGCTTCGCTCTCAGATGCTATCCTCGGATTCATTCCAGGAAGTATTGGAGAGACAAGTGTCATCGCAATCGCCATCGGTGCCGTAATCCTCCTCTGGACTGGCATCGCATCATGGCGCACAATGCTGAGCGTGGTGATAGGTGGAAGTGTGATGGCTGTGGTGTTCGAACAGACAGGACAGTCGATCACATGGTATGAGCACTTGGTATATGGCGGATTCGCCTTCGGTGCCGTGTTCATGGCTACCGACCCCGTGACAAGTGCGCGCACCGACTGCGGCAAGTGGATCTACGGATTTATCATCGGTGCTCTCGCTGTGATCATCCGTGTGATGAACCCCGGATTCCCCGAGGGCATGATGCTGGCTATCCTCTTCGGTAATATGATGGCTCCGCTCATCGACCACTATGTGGTGGAGGCGAATGTGAAGAAGAGAGCGAAGAGAATTAGAAAATAGGATAGTTATAATGGGAAGTTATAATAAGAAGTTATAATGGGAAGTTATAATAAGAAGTTATAATAAGAAGTTATAATGGGAAGTTATAATAGAAGTTATAATGGGAAGTTATAATGAGCCAATAGTTTCAGCGCAGAGACATATGGCCTTCCATAACTCCTCTTCAAAACTCCCCTTCAAAACTCCCCTTCATAACTCCCCCAAAATAAAAAAGATATGAATACAAATAAGAATTCCTACATTATTATATATAGTGCGGTGCTTGTGATTGTCGTGGCATTCCTGCTCGCCTATATATTCCAGGCTCTCAAACCGATGCAGGACGTGAATGTGGCGCTCGACAAGAAAAAGCAAATTCTTGCAGCACTCAACATACGCGACCTCGGTGACGTGGAGTCGGCTGAGAAATATAAGCAGGTGGTGAAGGCTGACATGATCGTGGATGCCAACGCACAGGTGATTGAGCAGGGAGAACAGGGCGGAGAGAACGCCGCGTTCAAACTCAACAGTGCTGACTACAAGGCCGGACGACTCGCAGTGTATGAATGCGAGGTGGACGGCAAGAAGAAATATGTCATACCGGTATATGGTATGGGACTCTGGGGCCCCATCTGGGGATATATCGCCCTCGACGAGGACAAGAACACCGTCTTCGGTGCATACTTCAACCACGACAGCGAGACTGCCGGACTGGGTGCCGAAATCAAGGACAGCAAGGCTTGGCAGGACCAGTTTAAGGGCAAGAAGATATTTGCCGCCGACGGACAGGAGATTGCCATCGCAGTTAAGAAGAAGTCGGACGTGAAGAATCCTGCGTCGGAATGTGACGCCGTGACGGGTGCCACACTCACATCCGACGGTGTGAGCCTCATGCTGCAGGACTGCTTCAAGAAATATATTAATTATCTAAAGAAATAAGGAGGGACACAGACTATGAGTAAATTGTTTTCGAAGGAGAATAAGGAAGTGTTCAGCAATCCGCTGAATCTCGACCATCCTATTTTGGTGCAGGTGCTCGGTATCTGTTCTGCCCTCGCCGTGACATCACAGCTCAAACCGGCTATCGTGATGGGACTGGCAGTGACGGTGATCACGGCATTTGCCAACGTCATCATCTCGCTCATCCGCAAGACTATCCCAATGCGCATACGTATCGTGGTGCAGCTCGTCGTTGTGGCTGCCCTCGTGACTATCGTCAGTCAGATTCTCAAGGCATTCGCCTATGACGTGAGCGTGCAGCTCTCGGTGTATGTGGGTCTTATCATCACCAACTGTATCCTGATGGGTCGCCTTGAGGCTTTCGCCATGATGAACAAGCCTTGGCCCAGCTTCATCGACGGTGTGAGCAACGGACTGGGATATGCCATGATACTCGTGATTGTGGGTGGAGTGAGGGAGTTCTTCGGCAGAGGCTCGCTGCTCGGATTCCAAATCCTGCCCGATGCGGTGTATGACTTCGGATACGTCAACAACGGTATGATGACTATGCCGGCAATGGCGCTCATCCTGTTAGGATGCGTGATATGGGTGCACAGGGCGTGGTTCTTCAAAGAGAAATAACTCTTTGAAGATATTAAAGAATTAAAGAATTAAAAAATTAAAAGATTTTACGATGATAAATCTGTTTTTTAGATCCATATTCGTGGACAACATGATATTCGCGTTCTTCCTGGGAATGTGCTCATTCTTAGCAGTGTCGAAGAACGTGAAGACATCACTCGGACTAGGTATCGCCGTGACATTCGTGCTCATGGTGACAGTGCCCGTCGATTACCTGTTGCAGACAAAGATCTTAGGTGCCAACTGCCTCGTGGAGGGCGTTGACCTCTCTTATCTGAGTTTCATACTCTTCATCGCTGTCATCGCAGGTATAGTGCAGCTCGTGGAGATGATTGTCGAGAGATTCTCGCCATCACTCTATGCCGCACTCGGTATCTTCCTCCCCCTGATAGCAGTAAACTGCGCCATCATGGGTGCGTCGCTCTTCATGCAGCAGAGAATAAATCTCGACCCCTCCAATTCGCAGTATATCGGCAGTGTGCTCGACGCACTGGTATATGCCCTCGGTTCGGGTCTCGGATGGACACTCGCCATCATCTCGATGGGTGCCATACGCGAGAAGATGGAATACAGCGATGTGCCAAAGCCATTGCAGGGATTGGGAATAACGTTTATTACAGTAGGACTCATGGCTATGGCTATGATGTGCTTCTCAGGTCTTAAAATCTAAAAACTAAGGAGGATAGAAGATATGTTTATATTGGTAAGCATAGGAGCGTTTCTCACAGTGATTCTGCTCATCGTCATTCTGCTGCTCGTGGCAAAGAAATACCTTTCGCCCAGCGGCAACGTGAACATCACCATCAACGGAGACAGGACAATATCGGTAGGACAGGGTTCGAGCCTGATGACTACCCTCAACGAGAACGGCATCTTCCTGCCATCGGCATGCGGCGGCAAGGCTTCGTGCGGACAGTGCAAGGTGCAGGTGCTCGAAGGAGGAGGCGAGATTCTCGACTCCGAGAAGCCCCACTTCACACGCAAGGAAATCAAGGACCACTGGCGACTGGGATGCCAGTGCAAGGTGAAGAGCGACATGAACATCCGCGTGCCCGAGAGCGTACTCGGAGTGAAGGAATACGAGTGTACGGTGATCTCCAACAAGAACGTCGCCACGTTCATCAAGGAGTTCAAGGTGCAGTTGCCCAAGGGCGCACACATGGACTTCCTCCCGGGTTCGTATGCACAGATCAAGATTCCCGCATTCTCAATCGACTACGACAAGGACATCGACAAGAGTCTTATTGGCGACGAGTATCTGCCCGCATGGCAGAAATTCGGACTGTTCCCGCTGAAGTGCGTGAACACCGAGCCCACCATCCGTGCCTACTCGATGGCAAACTATCCCGCCGAGGGCGACGTGTTCATGCTCACGGTGCGTATCGCCACTCCGCCGTTCAAGCCCGACCGCAGCGGATTTATGGATGTTAATCCGGGTATCGCATCGTCGTATATCTTCACCCTCAAACCGGGTGACAAGGTGGTGATGAGCGGTCCTTACGGAGATTTCCATCCTCACTTCGACTCGAAGCGCGAGATGATATGGGTAGGTGGTGGTGCCGGTATGGCTCCGCTGCGCGCGCAGATTATGCACATGACAAAGACTCTGCACACTACCGACCGCGAGATGCACTATTTCTATGGTGCGAGAGCACTGAACGAGGTGTTCTATCTCGACGACTTCCTCGGACTGGAGAAGGAATATCCCAACTTCCACTTCCACTTGGCACTCGACCGTCCCGACCCCGCTGCCGATGCAGCAGGAGTGAAATACACCGCTGGATTCGTGCATCAGGTGATGTACAACACTTATCTGAAGGACCACGAGGCTCCCGAGGATATCGAATACTACATGTGCGGTCCCGGACCGATGTCGAAGGCTGTCGTAGGTATGCTCGACTCCCTCGGCGTGGAGCCCGAGTCAATCATGTACGATAACTTTGGAGGATGATTCTTGGAATTAGGAATTAGGAATTAGGAATTAGGAATTAGGAATTAGGAAACAACGTTCGACGAAGTCAATAGGCTGCGCTTGGACATTTTCTAATTCCTAATTTTTTTTGGCACGGAAATCCACGGCTTTTTCAAAGACACGGCTTTTTTTTATTAGGCACGGAAAACACGGATTAGCACGGATTTTCCTTGTCCGCGTTATCACCCGTTGTAGGGTCTTACCTCGTGTAAG
>OBLI01002386.1_pt1 | contig 16141 bp, 14 predicted proteins | sample 1519701 | NCBI WGS metagenome assembly OBLI01 (sample SAMEA3663005, study PRJEB22513) | pig gut metagenome | biome: pig gut; feature: pig-associated habitat; material: faeces | place: France | collected 2012 | reverse complement strand
GGAATAAGACCCTCGTTTGTCAAGTCACTGGAAGAAAGACCAAGACCACGAGTAAGCTTACTATCCATACCCACGCCGTAGGAGATGGCTGCATCAGAAACACCAGGTGATTTGCCACCCTCAATAGTCTCATCCGAGGAACAAGCAGAAAGAGCTGTTCCCATAAGGATGGCGGCAGCCGCCGCCCATCCTGAATAGAATCTTTTCTTTTTCATTAATGAAATAATTTAAGTTTAACTTATAAAAAACGTCGCAAAGGTACAAAGAACCATAAAGATAGAAGAAAAATCCCAAACTTCCTTCAAATTTTAACATTTCGTTTTTTGGATTGATAAAATTGCAGAATAAAAACATAAAAAACACCATCTTTTTTTTGGATATTCCAATAAAAAGACGTATTTTTGCAATTCAAAACAAAATATCTTGTTATGGACAAGGAACGATATATGGTTGTTGACACCGCGGAAGACTGCAGAAAGAAGTATCTGACAGAGGACATAGCCTATGTCAGTGAGCTATCTCCGTACCTGTTGGAAGTGCGGTTCAACAATGGCAAGGTATTCAGATATGGCACCACCCGCCTGAAATATCTCAAGAATCCCACCCTTGTTGACATCGAGGGCAAGGGAGTGTATTACAAACGCAGAAAATTGGAAAATGTGTCAAGGATACTAAGATACTCCAACGGAAAGGAAACCTATTACCATATTATATATAATAAGGTATATAGCCATGGCGTATATCCAGAATACTGCGAGGAACACGAGCTGCACGTCAGCCGTTTCTCCATTGAAAAGAACAGTGGCACCCTTTGGGAGTTTATCCATAAGGTTATATTGGAAACCGGCCCCATGAACGATGACGGCAAGGTCGCGACAGAATTTGCCTTCAAGAGAGTGGACACCGACCGTGACGATGTACCTCTTGCCCAGTATCTTGGATTCAAGGACACGTTCAAGAAACACAGGCTTCCCAAAACAATAATCTATCCTTTCGGCTGCAACGCGAGCCAGAAGGCGGCAGTGGAAGAAGCCCTTGCCAACCAGCTCAGTGTTATAGAAGGGCCGCCCGGAACCGGGAAAACCCAAACCATCCTGAACATCATAGCCAACCTTATTATTCAAAAGAAGAACGTACTTATATCCTCCTTCAACAATTCCGCTGTACTGAATGTATCGGAAAAGTTGAAGAAAGAGGGCATGGACTTCATTGTAGCCAAAATCGGGTCAAGCGAGGACAAGGAGAAATTCTTCTCCAGTCAGCAAGGATACACCTATTCAGATGATTGGCTCATATCAGACGTTGAAAATGAATATGCGAAGGTCAAGTCAAGCCTTGAATCATTGACAAGAGCCTTCTTGGCCAAGGAAGCTGAGATGAAGTCCACCCAGATACTTTATGACAACAACTTGGAGATACAGCACGGGGGCATTGACGATAACTATGACACTGTGCCATCCTTCCTCAAACGACTTCCTTCCGAGAAAATCATGTACCGCCTCGAAGAGTACAAGATTGAATTGGAAAATGGAAGGAAAATAGATATTCTTAGCCGTATAATCAGGATATTCAAGTTAGGATTCAAGCTTGAAAGATTTATGAACGGATCCAACTCCACGGAAATCATCAAGGAGATGGAAAGAGCTTTCTATCTCAACAGGACCATTGAGTACAAGAACATACAAAAAGAAGCAATCCAGACACTCAGTACACTTGACTCAGACAAGGAGATGAAGATACTTAGAGAGTCCTCGATGAAGATACTCAAATACCACCTTGCCAAGAGATTTCAGGGAAGGATGTTCAGGATGGAATACAAGTCTACCTACGACATTAACAACAACATAGATGATTTCTTGTACGATTTCCCTGTAATACTGAGCACCACGTCATCGGCAAGGAACTGTATAGACAAGAATATGGTGTTCGACTACATCATTATGGACGAGTCTTCCCAAATAGATATCGCCACAGGTGCTGTCGCGCTCTCCACGGCCAACAATGCCGTAATTGTAGGAGATGACAAGCAACTCCCAAACGTCGTGTCAAAACAAACCATAGATGCCGTCACCCCACTCTTGCAGGAATATTCCATCGACGAGAAATACAATTCCCTGTCAATGAACTTTCTCAGATCAATACTCGCGGTATTTCCCAACCTTCCACGAACACTGCTAAGGGAACATTACCGCTGTCACCCACTCATCATTGGATTCTGCAACAAGATGTTCTATGGAGGTGAACTCATCTGTATGACATACGACCACGGAGAGGAAGGTGTTCTGCGAGTGTTCAGGACTGTTCCCGGCAACCACGCAAGGGACAAGTACAACCAAAGAGAGATAGATGTCATCAAGCAAGAGGCAATGCCACTGTACCAAGACACCAAGGACATTGGTATAGTCACGCCCTACAACGCCCAGGGCAATGCCATTAACAGGGAATTGGGTATGGACATAGCCAGTACCGTACACAAATTTCAGGGACGGGAGTGCGACACCATCATCATGAGTGCCGTGGACAACAAGATAACCAGATTTTCAAACGACCCCAATCTCATCAACGTGGCCATCTCCAGGGCCAAGAACCGTTTCTGTCTTGTCATCACCGGCAACGATATACCAGAGAGCAGTTATTTACACCAATTTATAAAATACACAGAATATAACTATATGGAAATTAAAAACAGTCGCCTTAGAAGCGTAATGGATAGTCTGTACCGCCAGAGGAATATCCAAAAAGAACTCCTTGAATATAACAAAAACAGAGATAAGAAAGCATCGTCAGACACTCAAAAAGATCAAAATTTTGCAGAGGAAATCTTTTTCTCCCTTATAAAATCCTGTATGGCAGAGTGCCAGGGAATCAATTTGGATTTCCACACACACTATACCCTCGCTCATATAATTTCTGACACATCAAGCTTGACAGAAGAAGAAGCGGATTATGCAATGAACCCATTAACCCATATAGACTGTCTTATATACAATACTGTCACCCTATTACCATTGTTGGCAATAGAGTTTGACGGATGGACATATCACCAGAATTCCGAGATACAGACAAGAAGAGACAGACTGAAAGATTCAATCCTTGACAAGATAGGATTAAAGCTTGTCCGCATCTCATCCACCGAAATCATAACAAAGGAAAAGATTACCCAAATTCTGAAAACTATATGCGCCTGAAAAGAACATTTACTATATTTCCCCCGATTTTTCGTCTTTTTCTTTTCATCATGGCAATCACATCCTGCAGCACCATGGACAACGAGAAAAGAACGAAAGACGTGACTTTCACCATTCCCGTCATATGCAGCCATCTGTATATCTGTGATTACTACGGGGAGAAGCTCATCCAGAGCCAAACCCAAACCGATGTGGACACAACGACAGTTACATTCAGAAAAATGGAATATGGCACGCATAGAATATCACTCATGACCGATGATACTACAACGGACCACGAATTCACGGTATCAGACTCCACCAAGGAAAGCTACGTTCTCACACCACTGACAATCTCCATTGAGATAGATGACACATGGGAAGGAGAGATTGAATACTAAAAAAACAGGAGGTGACCTTTTCAAACAAAGACCACCTCCCCAATTAACATATTACCAACTTAATAATTAAAAAAAACAACTAAATAATAGTAATTAAACACATTCCTAAAATAACGTATTAACGTATGTTATCCTGAATACTAATACTTCTCATTGTAGCACGAGTCGAACTTGACGGTATATAAGCCTTGCCAGCGGGCATCTTGACACCTGTAGACAGTTTATAGAAGCCGACAATTCCGTTTTTCTTCGACAATACATAGCTGCCCACAGGTGGAATAACCTCACTAAGACTTCCCACAAGGACATTCTTTGTGACAGGGAGAGCATCCTTGTCAGTGACACGTATATTATAACTACCCTCCGAACCTCGCAGCAGTATGCCAGTCATCGGCGGCACCACACCGATTGACTCAAGTTTTATGTCTCCCCCATCCTTTCCTGTCGCGATAAAAGCATCAAGACCCGCAGCGGACGAGAAATCAAGGTAACGGTCAGATACGAATGTTGCCCATCCACTTGCCCCGATAGAAATCCTTTCAGAGAGAGGATTAAGACTAACGGGCAGGGTCAAGTCATTAGTGACTGTCTGTCTTCCAGTAATACCGTAGTTACAGATATTCTTAAGCATTGTCGTGCCCAGCAGCTCCATCGCCTGAATTTTACTTTCCTCAATAACACCTAGCATACGAGCAACATTAGCCGCCGACAAAAGTGTAGACAAAGTAGATTTGGCACCCGAAGATTGGTCCTCATTACCCTCTGCATGATATATAAAAGCCTCTGATATAGTTTCTGCCATAGTTGAATAAGCAGAACCCATGGAGTTTACAAGTGTCTTCACAGCTGTCTTTAATCTTTCCTTAGCCACGGTCGGAAAATCTTCCTCGCCCTCAATCGAAGTTATACGGCCAGTAGATACGGAAACACTCTGCAATTCATCAGAGAAATCTAATACTCTATAGTTACAAGGATAAGTAACCAAAGAACCAGTATTCACATCGATTATAGACTTAGACAAATCAGCGTTGAAGTCAGTCGCTATATCCGAAGTATGAAAGTGTCCAGTCAGTATCATGCGCACACCAGCATCAGCCAAGCGGTTGCGGACATTTTCATAATCATTTAGGTATGAAACCGGCATAAAGGTCTCACTACCCTGAAAGTGTGGAACTAAAGGATGATGCATAATAGCTATCACCTGTTTTCCCTTCTTATAATAATTGTTTGCCATATTTTCAATCCAAGACAAGCTTGAAGACGAAATAGTACCATCAGTACCAGAGTCTATCCCCAAAACGACCAATCCAGGAGCTACCTCACGACAATAAGATAAAGAATTAGGATCTCTCACAGCATCCTTATAACCACAATCTGCATACATTGATGAAAAATCAGACTTAGAAAGCACAGGAGCAGAAGTAATATTATCACCATTATAATACTTGGCATTACTTGTTCCAAAGTCATGGTTTCCAGGTACAACACATACTTTTATTCCCGCATCAACAAGCTGAGTAAGCCTTGCCCATATATATTGATGAGAAATAACCTCTCCATCCTTTGTAAGGTCACCGGTAACCAATACCACATCAGGACGTATCTCGTTCTTGATTTTATCGATGGCAGCCGCCAGCAAAGGACGGCTGTAATCTATCAACTTTCTATCAGAAGCCAGATAGTTTTGCCAAGCAGCCCCATCATTAACAAGCAACTCAGGTGCCATAACATGAGTATCAGTAATAACCGCAATCTTTATCCCGGCAAATGTTTCACTATACACCGAAAGCAATCCTAATACAAGAACTATTCGACATAAAAACTTATTTAAGTAATTTCGTATTTTCATATGTACAATATTATATAATTATAAAAACATGTATTTACAATATTTCAGAAGAGTTATTAATAACCTCCGATTCTTCCGCTAAAGGCATAGACGCTATAGTAGTTTCATACCACTCATCAATGTCTACTGAATACTTGATAGGCAGTATCATAGGATTACCATTTGCATCGAATCCTCCCGTACCTGTACCGATATTGATGGTATAGACATACTTCTTTCCTATGACCCAGTTAGCCGCAAACGGTATATACACCTCACCGAAGGCTGTAGGACTGCCAACGAGGTAAGTGTCACCATTCTTAATTTTGCAGCTAATTTTCATATAACTATTTTTGGCACCATCAGCGGAAGCGATACTTACAGGAGTTCCGTCAACAGTAGTCCACGCTGTAGTTGTCTGCGGAAGCATAAGCAGAGAGCCGTCAGCTGCTGTCACATCCTTTGCGTTGCCTGGTCCGAACTGGGAAGCACCAAAGGAACAGTCAGCAGCCATGCCGAGGGGATAAGAAGCCACAACATCATCAGACACGGTAGAGCCGAGCACCACCTTCTTCCAAGCATTAGTACCATCAGCCACATCATCCGCTGCATGGTATCCCACTGTACCCGTGGACTTGATATTACAGAGGGATATAGACCCGATGTCACCCGACAGCTGTTTGGATGCCGTCTGTACCTTGAAGCGAACCTGAGAGAGCACATGCTTAAAGTCAAGTTGAACCGAGCGGCTGTGAGTGGCCTGTGTAACCCCATCCTCGTTAGCCATCAGAATATCCACCTGCTTAGCGTTCTCCTGAGGGATAGTCACGTTTGCCACCATGTGGGCGAGATCGTTTTCCTTGTCGTTGGAGATAGATTTGATAGACTCGTGAGTAGCCGGCGCGATAGCCTGGAAGTTCAGTGGAGCCGTCTCAGCGGGCCAGTAGGCAGTATTTGCGGCATCCTCCTTCCACACTCCGCCGGTATTGGTGACAGTGATGCCCTGATCTCCATTACCCACATACTGTGTACCTGCCGTGACACCGAATCCCGAAGCATTAGGATGATAGTACGCCCACACCTGCATGTTGGGCAAATTATCAACCACATTGGTATTGGTCAGTCCGATACCCTTTGTATGATTACCAACTAAGGAGACATTGTAAGAGATACATGCCCCGTTACCATTAGAAGCAGAAGACGCAATATCGTCATCCGCACACCCTGAGAGCACTCCCGCAATCAAGGCAAATCCTAAATACATCTTTTTAATTACCATATGATAACTGCTTTAAACGTTTATTTAATTACTATTTTATTACTTATCGACAATTCGTCTAAATACCACATAAGTAAAAGTACCAAAAAAATCACCACCAAAAAGCCTACCATTAGCACTGCCCCTAATTTGACACTGTAAGTCTCGTTGTTATATTCAATCAATTCAAACCCAACCTTAACGACAGTACGTCCATATTCATCTTGTATCTTAAATTTATCCCTATATTTGCTTTCTTCAAACACAGGTATTATAATAGTTGTCTTCCCATTAGGTACAATGGGTATTTTTCTCGAAAATCTTTCACTCTTTATTACATTGCCTGTCATATCAGAATAATTAATGACAAAGACAATATGTTCTATCTTTGTCGTGGTGTTGTTTTTCACCACAAGAGAACATTTTTTGTCCTTCCATGACTGCGTATAAGACTCCATTGTTATGTCACTTTTTTCGAATCCAAAAGCTAACAGCGGGACAAGCAGTAGTCCCAAGAGTAGATATCTAATACTATTAGTTTTCATAGTTTAATTCAATTTTTCGTATAACACAACAGAAACTACATTATCTTACGTACCCCGCGCACCGGGAATCCGCAGTACCGGTAATTATGCTCCACGGCGAACTCTTCTCCGCCATTCCTAATTATAACGTCATAAGCGTACTTTTCTGAGTATATATTAGAAGACCAGCACCAGCCTATAATACCAGTAAAATCTACAGTAGAATTAACGCAAACCCCACTCGCCGGAATAAACAACCCGTTGCCATTGATATCAGATATCAAGAGCATACCTTTTATATTACCGATAGAAATGAATTCAGTCCTAACATTATCTATCAATTCATCCCATTCTTTTTTGGTGGGCATACGCCAATCACCACCCATACAGACGTGTGCTGCATCCTGTTCGAGCGTGAGGTCAGCCGAGATAGATGCCGTCTTACCGGCATTATAAGACGATTCATAGAAAGACCTCTCAAGTGCTCCAATTTGTTCAGCGGTGTACCCCTTGGTCTCACCCCACGCGAAGTACAGTCCTGCCTGTTCGGGCGAGGTGGCACCGACATTACATGTTGCCCATAGTAGTCCCGATGGTAGTCCGAGGTCAACATATTCCAGCTTACTATTAATAGTTTCTTCGAAACACCTTTCAGTTTGTCTCTTTCGGAGATATTTTATCACTGCTGAGCCTATAAAATACAGGACGATAGCACAAAACCCCAAAACAACAAGGAGCATCCCAATGTAATTCCACAAAACCATAACTGTATCCATAATCAATCATTAAAAGGTAAAACAATACTATTATCAGGTTCAAGCTTTCCAGTCTTTTTGTTAAATATAACATTACAAGACCTTATATGGTAATCCATACGCCTCTTGCTACGAAGACATACTACAAGATTAATAATAATCCGAATAATCCTCGTCACAGCAAATATTGCGACTGACGTACCTACTACCAAAGCAAACAAGAACAGCACAGTTTTCATATTCCCAACATATTGGATATATACGAAATAGCCTCCCTAAACTCCTCAACATCGAAAATAGACTTCACCTCGTTCCATAACTTTGTGAACAAGGCCATATCCTCCTGCTTCCTTATCATATAAGCAGCGCACATAACCGTAACCACAAGCAATAAAGCCTTGGATTTCTTGCTTGCTCGTGTTACCTTGCGGTATCCACTGGGTATTAAAAATTTCTTAATCATATTACATCTATTTATTATTATTATGTTCTTCACCTCGTCCAATATATGTGCCATCAAAAGCCCCAAGCCCTTTCAAATTCAGAGTGACAATTATTCCACCAATAGTCAAACCTCTTGTGGCACAAAATTTTCCACGTATACTTTCTTTATCTTTTGATAACAGAATCTCTTTATCAACGAATTCAATCTTTTTTGATATAGTGACTGTATCCGTTTTCAAGAAAACCGAATCTTCCCGAATTTTCAATAATGAATAAGGGCTATCTATCATCACCCAAGTACCTATAGGTTTGTATGGGTCATACCAGAATTCCTTTTCCCCTAATTTTTTGAAATCAAAGTTCACGCAGAGTGCGATAATCAAAACGGCTGTCCACCCAATCAAAAAAAACATAAGCACAGTGAATATGTTTTTCTTAATAATATAAGTAAATTTATCAAACAGCATCTTTTCTGAAATATAAACAAATACTAACGTCTCCAAAACCTCTTCTTGGATGGTTTGCGCATCATCCGGCATGCACCCTTGAAACATTTCCTCATCCACTTGTCATCATCATCGTCATCATCCCTACCCCATCCAGAGCCAGGATTACCGCCGCCACCTCCACCTTGGGCTATCTGTGTGGCCTGATCTATATAACCAAAGAATAGTGCAGTAGCAGTAGCGATAACTTCAGCAGCAGAGTTAGTCATCATGTCAAACATAGAACCATCGAGAGCATCATTGACATTATCCATCTCGTCTTCCGATAGTTTTTCTTCAAGCTGAGCCTTCATATCACGAGCAGCTTCCTTCCATCCATAACTTTCGATATTCTTCATAACCTTATCCTGCCATTTCGGAAGGTCAGCCTTTAACTTTCTCTGTAAATCTTCAACTTCAATTTTGGCAGCAGCCTTCTTGATATTAATATCTTGAAGATTACGCTTGGCATCGTCGAGTTTATCTTCCTTGTCTGCAATCTTGTCTTCGATATCTTTAATTTGGCCCTTGAGTTCTTCTGTCTTTCTATTCATTTCTTCCAAGGAGATAGAACCATTTCTATATTGTTGCTCAAGACTATTTATCTGATTAAACAATTCGTCTTTTTTCTTGTTAAGATTTTCGATCATTGTAGTAAGACCTTTCATCTTTATCTCAGCCCTGCGAATCTCATCATCAAGCAAGCGAATAACCCTTCTCTTGCCATCCGCTTCTCTCTCAAGTCTATTACATTCCTCCCATAACCATTGTTTGTATTCCTCCGTGGTACGATGTTTCGCACCAGTCTCGTGAATATTATCCCCACGGTCGAGCCCATACCTTTTATTAACTTCAGCAAACTCATTATGAAGCTCCTTGAATTTTTTTCTACCATCTTCCTTTGGTCCACCAAAGACCTGATTCCATGAGAATTTGTTTTTCTCATTAATAGGCATTATCGTACAATGTACATGAGGGTTTGTCTCGTCAAGATGGACAACAAATGCTAAAATATTTTCCTCGCCAAATTTACGTGCTACAAACTCATAAGTATCTTTAGCCCATTCCTCGATGCCCTTTTCTCTTATTATATGAGAATTATCTGCACCGTATTTAAAATTTACATCTTGGCTACCAAAGGCAAGTCTTCTCATTTGTTCTCGCGAGCCACCCAATATTATATTAGCAATGGTTCTATATTTGGGTTCTTTCAACCCTTCGTTTGGATCTTTAATCCCCCTTGCTGCAAGATTTTCTTTCATTCTCTGGGGTATTGAATGTTCTACATCAATAGGCACTATCTTACCACCCTTTGTCACTTCAAAACCTAAATGAGCACGTGTAGGGTCAAAGTTGTTTGACCTTAAATTCTGATATGCCCCATCAGAATACTTTCTCAAATGTTCGTTGCTTTGAGCAGTAGTCATACCTTTGGTAGGCATAATATCAATTACTTGTTTAGCCATAATTCTATTTAATTTATAATTACTGCTGCAAATTTATTAATAAAAGGAGAGGATAAAGAATATTCTAAAAAAACTTCGGTTTTTAACATTTAAGTAGCTCGTGGTATTTATAGAAACAAGTAAATATTATATACATAATGTATTGTGGATATACTTGTTGTTGTTTGAATAGTTAGCTTAGTTTAAACAGAGCGTATTGTGTACAATATAGAAGAAGAACTCATATTTCAAAAAACAGTAAAGATGAAAAATAAACAATATCCTATACGGACTGTTGTAACCCAACTTATTTATTGATAACATGATTAATGGTATTAATGAATATTTTTTATTCACCTTAGTGAGACTATATTTTTCAGGTCTCAATAATAAAATGGTTACCCTCGCCTAAAGAATACAAAAGTGATATCTTTTACATATTCCATAGCAGAAATTGCGCTTGTCAATAAATGTTATCAGTAAATACATTTAGAATAAATAACGAGTTATTAAGAAGGTTAATATTCCTTATGTATCAGCATATCAAAAAATAATAAATAACGAAACTATTAGTGGCGAGTAAAAAGTAAAAATATATTCTCGTACTCTTAATTGATTATTTGTATGATCTATTGAATACAATAATCAAAGTATGGAAAAAATTCCTGATTGATATACTCTCACCCTAAAGGAACAAGCTCTCTTACAGGAATCTTGTGAGTAATGAAAATGTAAAGAATAAATCTTCATTGAGGTGTGATATAATAGTTGTGCGGCAAAATATGGTATTTAAAAAAGTCCCCACTCATTTGTCCAATATATCAATACTGGAACGAGATAAAAGGATTATCAAAAAAAAATAAGTAGAGTCTATTTTGTAATAGACAATTGAAACTATCAAATAGAAATGGAATGGTATTTTTTGGAGATTTGTTAGGATTGGATATTGTACAACACCTCTCCTATGTATGCTGTGATTCTTAACTTACGTGATGATCGAGTATATTACCGGTAGTTGAACAGTGTTTGCTATAATATCCTTATTCATATTTTGTTTCGAGGTTATTTTATTGTGATGTTTTTGAGTGGCAACCTGGCGAGGCTGTTAGTATTTTATTATCTGATATTACGACTAAAAAAGTCCTTGACTATATATAAAATATTGCCGTAGGGATACTCAAAAATATGTTTGGATATGATTTTCAAATAATGGAACTACAACTACAAGATTCACTAAGAAGCATTATTATTTTACTTAAGAACGTTGATGAACAGAATAATTATATTTAACAAAATACAATAACGTCTTTTAGTGATCAAATTATAATACTACTCATTTAAGCTGATTAAGGATGTATGATTTTAAAAATCGTAAGACGTTCTTATTATTATAGGAACTTTGTAAAGAGAAAATATGTTTTATGCTATTTAGATTATCGTATCAGGCTTCGTAAAGGATACCATAATAGAATTAGTCCACATCCAAAATAATAATTAATAGAATACCTTGAACCTTATATGGCTTGTGGTATCTGTATTGATTAGACTAAATCATTAACCCTATAAAATATGAACATAAAAACCAAAGAATTCCAGTATTGGAATTCACCACGAAGATCATCTCCCGAGCTTGCTCCCCGATAGGAAAGGGGGCCTAATGCATCTTCCGTTTAGGAAGTGCGTATTAGGCTACGCACTGAACCCTGTTTAGCATCAAAACACGCGCAAGCGCGATAAACGCCCTAAGGGGCGTTATCTGAAAGGCCAGAGGCCTTGACTTCAACTGCGTTGAATAAACATTTGACCTGCGGTCATTATTTAGTCGGCAAAGCCGAACTAAGAAAGAATGGTTAATTTCGATTTCTACCCTAAAAACAACCAATGGAGACAATCATTCTGTTATTATAAATATTGAGTAGAAATCTTAAGAGAAATTTGAGGTTTATAAAAAATAATATGAGAAAAGTTTACCTGACTTTTAATGTATACAGAAAATGTAAATTATGAACATTAATTCAATAAATAATGTAGATAACTTACGTATTTCAGTAAGATATATATATATTATATTGTGTTCATATATAGTTCTATTAAATAATAGAAATTGACACAATGTTATTTTATATTATATTCTGAATATTTAACAGACAAGAAAAATTATGCTGCAATTTTAATCTCATTAAAGTTGTTAATTTGTTCTTTGTGCAAATTAGTAATAGGTTCCTTTGCTTTAGGATTATTTTGATTGAATTCTCCTGTATAATATACACTGGCAGTGAAAATGGTATAAATTACGATACTTGAAACATTGGCATCCGACGTAAAAATAACGAGGAAATTTAGGAAATTTGCGACAAGGAATAAGCGATCATCACATATCTTTAACGATAACAAAATTGTATTACCTGCTTTATATATGAACAAAGGTATGGTCAATATAAAGGATAGAATATACTCATAAGGAATCGGGGTTAAGGAAGTGGAGTAATTATCTATATTATATTTATAAGATTGAGTAAATAAATAATGAAAATTATCTCCATTAATATAAACACAATAATCTATGAATTGGAAGGATAGAAGTAGAATTCCAGTGATATATAAGAAAAACTTTCTTGCGTTTTTACTTTTGGGCATTTTTCGAAAATACAATTTTACATATACCGGTAATCTACGGAAGTAGATGTTATTTGTAAATAATCTACATAAAGGAATGAAACAGCGATATAATGTATTTCGCCGTTCCATTCCTTTATTTGCGCTTCCCAATAATGAGCTAATCAAAAATGGTAAAGCTGCCAAGAGTATAAGTGATATAATTCTTATAGAGTTCATTTTATTTCTATTTGTAAAAATCTACCTTAAATTTTGTCCGTGTCATAGTATCTATAACAATGCCTCTGTACCCTTCTACGTAATCAAGAATTCTTGATAGATAATCATACATCTTCTCAATTGATTCGAAGAATGAAACTGAAATTTGTTCAATTAATCCATACTCGAAAGAGTCGATATGAATAACATACATCTTATTACAAGTTCTTTCAGAATACAAGATGTAATGAATCTCACTTCCATCATTACTCTTGAATCCGGCAAGCTGTTTGAGTTTGAAACTGCCTAACAAAGAATTGACAATAGGTTCTGCCATTGTTTGCTTGTTTAAAGTAAACGAGGCATTCATTCTATCGGCAAACGATTCTGTCTGAGGAGGTGTTTGTTCCTCAAAGAAATAGCTTAAATTAGTGTGCAGCTCCTTCGTGAAGTCACTAAGATTTCTTTTAGTGTCCATATAAACTTTATTTTCCATAATTATAATGTAGTTTTAAGATAATATTTTAAAAAATACGAACATAGAATATCTGATAATTTTGAAGCCCTGTCTTGATCAGTATCATTTCCATCAATTTTTGATAAAATTGCAGGAAAGTCCTCTCCTATTTCTTGAAGGTCTTTAATTTGATCTTTTGTCAGAACCGATACCAATCGTTCATCAAGAACAGTGAATGGTTGAATAAGCATCCATCTAAAATTAGACTTTTGCTCTTCGTTCAAATTCACCCCTCTATTTATATTATCAACACAAGTTTTTGCATTTTGTATTATCCTTCTATTAAAACGCATATTTAGTATAGTAGATAAGTATTCGTTCAACTGTCCATTAGTCTTTTCAATTCTGTCATTCAAGTTTTGAAACAAATTGATTGTTTCTTCCGTTATATACTGCAAATCCTCATTAGGTATTTGTAATATCATATTTAACCAAGACCTGAAATACCTATCTTCTTCTTTGAGAAAATTAGATATTTTATTACTGTTTGATAAAACATTCTTATCGGAAGTTAGCAACTTTTTATATCCTTTCAAAAGTTCATCCTTATTTGTTATTATATTAGTATTGTCAAAACTTTCGAAAAGAGATACAGCATCCTTGTATGTCTTTTTATTAAGAGTGGTATCACGAGCTATACTGGATTGTATCTTCAAATCAACAATATCTTTCATACTTCTTTTCTCTGAAGTAGCTATACGAGTTATTTCAGTTCGAATAGAATCAGTTAATTTAAAATAATCGAGAGCCAAATTGTTGTTTTCTGTAGATTCTATAGGAATACTTCTTGCTAAACATATATAAGAAGAGTCTCGCAAATATGTCCAATCCTTGATGATATCTGATAAATCATCAATGTCACACTTCTGTATATGCTTTAATTCAATAAGTTTTTCCCGGCAGACTTTCATAGCTTCATCCGGGTTGTTAAAACTGTATATTTTCTTGCTTGAGCAGGAAAATATAACCAAAGACATTACGGCGACTGCCATAAGCGAAAATAATCCAATAAATTTCTTTTTCATATACTATAAAATTAAATAAGACGGTGCAAAATTATGATGTTAAAACAAAAACGAAGAAAAATCCCAAACTTCCTTCAAATTTTAACATTTAGTCTTTTGGTAGGATTCTTTTACCTAAAACATTGACATACTCTCACCCCTAAAGGAAAGGGTATTCCCGCGAGACTGTCATAAAAAACAGGTGGATCTCTATTATAAAAATCCACCTGGCGATTATTCTCCATATATTTCAAATAAAACTAATATTTTATTAAATGATTATGAGATTTCCTGCGAAAAGCCCATTACTTTAGGGGTGGGTACATCAAAGGTCAAAATCATAGTCACCAACTTCATGATTCGTACCAAATCTCTTATTATAATCAGATACCTCATTCTCGGGTATATAAGAGCTTCCTTCAACCCAAGCATTGCCATTTTCTAGCGCATTTTTTAGGATTAAATTACTTTCCCGCCAATTCTTGTCATTTCCAGAGAGTAATGTTTCAGCTTGGTCTTCAGTCAAGCCAACATTAAAGCCGAACCTTCCCCATAAAACTCTCGGGAAGGGGATTTCATCTGCAATGTAAGATAGTGAATCATAGAGAAAATGTTCGTTACCTGAAATTACAAATGCTTCATTTACATTGCAATCTGTATTTACAACCCTCATTGAAATATTATTATGTTTGTCTATTTTAACGCACAGAACAAACACGTCTATTATCACCCCTGAATCAGGATGCATAACATTAATTTCCGGGCAATCGCTCGAATTAGATATTTTTCCGAAAGTATATTTTCCATTATACATTGAAAGTTTTTCTTTCAATGCTTCTATTTCCATTGTCTTAATGGAGTCGTACATTTTTTTGAATGTCAGTTTCATATTATTGACTTAACCGTGATGTCGAGGGCTTAGAATTGTTAGACATTTATTTTTTTGATGATGAATATTTCTCCACGACAAACAAAGTGATTTTTTCTGAAGGAATATCCTTCGCAACATCGTCAATTACAGACTTAACGTCGCTCCAAAGAAGACCTCCGAGACCCGCACCAATTGCTGGCATAGCAATTTTTCGTATGTTTAAATCTTGAGCCATCGTTACCATCGCTATAAGAGAATTGCGAATATATTCAAGAGTAGCACCTGTTTTCCAAGACCTCTGAGTACCGAGATTGAAAATTACACCTTCCTTGGTGTGTAAACCCTTTGAAAAATAGATAAAAACAGTACCTGGCTTAAAATGACCACATCTACAATATTCCTTATATAAATAATACATATCGGGATATTTATTTCTGAAAGCAAGGGCTATACCCTTTCCCATTGCGCCTGCACAATTACAACCATGAGCAAAGTTTGTCACCCCCTCAATGTTGAATATATCGCCTTCTGGTAAATAAACAACCATATTTTCTCTGCCTTTTTGTATTCCGTCGGCTGCGGTAAGAGTGAAACTTAAAGAATAGATGCTCTTTCTAAGAGTGGTCAG
>OBLI01002385.1_pt1 | contig 16142 bp, 10 predicted proteins | sample 1519701 | NCBI WGS metagenome assembly OBLI01 (sample SAMEA3663005, study PRJEB22513) | pig gut metagenome | biome: pig gut; feature: pig-associated habitat; material: faeces | place: France | collected 2012 | reverse complement strand
AATGATAATACGATAATACCCAGGGTGTCGCTTCGCTTGCCCTGGGCTATGCGCTCACTGGGCTTTCAGCCCGTGCATTATCTGCTGCACCTCAGCAATTCAAGCAAGCTTGATTGCATTCGGTTTGCACGATAATTCAGCCCGTCTTCCCTAAATCAGAAACTCCAATAATGTTTTTCTTTGTCGAGGGCGTAAATGGCATGTTTTTTGGCTGTTCTTTCTTCGTTTCCGCTCATGGCTCCTCCAGCTCCAGCGGGTCGTAGGGGTGTGGGAACGACCGTAGCTGGCCGGTGCGGCGGTCGATGGCGCCACCCGTTTTCAGGTGGTCGCGGTTGGCAGCCACCTGTAGCTTATAGACGTGGTCGCGACTGTCCTTGTGGAAACCCTCATACTTGCGCTTGGTGATGGGGAACGAGCCGGAGCGCAGGCCGACGGCCTCCCAGGTATAGAGCCGCTGCGTGTCGTAGAGCTTCAGGATGAGGCCGGGCAGTCCGCCAAACGTCCATGGGCCGAGGCGCACGGGGATGTCGGCGGCAAACCACGCTTCGAAGTTGCGGCCCCGCCAGTGGCAGGTGGCCCGTTGGCAGCTGTGCCCGAGGAGGGTGGTGCGCTCGGGGTGTAGCGTCCATTTCTGTTGGGCGGCAGGTTCGGTGTAGTAGGCGTTGTAGCGTTCCATGGCCCACGGCATCCAGGCTTAGAGCGTTTGCTGGCCCTGCTCGGTGAAGATCTCCGTCGACTGGTACTCGCTCCAGTATTGCCCCTCGCGGCCTATGGTATAGAGCGATGTTGGCACGCCCTCAGCGTGGGGGTTGGCCTTCATGTAGGCGTCGTAGAGCGAGTCGCCCTGCTCCATGAAGCGGCTGTAGTGCTTGCTCAGCCGTTGCCCGGCTTGCAGCACATGGAGGTCGATGTAGGTGTCGGGGTTGCGCAGGTCGGTGGCGTTCAGCGCATACTCCACCTCGAGTTGGGCCTGTCCCACAACGGTGGTGTTGCCCCCGCCTCTGGGCTTCGGCCGCATGACGTGTCCCTGCTTCTGCTGCGCCCACGCACCGCCGCAAAGGACAGCGAGGGCGAAGATAATGGTGATGATTCTCTTGTGCTTCATAATGGTTGTCTATTCTGATTCCAGCGTGTCGTAGGGTTATTCGCTTACGACTTCCGCAATTCGTTTCTCCATATCTTTCAGCGCCTTCTCGCTGAATCCTGTTTGTTGCCACACTTCCTGCCCCTGACGGTTATAGAGGTAATACTGGGGTATGCTGCCGAGGTTGGGAATTTGGTTCCACAGCGTATTGGGGATGCGGTAGTGTTGGCCAGGAATCTTGATAACATACTTGCTCCATTCGTCGATTGGGCTTGATTCGTTGGTGAGATAGACAAACACCACATTCTTCCCCTTCAATTGCTCTTTCAAGGGTTCCATGGCTGCGATGCCTTTCTTGCAAGGCCCACACCACGTGGCCCAAAGGTCGAAGAAAACAACCTTTCCAGAGTATTGGCTGGCAATGGTCTGTAAGAGTTGTGCACCGGCAACGTCGGGCGTGGGCATCATGCGCTCCTTGGCCTCCCGCTGTAGTCTTTCTGCGGCGACACGGGTGGTATCGTTGAAGGCACGGAGTATGGGTCGGAAATATGGATGGGCGGTCTGTATTACGCTGTCAGGCAGCACGTGCCCCTGCCGCATCTGCGCGGCTTTCTCCTTTGCATCGGCAAATCCTTTCAACATCTCGTACACCTCGCCATGGTCGAGACCGTTAGCTTTGAGATAAGGCAGACGATCGGCTATCGGGGGCAGGTAGTAAGATCGCCCGTCGCGGAAGAGCATCAGGTCGCGAGCATGTGGGTCAGTCAGCGTGTGTGCTTGAACAGTGCGCACATAGTAGTCTTCCAGCAGCAATCGCAGAAAGTCCTGCTGACGGCGCGTATACCCCCGGCGTTCTGCTACGCCCCGGTGCAGTGTGTCGATACTCTGCCACAGCGCATCACACCAACCCGATGTGTCACCGCCGTTATATGTAGGCAACCCCTTGATGTCACGAAAATGCAGAAAGCTGTTCTCCAATAACACTTGGTTGAGGTCGCCCAATGTGCCTCCAAGCCTGTAGCAGTCGTGATTGGTTGGGCGGCCTGCCGCAAAGTTTCCGTCGCGTGCCAGACAAGCCGTGGCATCTACTTCGAGCGTCAGAGTCTCTCCAGGAATGAGTATCAGGGGGAACTGGTCAATATGCATGCCTGCATCTACCCGGCAACCGAGCCAAACAGAGCGCGTAGCAACGTAGGCCGGATGGCGATAGACCGTCACAGAGTCGGCGTATAGCGACCTGCTCTCATACTGCCCTGTGATGGGGTCGCAGCTTGAGGGACCAAAATAATCGAAACTACCGCCGCCGTGTAATATGCAGGTTGCCGTTGCCTCACCATGTTTCGGCGTTAGCGGTTGCAAGGGCTCGCCATCGTCGACGGGTCTCTGGTAAGGCGGTAGGGCAAGGGGATAGAGTTGGTTGTCAAGTCGGATGCCGCGAATCTTCCACGCCCCGTCGTTATCGGCCTCTACATAGTGGAAGGTTTTGGCTCCTTTTGGCATTGGCTCGAAGCAGAGGATGACCGAGTCCTGTTGTGCGTTCTTCACATATTTCTTACCTATCTCAAAGGCTTCGTCGATGAGCACTTCTTTCCCCTTGTGCGTGATGATGCGCCCTTCCTGATAGGCATAGCGTTGACCACTACACTCCAACCGTGCCCCGTCCATGCTCCAATCTCGCCAATGGGCACAGGCCATACGGAAATGTACGATAGTGGCGGTTTTGGTCAGTTCCACCTTTACGGGGAGCAAATCGTTGGTACTCGTTGACTTGAACGCGGGTCTGTCAATGACCTTGTTCTTCGCCCACGCCCCGCCGCAAAGGGTGGCGAGGGCGAGGAAACAGGCGAACATTCTCTTTTTCATATAGATAATGCGATGTGTTATAAGGGTTGGTGTAATGATTGATTTGGGATCATTCCTTTTCCAATGGTTCGAACCGCACCTTGGGAGGCATAGGCCTTCCCTCGAGGCTCGTCCAGCCGATGGCATTGCGATAGTCTTCGTTGTACTTCTTCTGCCGCTGCCATACGCTCTTACGTGTCGATTTGGGGTAGAGCTTGTCGGGATATTGCATGATGGGGTATGTGCCATGCTCAATGGCCACGGCCTCCCAAACGTAAATGTTCTGTACGTCAGAGACTTTCAGGATGAGGCCGGGCAGTCCGCCGAACTTCCACGGCCCGCCCTTGATGGGAACGTCGGCGGCAAACCACGCCACGAAGTCGCGGCCACGGAAACGGCACGTGGCCTTCTGGCAGCGGTGGCCGAGGATGGATAGCTGCTCGTTGGCCAGCGTCCATTGCATCAGTGGCCACGGCTCCGTGTAGCTGCTGTTCTCGCGCTCTGCCCATAGGGGGAAGCAGGCTTGCTCTTCCAGTTGTTTGCCTCGGATCGTGTAGTCTGAATAAACCAATTCGCTCCATTTGTCTGACTTCTCGCCACGAATAAATGCGGTCTTGGGCACGTTTCCTTTGTAACCCTTCTCTCGCACCCATTCTGTAACCTTCAAATCGGAGGAGTAAACAAATTCGCTACTGTACTTCCAGACTCGCTTGCCCACCTCCAGTTTGCCCAGGTCCAGGTAGGTGTTCTCGTCCTTGATGTCCTTGGCATTAAGGGCATAGAGCACGCGCACATGGGCCGTGTCGATAGCCACACGCTGGTTGTATCCTCTTTTCTCACGTGTGGGAGCGTTCCCGTTTACTTTGGGCTGCGCCCACGCCCCGCCGCAAAGGGCGGCGAGGATGAGGATTGTAATGAGAGTTTGTTTCATCACGATTTTGTCGGTTAGGTATGAGTGTTACAATAGTTTGAACCTTACGCTGACCATTGCGTTGCGGGGCCGCAGTTGCGAGGTCTGGGTATAGATGTCGAGGCCGCTATAGCCTACGCGGGTGTACTGGCGCTGGTCGAAGAGGTTGTTGAGTTGCAGCTCCAGGTCGACGCGCTTCAGCTTGAGCTTGGCAGTGGCGTCGCCAAACCAGGCATGGCGGTTCTTGGCCGATAGGTTTGTGTAGTTGTCCTCGGCGGCGAAGGTCAGCGTGAGGGTCTTGGTGGGAAAGACGCTCATGCTGAGGCGCTGGGTGCTGCTCTTCGCGCTCACGGCTTTGTTGCGGTGGCCCTCGGTGTAGCTGCGGCTCTGGCTGAAGCCACTGGTATAAACCACGCCGAGCCACTGGAACGGACTGAAGGAGAGGGCGCCGCCAAAGCTGAGGCTTTGGGCACGGTACGCATAGAGCCTCTGGCTGATGAGGCGCTCGCTCTCGGAGAGGCCGTAGCCGCCGAAGACGCGGAGGGTGGAGCGCATGAAGTCGAACCCCTTGCTGGCCTCGCCGTTGAGGCTGTAGCTGCTGGTCGTGGTGGGCTGGTCTACGGCCTGCACCACGCTGGTGGCTCCCTCGTAGCTGTAGCCGTAGATCTGGTTGTCGTGGGTGCGGCGGTAGCCGATGCCGACGTTGGCGAACAGGGCGCGGAGGGCGCTGCGGTAGCGCAGACTGGCGTTGGCGCCGTAGTGGGAGGTCTCCGACAGTTGCTCTACGTAGCTGCGCTGGAAGGCGCGGTAGTTGGACATGATGTAGCCGCTGTAGATGCCGCCCGGGTCGCCCACGGTCTTCGAGTAGTTGGCGCCGGCGTTGAGCCAGAGGTCGCGGCTGATGCTCCAGTTTGCCGATAGCGAGGGGAAGAAGAGCAGGTGTGTGTAGCCGTGCTGGTCGTTCCTTATTTTGTCGTCGAGCGTCTGGGTGTAGAGCTCGAGGGGCAATCCGAGGCCGATGTAGAAGTTGGGCGTTTCATACTTGTAGGTCTGGGCGAGGGCCACGCAGTAGGTGTTGTACCACAGGTCGTTGCTGAGTTGGGCGTGCTCGGCAGGCGGTGTGAATCCGTCGAGATCGGTCACGATGCCGTGGAGGTTGGCCGTGGCGCTTACGCCGTAGCTGAAGCGGAACCTTTGGCCCACGCGGATGGCGTAGCTGGTGTTGAAGCTGGCGGCGATGTGGTGTGAGTTCACGTCCTGCGTGTAGGCGGTGGATGTGCCCTGCAGCAGCGAGTCGACACCCACGGTGAGCGTGTTAGGGCGGTGGGCGTAGCCTGCTGAGAAGTGGAGGTCGAAGGTGTTCTTGCCGATGTTGCGAATGGTGTTGAAGGTGTTGGAGACGGAGAGCTGCGGACGGTCGAAATGCTGGCGCACGCGGTTGTTGCCGTAGTTTGTGGGGTCGGCGCCTGTGCGCTCGGAGGCGAGCAGGCCGTCCACGCGGTCGCTGTTCCAGTGGGTGTCCACCTTCAGCACGTTGGCCACGAAGCCGTTGGGGGCGTTGCGGTTGTAGCGCCCCTGGATGTTCAGGTTGTTCAGCTTGGTCTCGCTGGTCATGGCCTCGGAGGCGAGCAGGCGGCTGTCGTCGCTAACAAACTGGTCGCCCACGCTGCTGCCCTCGCGGCGTATGCGGTCGTTGTAGTAGGCAATGTTCAGTCCCAGTTCCGTGTCCTTGTTGGGCTTCTCCAAGTGGTTCATGGTCAGTATCTGACTGTGGTTGTCGAAGGTGCGCTTCTGTGGCAGGCCAGAGCCGTTGGGCATGAGGGCGCCAGTAGGGCAGAAGGGGTAGAGACTTACGCTGTTGACGCTTGAATAGTGTTGCGTGAGTTCCTTCGACACGTCGTCGCCCGTGTTGTTGCCTTTATATAAGGTCATGTTTTGCCGACGCTTGGCGAAGTACATGCCCACCACCTCGGCGGTCCACAAGGGGCTTTGGCCTATGGCGGCCTGGCTGTCGGTGAGCGGCCGTTTGCCGATATGCCAGCCGCCCGCCTGCTGCGCGCCGCCGCCGAGCATGGTGTTGATGGCCACGGTTCCCTTGGCCGAGTTTTTCAGCTTCAGGTTGATGGCCACATCGTCGGAGAGCTCCTTGTCTTGCAGCATCTTCACGGGCTGGTGGTGCTCCAGCACCTGCACGGTGGCCACGTCGGAGGCGTTGATGTTGTTGGTGGCCAGTCCGTAGCGGCCCTGCAGCAGGTCCATCTCCTCCACGTAGAATTTCTTGATGGTCTTGCCGTTATACTTGATGCCGCCGTTGTCGGCCACCTCTATGCCGGGCATGTGCTTCAGCACGTCGCCGATGACGCGGTCGCCCTGCTGTTGGTAGGCTCCCACGAGGTAGCTGAGCGTGTCGCCGTTCTGCCGTATCTTCTGCGCCCGCACGGTAACCTCCTTCAGTTGCATGGCCTGTTCCTTCACGCAGAAATCGAGCCGTTGCGAGCGGTTGGCCACCTGTTTCGTGTGGCTGCCAATGGCCAGTCCGGAGGCGCTGACGGTCACGGAGTCGGCCTCGGTGGTAAACTCCAGCCTGTAGTGGCCCTTGGCGTCGGTGTCGGCAAAAACCAGGATGTTGCCCGTGCCCTTGGGGGCTACGCTGACGTAAGCCTCCACGTGCTTGCCCTGCGCGTCGGCCACTGTGCCCTCAATGACGGTCTGGGCGGAGGCCGCTATGGCTGCGAAGGCGAGCATGGCGATGATGATCAACCTATGCATCCTGCAACTACTTTAGGCGGAACATGACCGGTATGTTATATTGGCAACGCACATTCCTGCCCATTCTCTTGGCCGGATTCCATCGGGGCATCTGCGTCATGATCCGGATGGCCTCGTTGGATAGCAGCGGGCTGGGTGAGCTAATGGCTTCAAAGTGGGTCAGGCGGCCGTCTTCCTCTACCACGAAGCGAACCACCACACGGCCTTCGATGCCATTCTCCAGGGCCTCCTTGGGATAGTGCATCTGTTGGGCCAAGAACTTATAGAACGCCTCCATGTCGCCGGGATAGGACGGCATGACCTCCACCACTCGATAGACGGTGGTGTCCTTAGGTATTCCCAGCACATGTTCGATGGCTCCGCGCACCATGCCGTTCGGATGGATGATGGCAGCCACGGCGATGCCCGAAACCAGAGCCAAAAGGGCGAACACGATGAGGTGGCGCATGTCGAAGAATCGGCGGCGCAAGGCGGTGCGGAGGGTGTTGCGAACGCTGGAGATGGTGTTGCGCACGGAGGCCACGGAAATGCCACGCGCCTCGGCAATCTCCTCGACCGTCAGTCCCTCGTCGTAGAAGAGTTGCCACACCTCGCGCTCGGCCTTGGGCAGACGCCTGAGGCGCCCACGCAGCCACTCGGAGTTTTCGCGCTCCTCCACCTCTTCCTGCGGCGTTACCTCGGTGATGGCGGCATGGCTGTCGTCGGTGAGTTCCACCTCCATACGCTGCCCGCGCCACATCGACACGCAGCAGTTGCGTGCAATGCGCATCAGGTAGGCGTCGGTGAGCGTGGCCTTGTTGCGCACGTTCCACGCCCTGATGCACGTTTCCTGCACCACCTCTTCGGCTTCGGTGTCGGATCCGAAAAACTCGCGGCCCATCTGCATCAGTCGGGGGCGCATCCGTTCCACCATTTCCTTATATGCTTGTTCTGTCATCATGCTGTTTCAGTTGTTTGGGTTTTCTGCTCCTTTAACGCTAAAGTCGCCCAAGGCTCACCCTTAAAAGATGTTAAAGGCTTCCCGCTGCTGGGCATTGCGGCTCGTTCTCGGGCATCGTGGCTCGTTCTCGGGTCGAGGAATGCCATTGGTTCGTGGCGTCTACAAACTTGATCCATCCGTCGTCGTCGACCGAGGCCAGACAGTCGGAGAACACCCACGCGTGCCGATACTGCGGCGCGATGGCCTGCTCGCCCGTCAGCATGTTGATGTAGCCCCGGCGGTCGCCCATGCTGTAGCACACCAGCGAGTCGTCGCCCAGGGGTTTCGCTATCCAATGGATGCCCTTCACCGTCTTCCGCCCGTCGCGCGTCTCCACATAGCCGTCGATCTGGTAGGCCCTGCAGTAATAGGTGGCGTTGCGCGAGAGATACTGCGCGTCGTAGTGGGACGCCCCTCGGTTTCTATCACCCCAACCCACATTTCTCCGCTCTTTGGGAATGGTGCCGCCCCACGCAAAAACAAGGTCTCGCCCCGCATGGCACCCGCCTCACAGCTGCGGTGCCATGCGGAGCGATGCGATGGCTTGTAGGCCAGAGGGCTATTCCTCGCTTCTTCCTTCGGGTTCCGCGATCAGTTGCAACCGCTTCACGTCGTCGTCGGTCAGCAGGATGTTGCCGCCCTTCCGGTAATAGCTGAGCACCCTATTGGCCCCCTGTTCCTCCAGCACGCCATGCTTCTCGGCTTCCATATAGAATTTCGCGGCCAATGGCATGTTGGTGTTCCCGTTCTCGTCGGGCTTCCAATAGATGTCGCCCAGCATGCTATAAGCTATCGGTACTCGTTCGGCGATGGCGCAAAGCCTCATGGTGTCGATGGTCGATGGCCCTGGCTTGTCGGGAACGGCAAGCATCAGTTCGGCCAACGTGCAGCCCTGCTCGGCCGACGCGTTGAACAGATTTGTTGCTGAGATCGAGTCGCCCTGGTCGAAGGCTATTATGCCGAGAAGCGCATTGGCCTCCATGCTGCCCGTAGCCCGCAGCGCCTGCACCACACTGTCGTTGTTCTCCTCGGTGCTCCATTTGTAGCGGTCCATGAGGAGGAACAACTGCTTGTACGCGTCGCCGTCGGGCAACCCGTGGATGTAATCGTCGACACGGATATTCGCTCCGCGGCTCTTCGCCATGTTCACCATTGTCAGCATCGAGAAGAAATCGCGCTTCACCCCGACACCGTCGCGATAGCAGTCGGCCAACTTCAGGTAAGCCGAGGTGTCGCCCCAACGGGCGCGGTTGAGCAGCGACGCCACCGAATCCTCTGGACTGGCGGCCACGGTCACCTTGGCTTTCGCCGCCACGTCCTCCACCAACTGGCGCTCTGAGCAACTGGCGAGCAGCACGAACGCCGCCGCCCCTATCATCCAACTCTTCATCATTCCATTACCCTGCATCCGTGTCGGGCACAACTTCCATGTTTTTTCGTTATTATCTATTTCTACGATGTCATCTCTACGATGTCGCTCAGCGAACGCTCAGCCCATCCTCTTTTCCGGCCGCATCGTTACCGTCGAGCCCCATCTTTATCCCGATTCGGTCTAATAACCAATTAGGGTTTTATGTTATAGAGCGCGCCGCCGCCCCCAATCTATCAGGGGGAATGGGAAAAGTTTGGTGGCCTTTGCGGTTCACTCGTTCAGCATCTTCTTTATTTTCTCAACGTCGGCCATCCTTTCGGCAGGTATCACGCCGGCTTTGGCGAGCTCGTCGAGGTCGGTTAATTAACCGTCCTTGAACTCATTCTTATATTGGCGGTACAGCTTTTCGGCGGCTTGGTACTTGCCTTGAAGGAGGTAAGCGGCCGCAAGGTTGGTATAAGCGAGGTGCTGGGTCGAGTCTACTTTTAGGGCTTCTAACGAGTGGAGTTCTCCCTCTTCGAATTTGCCCAAAAGATTGGCATAGAACGATTGGGATATTAACTTCCCATGATAATCCGTTTTCCATTTGTCCGCATCTTCTCCATAGTTGGCTTTTAGCAAGGGCAGCAGTTCCTTGTTATAGGTATATGCGGTTGCGTAGTCTTTGCCATTACTGTGCAAACCAACGAGACATGCAAGGTTTGCGGCATATAAAAACTTGCCGGTTTCGTCGTTCAACATATCTTTGCAGAGCTTTAATGAACGCTCAACAGGTTCTATGGCCTCCTGATGTTTGTTGTTGTGTATCATTGACATGCCGTAGTAATAATAATCTTCTGCTAAGCGAAGTTGGTATTGTTGAGGAGCACTTCCATATAATCGCTCATAGATAGCTATTGCAGCCTTATACATCTGCTCGCTCTCGACATAGCGTTGAGTATCATAATACAAAATGGCTAAATTGTGGTAACTTGTAACTAAGTTCGGCTCATAGACTTGCGGATTGGCATCGGCCAAGCGCTTATAGATATCCAACGCATCCTTGTACATCTGCTCACTTTCTGTGAAGCGTTGGGTGTCACTATACAAAACAGCCAAATTGTTGTAACTTGCTGCTAAGTTGGGCTCATAGGCCTGCGGATTAGCATCGGCCAACCGTTTGCGGATTTCCAATGCTTCCTTATGCATCTTCTCGCTCTCTGTCAAGCGTCGGATGTCACTATATAAATTGGCCAAATTGTTGTAACTTTGTGCCAAGTCAGGCTCGTATGCCTGTGGGTTGGTATCGGTCAATCGCTTTCGGATTTCCAATGCGGATTTATACATCATTTCGCTCTCTGTAAAGTGTTGGGTGTTATAATACAAATTGGCTAAATTGTTGTAACTGTCTGCCAAGCGGGGCTCGTATGCCTGTGGGTTGGCATCTGCCAACCGCTTACGGATTTCCACCGCAGCCTTGTACATCCGCTTGCTCTCATCATAGCGTTTGGTGTCACTATACAAAAGAGCCAAATTGTTGTAACTTGTAGCCAAATCTGGCTCGTATGCCTGAGGATTGGCATTGGCCATGCGTTTGCGGATTTCTAACGCACCCTTGTACATCTTCTCACTCTCTGCATAGCGTTGGGTGTTGCTATATAAGTAAGCCAAATTGTTGTAACTTCCAGCCAAGTCGGGTTCATAGGCCTGAGGATTGGCATCGGCCAATCGCTTTCGGATATCCAACGCAGTCTTAAACATCTTTTCGCTCTCTGTAAAGCGTTTGGTGTCATGATACAAAACAGCCAAATTGTTGTAACTTGCTGCCAAGTCAGGTTCATAGGCTTGCGGATTGGCATTGGCCAAGCGCTTGCGGATTTCCAATGCCGCCTTGTACATCTTCTCGCTTTCTGTAAAGCGTTGGGTTTTACGATACAAATTGGCTAAGCTGATGTAACTTGTAGCTAAATCAGGTTCATAAGCCTGTGGATTGGCATTGGCTAAGCGCTTGCAGATTTCCAATGCATCCTTGTGCATCTGCTCACTTTCTGTGAAGCGTTGGGTATCACTATACAAATTGGCTAAATTGTTGTAACTTGCTGCTAAATAAGGTTCGTATGCCTGTGGATTGGCATCGGCCAACCGTTTGCGGATTTCCAACGCCGCCTTGTACATCTTCTCACTCTCGGCAAAGCGTTGGGTATCACTATACAAAATGGCTAAATTGTTGTAACTGACGGCCAAGTCAGGTTCATTGGCTTGAGGGTTGGATTCGACCAGGCGCTTACGGATTTGCAACGCAGCCTTGTGCATCTGTTCGCTCTCTGTAAAGCGTTGGGTATCACTATACAAATTGGCTAAATTGTTGTAAATGTTGGCCAAGTCGGGTTCATTGGCTTGAGGATTGGCATCTGCCAACCGTTTGAGGATTTCCAACGCTGCCTTGTACATCTTTTCGCTCTCAGTATATCGCTGTGTGTCATTAAATAATAGGGCCAAATTGTTGTAACTTCCAGCCAAGTCGGGTTCACATGCCTGCGGATTGGTTTCGGCCAAGCGTTTACGTATTTCTAATGCCGCCTTGTGCATCTTCTCACTCTCGTTGAACTGCTGCGTGTCGCTGTATATAAGTCCCAGATTATTGCAAATGGTTGCTAATCGGGACTCATAGGCTTCTGGGTTGGTTTTTTCAAGAATGGCTATCTTGTCTTTGCACAAATTATAGTAACTCTCTGCCTCTGCATATTGGTTTTGCTGAAGCGCGAAATCGGCATAATCCCACATCACCTCATATGTTCCTAACGCATCGGCCAATTCTTTCAGCACTCGGCCTGCTTCCTCCCAATCGTTTTTTAACTTAAGGGCCGCAATATATGCCTTCGCGTTTTTCGTGTTTTCATCGATGTCCTGGTGCGCGAGCGACTCAGCGGAGTCGGCCAGTTGGCGCATCTCTTTGGCTTGCTCTATGGTGCGTATCGACTTCTTGATCTTCGCTATCGGGTCGTTTTTCTTGAACAGGGCGATTGCTTCATCGATATAGCCCTGCTTGAACAGGTCCACAGCCTTTTGCGCAATGGTGTCGATCTCGCTCTCGTCGATGCGCGCAAACAAATCGGCATACTCGTCCATGTGGGCCAGGGCATTGCTCTTTTCTTTCTCTATGGAGTCCAACTTTGCGTTATATAGATCAAGCGACAACTGCTTCTTGGCATTCTGGGCTTCGAGCTTGGCCAATTTCTGCTTGTATCTCTTCTCCGCTTGGTTTCGCCCGATGGTAATTAATCGGTCTTTCTGTTTTTGAAACTCATTGGCGTCACACACAATCAGCACAAGCGGTTTCTTCTGAACGCTCCATCTGTCAACCTCTTCCTTGTTGAACACCATCATGCCTTTTTTGGTGACCGTGGCCAATCCCATGGGGTCGCCCATGCCAAGGCCCTTCAGTTTTAGCACAAACTGCCCGTTCGGCTCATTGCTTACCACGCCATTGGGCGAAGTGGCTACCTTAACATACACGCCCCCGATCGCTGAGCGCTGCTTCTTGCCATTGTATCGATAGGCAATGCCTAATTGGTCTATGGCCAAGGCGTTGGTGACACACAGTGTTGCAACAAGCAACCATAAGAATCTTTTCATACGCATATTATTCACCATCCGAACTATTGGTTTATCTTCATTGTCGTTGGGCTATTTCGTACGGATGACGCACCCCTTCCCATAAGGCATGTAAAGGATGCTGTCTTCCAACGGAATGGTTGAGCTCAACTTGTATTTCTCTTTTTGTTTGCCTAAGGGAACCCTCAGGCTCACCACCCCCTCAGCGTTTGAACGGGTTGCCATATCCTCAATCTTTATGGGGGTGTCGCTCACAAATGTTTCTGAGTTTTTGCTCCATAGGCGGAATTGGATGTCGCCATAGACTGCCGGATTTCGAAAAACATGAATGTCCGTTTCTTCTTGCAACGTCACCATCGTGTCGACAGGCAAATAGTCGGGGCACGAAATGGTTATGCGCACCTCTTGGTTAAGATAGCGGTGGGGCACATGCAGAAAGCAGGCGCAATCGTCCAATGACTTTACCGTGTCGGTCTTGACTTCTTCGTCCAAGGTCATCTTCACGATGGCAGCGTGCAATGGTGGCAAGTTGGGATTGCTAACAGATTTCTCACGAAGCGCCATCCGTATGTCAACAGGCTGATTCATCACCCATACGGCGACGAGCGAGGCCACCACCACCGCGGCGCCCACCGCCCTCGCTGCGAATTGTATTTTGAGCATGCGCCTGTGGTGCCTCCATACGCTGTCGAACTCCACGCCCAACATCTTGGTGATGAGTTGTATGTATGCCTTCTCCTTATTCCAATAGGGCAGTGGGTAGGTGTGGTCTTGGATGTTGGCGCCTATGGTCTCGGGCATGCCCAGTTTTTGAATGATGGGGTGAAAACATTCTGTATTGGGGTCACCGCTATGTGGAACGCCATCCACGATAAAGAAATAAATCTGTTTCGCCCTTCCCAATTGGTAGAAATATTCTATTTCTTGTCCAACCCAGTCGGATTGGGCGGAATGGGGCGAGCAAACAACGATAAGGCGTTGCGAGACCTTTAGCTTTTCCTTCAGTTCGGACTTCAGCTCACCTATATCGATGTTTGTCGGCGCAAAAAACAGGCGACCAATAGGCTTTTCCTTCAATTCGTGCTTACTGCGTAAGGTGGCAGGCATGCGATAATTTTCCAGCCTGTTTTTAAGACGCATTCCCCATTTGGTGTCATGCGAATTATAGGAGATGAAAGCGTAATACTTATATTCTTGCTCCATGGCTCTTGTGGGGTTTACTCGTTCAGCATCTTCTTGATTTTCTCAACGTCAGCCATCCTCTCGGCAGGTATCACGCCAGCCTTGGCGAGCTCGTCGAAATCGCTTAGGAATCCTTCCTTGAGTTCACTCTTATATTGGCGGTACAGCTTTTCTGCGGCTTCGTATTTTCCCTGGAGGAGATAGGCGGCCGCAAGGTTGGTATAGGCGAGGTGCTGGGTCGAGTCTACTTTTAGGGCTTCTAACGAATGAAGCTCTCCCTCTTCGAATTTGCCCAAAACATTGGCATAGAACGATTGTGACAGCAATTGACCGCTATATACAACCTTCCATCTCACCGCATCATCGTCATAGTTGGCTTTTAGCAAGGGCAGCAGTTCCTTGTTGTAGGTATATGCGGTTGCGTAGTCTTTGTTTGTATTGTGCAAACCAACCAGGCACGAAAGGTTTGCGGCATATAAAGCCTTGTCAGGCTTGTCGTTCATCATGTCTTTGCAGAGTTTTAATGAACGCTCAACAGGTTCTATGGCCTCGTTACTTTTATTGTTGTTTAGCATTGCCATGCCGTAGTCAAAATACCTTTTTGCTAAGCGAGATAGGTATTGTTGTGGAGCGCCTTCATACAACCGCTCATAGATAGCTATTGCTGCCTTATACATCTGCTCACTCTCGGCATAGCGTTGGGTTTTACTATACAGATTGGCTAAATTGTTGTAAGTTGCAGCTAAGTCAGGCTCGTATGCCTGAGGATTGGCATCGGCCAAACGCTTTAATATTTCCACCGCATCTTTGTACATCTTCTCGCTCTCTGTAAAGCGTTGGGTGTCACTATACAAATTGGCCAAATTGTTGTAACTCCTTGCCAAATCTGGCTCACAGGCCTGCGGATTGGCATCGGCCAAGCGCTTATAGATAGCCATTGCAGTCTTGCTCAACAGCTCGCTCTCTGCATAGCGCTGGGTGGCTCTATACAAACAGGCCAGATTGTTGTAATTGTCGGCCAAGTCAGACTCATAAGTCTGCGGATTGGCATCGGCCAAACGCTTGCGGATTTGCAACGCCGCCTTGTGCATCTGCTCGCTCTCGGCATAGCGTTGGGTTTCAAAATACAAAAGGCCCAAATGTTTGTAGCAGACGGCCAGGTCAGGCTCATGGGCCTGCGGATTGGCATCTGCCAAGCGTTTGCGGATTTCCAACGCCGCCTTGTGCATCTGCTCACTCTCGTTGAACCGTTTTGTACAATAGTACACCACTCCCAGATTAATGTAAACTTTGGCTAATTGGGGTTCATAGAGCTCTGGATTGGTTTTTACAAGAGGGGCTATTTTGTCTTTGCACAGTTTATAGTAAGTCTCTGCCTCTGCATATTGGTTTTGCCGTCGCGCGAAATCGGCATACTCCATCATCGCCTCATATGTGCCCAAGGCGTTGGCCAATTCTTTCAGCACTCGTCCTGCTTCCTCCCACTCGCCCTTATACTTTAGCGCCTCAGCATACGCCTTTGCTTGTTTCATGTTTTCATCGATGTCCTGTTGTGCGAGCGACTCGGCAGAATCGGCCAGCTGGCGCATCTCTTCGGCTTTTTCTCTTATGCTTGGTGACTTTGTTTTCTGCTCGTTTTTCTTGAACAGGTCGATTGCTTCGTCGATATGGCCCTGCTTGAACAGGTCAAAAGCCTTTTGCGAAACGGCGTCGATCTCGCTCTCGTCGATGCGCGCAAACAAATCAGCATACTCGTCCATGCGCGCCAGGGCATGTTCCATTTTTTTATCAATAGAATCCTGCTTGGCGTAATATTGCTCAAGCGTCAACTGCTTCTTGGCATTCATGGCTTCGAGCTTAGCCAACTCCTGCTTGTGTTTCTTCTTCGCTTGGCTTCGTCCGATGGCCACTAATCGGTCTTTCAGCTTTTGAAACTCGTTGGCGTCACAAAGAATCAGCACAAGCGGCTTCTTCTGAACGCTCCATCTGTCAACCTCGTCCTTGTTGAGCACCACCATGCCTCTTTTGGAGACCGTGACCATACCTAACGGGTCGCCCATGCCAAGGCCATCCAGTTTTAGCACAAACTGCCCGTTCTTCTTATCACTTACCACGCCATTGCGAGATGTGGCTACCTTAACATACACGCCACCAATGGGTGTGCGTTGCTTCTTGCCATTGTATCGATAGGCAATGCCTAATTGGTCTATGGCCAAGGCGTTGGTGACACACAGGGTTGCAACAAGCAACCATAAAAATCTTTTCATGCTCATATTATTTATAGGTGATCATTAATCATTTTAAGAATAGAAAGGAAGTGAGCGCACACTACTTTTGCTCCATGGCTCTTGGGATTTCACTCGTTCAGCATCTTCTTTATTTTCTCAACGTCGGCCATCCTTTCGGCAGG
>OBLI01002384.1_pt1 | contig 16142 bp, 15 predicted proteins | sample 1519701 | NCBI WGS metagenome assembly OBLI01 (sample SAMEA3663005, study PRJEB22513) | pig gut metagenome | biome: pig gut; feature: pig-associated habitat; material: faeces | place: France | collected 2012 | reverse complement strand
TGCCAAAACCTGCTAATTCAGCGATTCTGTGAGGTTTTTGACCAACTACGTCAGGGTGAGCAGTACCTCTCTTTGGATCGATAAGAGGAAGGTCGATTAATTTTTGTTGTTGACTTTCGTTAACAAGGTAAGCACCTCTGTATACGAATTCTTTCTTAACTTCTTCGTAAATGCTATCAACAACTACAACTGATTGTTCAGAAGCACAAATCATACCGTTGTCGAAAGATTTTGACATAAGAATTGAAGAAACAGCCATTTTGATATCTGCAGTTTCATCAATAACAGCTGGAGTATTACCAGGGCCAACACCTAAAGCTGGGTTACCTGATGAATAAGCAGCTTTAACCATGCCAGGACCACCTGTAGCTAAGATACAATCGATGTTAGGGTGTTTCATCAATGCACTTGAAAGTTCGATTGAAGGAACATCAATCCATCCGATGATATCTTCTGGAGCACCAGCTTTAACTGCAGCATCTAAAACGATTTTAGCAGCTGCAATTGTAGATTTTTTAGCTCTTGGGTGTGGTGAGAAGATGATACCGTTTCTAGTCTTTAATGAAATTAAAGATTTGAAGATAGCTGTAGAAGTAGGGTTTGTAGTAGGAACGATACCTGCCAAAACACCTAGAGGTTCTGCAACAACTTTTGTACCATTGATTTTGTCTTCTTTAATGATACCGCAAGTTTTAGCGTGTTTATGTTTGTTGTAAATATATTCAGAAGCAAAGTGGTTCTTGATGATTTTATCTTCTAAGATACCCATGCCAGTTTCTTCAACAGCCATTTTAGCAAGAGGTATACGAGCCTTATCTGCTGCAGTAGCTGCTGCTTTGAATATAGCGTCAACTTTTTCTTGAGAAAAAGTTGCGAAAATTCTTTGAGCTTTGTGAACTCTAGAAATTAAGCTTTCTAATTGGTCAAGTGTTTCAACAACATTTGATGCTTCCAAGCTTTTTTCCAAAGATTCAACATTCTTTTTAGTCTTAGTTGTCATATTTGAATCTCCTTTTTTTAGTACGGCTATAACAATATTGCAACACAAATTAAAATTATTGTCAACGCAAGTGTACATAAGGTTTTAAGGGATAAGGAGTATATAAATTCGCCACAATCCGCTAGCTAAAAAGTTTTTAGCGAGTGTAAATTTTACACTCGCTAAAAAACTTTATAAATTCTTTATATTTTTTAGATGTTTAGATGTTATGAGGTGACGTGTAGATGTTAAGCAAGCTAGTAAGTACAACAACTAACCATTTTAAAACAACTTTCCACTTTCAATTTTCAACTTTTAACTAAATTAAAGTCCAAAAGCTTTTCTAAACTTAGAGCTATCGTAGTTAAATTCTTGTCCGTTTTGGTTGTTAGGATTTTGAGTCCCATCGAAAGCTTTTACTTGAGATTGCAATTCAGTATTTGCTTCTTTTATTGCATCAACATCCCAAGTGCCGGTAGCTTCAATATAAGGTTGGATTGAATTAGTGTATTGTTCAGCAAGGCTTGCAACACCTTCACCGATTTTACCGATAGAATTTGTATATTCTGCTAAAGAACTTAAATCTCCTCCGATTTTACCGATAGATGCGGTTAATGATTGAAGGTTTTTAGCTCCGCCTTGTATTCTTGTTTGGCCGGCAGAATCTCTTTGTGTTCCGTCCATTATTAATTTAGCGCCTTTGCCACCGGAACCTACTGCAGAGAATGCGTTTGAATTAATTGCTTCACCGGCTTTTACTTCTGCTTTACCAGTTGGAACATCAATGCCGCCTTGCGTAGTCAATCTTGTTGATTCACTTCCTAAGGCTGTTCCTTTTTGAATATATTGTTGAAGTTCTGCAACTCCTTCAGAAATCTTATTTGCAGAATCTGAAATTAAACCGGAAATGTTATTAACACTCTCTTCAACGATTGCATTTTGTTCTTCAATAACACTTTGGATGTTTTGAATATTTGCGACTAAGCCATCGATAGCGCTAGCTGCTGCACTGATTGTTTCAAGTGCGTCGTCACGTTTATCAGGGTCTTTTAAATCTTCTTTTGCTTGGTCAATTCTATCTAGCTGTTCTTGAATTTGTTCCTGAACTTTTGCGATATCACCATTGTCACCAAGTTTTTCAATAGCTGCTAATGCGTCATTGATACTAGAAGTGTTTGAACTTATATCTCCAACAATTTTTTCAATTGATTGCTGAATTTCTTGTGCCTTTTTATCAGCAGCTTGTTCATTTTTACTTATTGCATCAGAATTTTTCTTAACTTCTTTATTAGCTTGTGCGTTTTGATTTTTGGAGAAGGAAATCAAGTTCATGATATTATCAAGAATCTTTGCATTTGCTTCTTTTTTTTGTTCATCGTGACCTTGAGCAATTTCCTGATCGTCTTGAACTAATCCCCAAACTGAATTTACGTAAGCAGATTCAGATGAACCGCTAGCTTTGCTAGAAGTATCAGAATTGATTGAGCCTAATTGGCTCATTGCCTTATTTAATGCTGATTGTAAATCAAATTCCGGTGCCATCTTACTGCTTCCTATTTATACCATCTTATATATATAAAAAGTATTGAAAACGTAGCTAATTTCAGTGTTTGTAAAAAATGTTACAAAACTTAATGATAAATATTGCTTATTGTGTAAAAAAGTAGCCACCGAGCTTATAGACTATTCATCGGTGATATTGTACAAATATAATAAGGTTTATGAGGTTGAAGAAGAGGAAATACGGTGTTACTAAAACTTTTTACGGAAAGAGAACTAGAAGTACTTAACTTGTTATTATTAGGATTGAACAACCAAGAAATTTCAGAAAAGTTATTTATCTCCAACCATACAACAAAAGCACATGTTGCATCAATTTACAAAAAGCTTGGTGTTTCTAATAGAGTTCAAGCAGCAGTGAAGAGTATTAAGCTTGGTGCAGAGCATGTTTTTGATTTGAGTAAAATTTTAGATTAGTTATTAAAGATTGCACGCATAATATTTATTTCGGCAAACATAGCATCTCTTTATTCAAGAGATGCTACGTATAATTTTGTGGATTTTTTTGTTTTGTTTTTTTAAAAATTAACTCAATAATAAAATCGTTTTTTTTTTTTTGCGAATTCTTATGCCTTTTATATAAAAACGTTAGTAATATTGGAATTAAACAAAAACTTTCAGATTCTGTATTGCAAAATCTGAAAGTTTTTGTTTATTTTAATCGAGTTTAACTAAAAACTAAGCTTCCAATTTAGCTTTGTCTTCTTCAGTTACGCCCTTGATAGTAAGGTTGATTCTACCTTTATCATCGATTTTGATAACCTTAACAATTACTTCGTCACCGATATTAACGTGTGGTTCAATTGTTTCAATTCTTTCTTGACAGATTTGAGAAATATGAACCATACCATCTTTTCCACCGCCAAGTTCAACAAATGCACCGATAGGAATGATTCTTACAACTTTGCCTTTGATAACCATACCTACTTCGGGTTTGAAAGTAAGGTCTTTAATCATTTTCTTAGCAATAGCTGCGCCTTCTTGGTCGTTAGATGTAATTGTTACAACGCCACTATCTTGAATATCAATTTCAGCACCTGAAGCTTCGATAATTGCTCTGATTTGTTTACCACCAGGTCCGATAACAGTTCCGATATCTTCAGTTGGAATAGTCATTGTAGAAATGCTTGGTGCAAATGGTGATAAATGATCAGCAGGTTTTGTGATAACCTTTCTCATTTCGCCTAAGATATGCAATCTACCTTCTTTTGCTTGAGCCAAAGCTCTTCTCAAAGTTTCATTTGCAATACCCTTAGCTTTCATATCCATTTGAAGAGCTGTGATACCATCATCGTTACCTGTAACTTTGAAGTCCATATCGCCAAGGAAGTCTTCAATACCTTGGATATCAGTTAATACAACAGGTTCTTTACCTTCTTCCGTAATCATACCCATTGCAACACCGCCAATCATACATTTAACAGGAACACCTGCATTCATCAAAGCCATTGAAGAACCGCAAGTTGAACCCATTGAAGTAGAACCGTTTGATTCCAATACATCAGATGTTACACGAATTGTATAACCAAATTCTTCTTGTGAAGGTAATGCAGGAACGTTAGCTCTTTCAGCTAAGTTACCGTGACCAACTTCACGTCTACCAGGGCCTCTAAGTGGTTTAACTTCGCCTACAGAGAATCCTGGGAAAATATATTTGTGCATATAAGTTTTTTCAGTTTCCGGATCAACACCGTCTAATTCCTGTTTCATACTAGGGCCGGCAAGTGTTGCAACAGACAAGATTTGAGTTTGTCCACGAGTGAATACCGCAGAACCGTGAGCTCTAGGTATAACACCCACTTCACACCAGATTGGTCTAACTTCGGTTGGTTTACGTCCATCAGCTCTTACACCTTCGTCAAGAATCATTGCACGCATAATTTTCTTTTCAGCAGCTTTGAATTCTTCTGCAACAAAGTCAATACCTGTTTCTTCAATGATTTGGTGGATGTAATGATCTTCCGGAAGAGCTTCAACTCTTTCTTTAACCAATTTTTTAGCTTCTTCAAGCTTTTCTTGTCTATATTTTCTGTCAAAGTTGTGATACGCATCAAAAATCATATCGTGAGCAACTTCGTTAATGATATTTTTTAATTCTGTTGTGTCATAAGGATTAACAAATTCTTCTTTAACAACACCACAAGCTTTTGCAAACTCAACTTGAGCTTCACATTGTTTTCTGATTTCGCCTTGAGCGAATTCAACAGCTTCCATAATATCGTCTTCTGTAACGAATTTGCAGCCAGCTTCAACCATGATAACGCTGTCGTGAGTACCGGCAACAACGATATCTAAATCTGATTTGTCTGCTTGTTGGTGAGTTGGGTTTGCAATAAGTTGACCATCAACTTTTGAAACTCTAACAGCACCGATAGGACCTTCAAAAGGAGCTCCTGATAACATTAAAGCACAAGAAGCACCTAACATAGCCAACGTATCAGGTTGGTTTTGTTGGTCGTAGCTGAATAATTGTGCAACTATTTGAATATCGTTTCTATATCCTTTAGGGAACAAAGGTCTGATTGGTCTATCGATTAAACGAGAAACCAAAATAGCTTTGTCACTGGCTTTTCCTTCTGAACGGTTGTATCCACCTGGGATACGTCCGATAGAAGACATTCTTTCTTCATAATCAATAAGAAGTGGGAAAAAGTCTATCCCTACTCTTGGTTCTTTACTTACACAACAGTGAACAAAAAGCATTGTATCTCCGCATCTTACGGTAACGCTGCCATTAGTTGATTGTGCATACTTTCCAGTTTCTACAGTGACGGTCTTACCGCCGATTTCTAATTGAAAACTTTTTGTTTCCGGTACCATTTTTCCTTCTTTCTCCGGCTACTCGAAAGCCGGATGCTTCCATTTGGTTATACTAAAATTTCTCAGTGTAATTATAGTATAAACATGAATTTTACGCAAAAGGGGGAAATGAGTAAATATTGGTGGAAAAATATCGGCTTTAAGAAATTAAAATTTTTTTAAACCGTATGATATGAACCGATTATATAAAACATTTTTACAAGTGGTTTTATTTTATCAAATGCTTTTTGAACCTTTTCGTCATTGATATGTCCTTCAAAATCAATATAGAAAACATATTCGCCCAATTCTTTTTTAGAAGGTCGAGAATCAATATAAGACATATTAATATTATTTTCTTCCAGAATTGTCAAAATTTTACTCAATGCTCCGGCCTTATTTTCAGTAGAAAACGTAATACTTGTTTTATCGTTGCCGGTTTGCGGAGCTAAAAATTTACCAAGAAAAATAAATCGGGTCTGATTATTTTCTTCATCATTAATTTTTTCTTCTACAACAGGAATATCATACATTCTTGCACATTCTACACTACCGATTGCAGCAATAGAAGGTTCTTCTTTGGATAAAGAACGAATAGCTGCAGAGGTAGAAAGGGTTGCCTCTTCTATAAGAGAGTCTGCAAAGTTCGCTTGCAAGTATCGTTTGCATTGTGCAAGAGCCTGTGGATGTGAACGTACAACTTTGATTTCTGATTTTTTGTCACAAAAGCCAATGAGTGCGTGTTCAACATTCAAGGTTGTTTCTGCAAGAATTTTAAAGCCTTCTTTTTTTAGCGAAGACAAATTATCCAAAGTTTCACGCACAATACCTTCTATTGAATTTTCAATCGGTATAACTGCCGCAATATCTTCATTGTTTTCATCTTTTAAGGCTTTTATAATGCCGGAAATTGACTTCAAATTTGTGCTAACGCAATTTAAGTCAAATGCGTCAATAAATTTGTTTTTTGCAAAATCGCTATAAGAACCGCGAGGTCCAAGAAATAATAATTTACGAATTTTTGAAGTGTCTAATCTTTCCGGAATCATTTTTACCTGCCATCTATTTATACTAGTTATCAATAGAAAAATCTCTTTGAAGAACGTTATTTATTTTTTTTATAGCCTTATCGGTATCGCCAGTTTTGTAATATAATCTTGCAATTAATAACTCTCTAGATGATGTAGGAGCGATGCTGTAAGCTTTTTGCGCGTATGATAATGCTGTGCCGTAACGTTTTACAATACCGTAAATACCAGCCATTTCTTCATAGCATCTTGCATTTGTTTCGTTACTTATATTCTTTTCCAAAATAGCCTTATATTCTTCTAATGCTTTTACATATTGTTTTTCATCTTTATAATTTTGTGCGTCAAGAAACATCAATTCTGTTTCTTGTGCTTTGGTTAAAGATGGAGCTTTGTTTTCTTCTACAACATTACCATTTTCGTTAATAGGTGCTAATGGTTCTGTAATCATTTGCGGATTTTTAGAAGTTTCAGCAGGTTGTGATACTCTAGGTTGTTCTTCGACAAAAGATACGTGATGTTCTACATCGACTTCTTTGTTTGCAGTGTTATTTTCATCTGATTGTTCTTGTTCAGTTTGATTATCACTTCCGAGTTCGCCAACTTCTGACATATTAACTTGTGGTTTTAGTGGTTCTTCGCTGGCTTTTCCCATTATATCGAAGGCTTTGATTATTAGTAGTACAAATACTAACATCATAATAACTAAGATAATCAAAAACTTTTTAGAGTTAACGTCCAAACTATTATTCATACTTCTGCTCCTAATATCTATTTATCTTGATTTAATTCTACACCAAAAGCAAACATTGCGAAATCATATTTTGCCGGATCATTCGGTGAAAATTCTCGAAGTTTCTCTGTGAGCTCAATTACAGCCTTAAAATCATTGCTTTTTCTTTTTAACAATTCCATTTTTCTGGAAATTCTTGCAACATGTACATCAAGTGGAATCAATAAGTTTTTGGGCTGCATAAAATCCCACACTCCTAAATCTACCGGAGGTTTTCTAATCATCCAACGTAAGAACATATTCATGCGTTTCATAGCTCCGCCGTTATGAGGATTTGGTATCATATGGTAAAAACCTTGTCCAACTGTTTTGGGTGCTCGAGAATAAAAATAATCAACGACTGCTTGAAAAAACTTTAGATAATCAAGTGTCACGTTCCCTCTCCTCGGGGGAGGACTAGAGAGGGGGCTGGTCTGTTCTTCTTGAGCGCTCTTCCATCCATATTCAAACAATTCTTCCAACCCTTGGCTTTCTGAATACAATTTATTCAAAATTTCAAAAATCGGTATGATATCATAATCTTTAGAAAAACGATACTCAAGACCTTTAAGATTTTTAAAGTCACCATTTCTTACATAATTTGTAATATCATTATCAGTACGATTAAATAAATCATTTAATTTAGCTATAAATAATTTACGGTTGCCATAAGCGAACAACGATGCAATAAATCCTGCTAATTCAATATCATCTTTATTTTTGAACCTATGCGAGAATTGAATCGGGTCATCTTTTATAAATTCAACCGTTTCATATTTTTCTACTAGTCTATCTAGTTCAATCTTTGTTATCATACTTCTATTTTCTGTTGGATTAAAAACTCAATTGGCAATTCTGGTTAAGTTATCAAAGTCTTGTGTATATATCTTGATACTGGTTACTAACTTTTAATATAACAATCTTATCTTTATCAATGCAATAAGCAATCAAATATTGTCTTGCAATATAAATTCTAACATCTTTTGCTTTTATTGCATCTTTTTTTACTCCTAATCTGGGAAAATCGAGTAAATTATTACAAGTGCCAAATAAAAATTGAATGGTTTCTTTTGCGGCTCTTTCATTATATTGTGCAATAAATTCTGATATTTCAAAAATATCCTGATAAGCTTCATCAGTAATGATTAATTTATTCATACTTTGCCATTAGCCTATCATAAGCAGTATTGCCATCTATATAGTTGCCCGATTTATAATCATCAATTCCTTTTTGAATTTCGGTATTTAAGGCATCAATCCTTGATTGGATATTATTATTCTCGAAAAATGCAAATTGCACTGCAAAAGTAATTGCTTCATCCATTGTGCTAAATAAACCTTCTGCAATTTTCTTTTTTAAAAAAGTTTCCATATTATTTGGTAACGATATATCCATAAAAACCTCACTCTATCTTTATAGCATTATATATTATTTTAGTGCTTCTGTCTATTTTTCTTTTAATTCAGCCTTATTTTTTTAAAAAACTCTGACAAAATTTTATCACAAATCTCTTCTTCAATTCCGCCATAGATTTTGATTTTAGAATGAGCTAAATCTACAAGCTGTGTATTTGATATTAAAGCCCCATATTGAGAATTATACGAACCAAAGTAAACCGCATCAATTCCACTTTGCAAAATCGCCCAAGCACACATTGGGCAGGGTTCTAATGTTACATATAATTCACATCCGTTTAATCTTGATGTGTTTAATCTTTTTTGAGCTTGTTTTATAGCCAAAATTTCTGCATGAGCTGTTATATCTTGCTTCTCTTCACGCATATTATGAGCGAAAGCAATAATAATTCCATCTTTTTTTATGACACACCCAACCGGCACATCAATTTTACAAAGTCTTGCTTGTTCTATTGCATTATTCATTAATTATTGTGGTCTTGTTTTGTTTGCAGCTTCATCACACTGTTTTGCAACATCTTCTGTTAAAATTCCTATCTTTTTGAAGAAATTTTTATACATCCAACTATCTGCAAAATGTTGATAAACACGACTCGTATCAACATCATTCGCTAATTTAAAGTTTTCCATTTTATATTCTTTAGAAGAAATTCCTTCATCAGTTAAAATTCTATCAATTTCGTTAAAAGTAGATTTCATATCAGCAGCTACTCTGTTAAATTGTTCAACCTTATCAGAATCTTTTGCTGCTATTGTAGAATTAAAAATCTTTCTATAAGCAGCTGAGTCCAAATCTGCTTGTTTTAAGCAGTTTTCAGTTGCAAGTTGAATAGTTTCAGTTTTTTTTGATAGGGCTCCACAAGATGCTGCAATTAAGCTTCCTGCGGCAATGATAGGCATAAATGTTTTTAACGATACTTTCATTATAACTAACTCCTTTTTGAATGTACTTATATTTTAAACTTTGCTCCCTTCGCCCCAAATTTCATCATCATAATATCCGAGTTCTAAATGACCTAAGATAACGGTATCACCGTTTTTAAGTCCATATTCATGAAGTTTTTCAAAAACTCCCATTCCCTTCATTATATTCTGAAGTCTTACGACTTGTTCCGTATTTCTTGCATCTGTAACTTTTGCAAGTCTGTTAATCTTTCCGCCTGATATTATGTAAACATCTTTTGCGACTTTGTTAACTTCAAAAGCGCTGTCGTCATTATCAAACGCTCCTAAGTCTTCTTCTATATCAATGTCGAATTCCGGTTTAGGAATTTCATCAACCTTTTTGGATACAAAGTACAACAGTTCGTCCACACCTTGTTTCGTAACGGCTGAAATACAGAAAATATCTTTTGCTAAAGCCTTGAATTCTGCTTTTAAATTTTCTAAATCTTCTTCTAAAATAGAATCAATTTTATTCAAAACAAGTATTTGATAAAGATTACCCAATCCCTCTGAATGTTTCTTTAGTTCATTATTGATAATTTTATAATTTTCAACAGGATTTTCTGCTGTCACATCAACTATGTGGATTAAGAATCTGCAACGCTCTACGTGACGTAGAAATTCGTGCCCTAAACCAACACCTTCTGAAGCGCCTTCAATAAGCCCCGGAATATCAGCTATAACATAAGAACCGCCATCAGCCTTTTTTACTACACCTAAGTTTGGAACTAGTGTTGTAAACGGATAATCCGCAATCTTTGGTCTTGCTGAACTTACTGCACTTATGAAAGTTGATTTTCCGGCATTTGGCATACCTAAAAGTCCAATATCAGCAATTAGTTTAAGTTCTAGTTCTAAGACTCTTTCGATTCCAGGTTCCCCAGGTTCACAAAATTGCGGAGCTCGTTTTTGAGCAGTTGCAAATCTTGCATTGCCACGACCACCGCGTCCGCCTTTTGCGATAAGTACTTGTTGTTCGTTTTCTGTTAAATCTGCAATTATCTTGCCGGTTTTTGTATCTCTAACAATTGTTCCCATTGGAACTTTTAAGTACAAATCTTTTGCACAAGCGCCGTGCATACCTTTAATACCGCCATTTTCTCCGGAAGGTGCTTTGAAAACTGATTTAATTTTGAAATCTAAAAGAGTAGACATATTTTCGTCTGCAACAAAATAAATATCACCGCCACGTCCACCGTCACCACCGGCAGGTCCGCCCTTATCAACATATTTTTCTCGACGCCAAGCAACCATTCCGTTGCCGCCATGACCTGATATTACTCTTATTTTTGCTTTATCTAAAAATTTCATTTTTTACCTACTTAGATTTGTAATTTTGATGCCTCACTTGTTAGGGAGGTCGCAGCTGTTGGTGAAACTAGTTTGAACCTTACAGATGCGGGAGGGGTATAGTTTCTATCGGAATTGATACCCAGCCCTACCCTTCCCTAACAAGGGAAGGTGCTTAAATTTGTTTACTTATTATTCATTTGTACTATAATGCTACTATGAACAAAATAAAAAATACATTATTCAGTAACAAACCTGTTACATTAGATGAAAATTCAGTAATTATGGCAATTGAGTCAAGTTGTGACGAAACTGCTTGTGCTATCGTAAAAGGTGGTCGAGAAGTTTTAGCCAATGTCGTAGCTTCTCAAATTAAAATTCACGAAGAATTTGGCGGAGTTATTCCTGAAATTGCAGCTCGTGAACACTTGGAAGCAATTAATGTTGTTATAGATGAGGCATTTAAACAAGCCGGTTTAAAGGGCGAAGATATAACTGCTTTTGCCGGAACAGTAGGTCCTGGGCTTGTCGGATGTTTGTTAGTTGGCTTAAATGCAGCAAAAACTTTGGCTTTAGCCTATGATAAGCCTTTTATTGGTGTAAATCACCTGAATGCGCATTTGGCAGCTAATTTTATTGATACAGAATTGAAACCGCCATTTATTGCACTTTTAGTAAGTGGTGGACATACTCAGATTATTAAAGTAAGTTCATATTCTGATATGGAAATCATCGGCGAAACTATTGATGATGCTGTGGGCGAAGCATATGACAAAGTTGCACGTTTAATAGGTTTGCCTTATCCAGGAGGACCAAAACTTGACAAGTTGGCTCAAGAAGGGAATCCTCACGCATTTAAACTTCCTGAAGCAAGAGTCGGTGGATATGACTTTAGCTTTAGCGGACTTAAAACTGCGGTACTAAGACTTGTTAAAAGTTTTGATGGTCAAGAAATGCCTGTTAATGATATTTGTGCAAGTTTTCAAGAGTGTGTTTCTTCAACTTTATTCAAGAAAGTAAAACACGCACTAGAAGAAACCGGATATAAACAAGTTGTTTTAGCCGGTGGTGTTGCTGCTAATTCTGAAATTCGTAAAAAAATATTCAGCTTGAAAAATGAAGGTTATGAAGTTTATGCTCCAATTATGAAATATTGTACGGATAATGCTTCTATGGTCGCATCATCTGCGTATTTCTTTAATAATACGTTTGATAATATAGATGTAGAAGTTTTTTCAAGAGCATAAAATTAAAATAATAATTAAGAAGCGCATACCTTAAAATAGTATGCGCTTCTTGTTTTGAAAGATGTATTTGTATGGCTATATAGCATTCTTTAAAATAGAGTCTTTTGCAAGGGTTGCTTCTTTTTGTTTTGTAATTGCACCATTTACAGCTTGCCAATATTTATTTTGAGTTTTTACAGGAATGTCATTTGTGCAAAGTTTTAAATCTTTAGCAAATTTTTCTGCTTTTTCAATTGAGCGCTGTTCTTGTTTTAGAACATTAAAAACTGTCTTGATTTTATCAGCGATTGATTCTGGTGACAATTTTGATAATTTTTTTGAAGTTCCTTTGGAAAGTTTTAATGTTGTTAAAATAAAGTTATCTTTGTTTAAACCGAGTTCTAGTCCATCAGAGAAAGAACCTTTTACTAAAAGATCATCGTTTGGAAATCTCGCTGTTTTCTCAGCAAATGTCTTTGCAATCTTACTCCATTTTTGCTCGCTGCCTCTAGTGCAAGTATTAAGATTTGCTGTAAAGTTAACGTTATTGTTGATTGTATTATTCATACACACACTCCTTTTAAAGTATAATACATTAGTTGTGATTATACTAAAACCTGAAAAAAATAAATTTGCTAGTTTAATTTAAAATTATTTCAGGTTTATTTTTTACAGAATAAAAAATTTCGGAATTTTCAACAAAACCCTCTGGATTAGCGCTTACAAACATTTTTTCATATCCATAATTTTGAGAAAGATTTAGTAAATCTGAATTCTCTAAATCATTTTTTATAAAATCTACAAAAATTTTTGCAGGGTCAATAAATAAATCTTTTTGTGCATATTTTTCGAGTAAATGCAATAAATAAGGATAATGTGTACATCCTAAGATTATTTTATTCGGATTAAATTTCAACATTCTATCCAAATGTTCTTTGACGTCAAGCATAGCTTTTTCGTCTGTATAATTGCCGCTTTCCACAATCGGAACCCAATTTGGACAAGCTATTTCAAGTACTTCTAAAGATGCATTATATTTTTTTAATTCTTTTGCGTACACTCCTGAATTTACAGTTGCAACTGTTGCAAAAACTCCAATTCTGTTGATATTTTGGTTTGCAATTACTTTAGCACAAGATTGGATGATAGGATATATTCTAAAATCGTACTCATCCTTTATAACATCATAAGCTTGAGCTGAAGATGTATTACACGCAATAACAACCGCCTTCACATCTTGTGTTTTGTAGAAATCCAATATTCCGCGAGCGTATCCGACAAGCTCTTCTTTTGTTTTATTTCCGTAAGGCAAATGTGCAATATCGCCGTAATATAAAGTGTTTTCGCAAGGCAACGCTTTTTTAAAACGGGAATAAACGGACAAGCCGCCAACTCCGGAATCAAAAAATCCTACGGGACAATTATTTTTTAGTTTGTTCTGATTTGATGTACTCAATTATACCCTCAGCTATTGCTTTTGCTGTTTTTTGCTTTCTAGCTTCTGTTACTAATTCGTTGCGTTCTTCCTCGTTAGAAATAAATCCAGTTTCTACCAAGATTGCCGGAACCGTCGTATGATTTATAACATAAAATTTAGACTTTAACAATCCTCTATCTTTTGTGTCAATATCTTTTATCAAATGATTTTGAACAACTCTTGCTAATTCTTTGCTGTAATCGTGGTAATAATGTGTTTCAATCCCTTTTGGTTCTACTGCTACAGCAGAATTGACGTGAATACTTACAAAAATTTCAGGAGTTTCTTTTTCTGAGAATGTAACTCTATCCTGCAATGATACATAAGTGTCATCAGAACGTGTTAATGCAACTTTGTAACCTTTTGATTTAAGGATAGACGCTACTTTTTGTGTAATATCCAAAGTAATATCTTTTTCGTTAATGCCTTCTCTTATTGCGCCATAGTCGCTTCCGCCATGTCCTGCATCCAGAACTACCTTGTTTTTAATAACTTCTTTTTTAGCAGGAGGAGCCGTAATCACAGGAGTCGAAGTGGCAGGTTTATCATTTTTTACTTGAACTCCGCCTGTACTTGTAGCAATTGTGAACTTAAGAGCTTTTCCATCAACGCTCTGTTTTATTTTTACAACATCATCCTTATTGATTTTCATCTCTGCCTTTACACCTATTTGTGGTAATAAAGATAGCGTGAATGGCTTATAATAGGTGTTGTTCAGTGTTTTTATTAAATCTTGTTCATTGTAGCTCTTCACGTTGAACAGATATAATGTCAAAGAATCATTATCACGCAAAATTGAATGCACAACCGGCTGAGTAAAGGATAATATCAGCTCATTTGTTCTATTATCAATTTTTTTTACATAAGCTTTTCCAAGGTTAGAAACAGTATTTACTAAATCTGTATGTCTTAACTTGTCGGCATTAATAACTAATAGAGATTGTGCATCGCCGGAAAATACTGGAATATATTTGTCAGGTTTATCAGTTGTAACAACAATTCTGGCTTTATTATATTCAAACTGACCAATTTTGGCAGAATCTTTACAGCTTCCATCTGGACAAATTTTCAAATCCTTGTTTCTGATTTTTTTTTCAACAAAAGTGTTTGGTAAGTCAATCACAACTCGCTTAGGAGAATCCAGTGTGAAAATTTTTGAAGCCGTAATCTGTCCCAAGCCACTAACCAACAATCCGCCATTTTTTATGTAATAACCGTTTATATAATATTTTGTTCTTAGTTTTAAATCAGAAGACAAATCGACAGATACCACAGAGTCATATGTTTTTCCATCAGAATTACTTAAAGTAGAATTCTCAAAAGCTTTTTGAATATCTGCTACAACAGAATTGCTAGCCTTTGTTTCTGTGTTTTGAGGAATTGCAACTTTTTGAACTACTTGAGAATTAGCAACGATACTGGAATAAGCAAGGTTTGGCGCATTCTCGTCATAAATTGCGTTAAAATAATCATTCTTTAATATTAAATTGGCACACTTAACTAGAATATTGCCATTAAGGTTAATTAATTTTACTTTAGAAGTATCAAATCCTTCCTCAAATGTTATAACTGCTCTAACTACATCCGGATTAGTCGTGAATTGAGAAAGTCTAATTTCTTTTATTGTAGCCTTATCAAAAACAAGCTGTTGTTTTCCACCTATTAGAACAGAATTATCAATATCAAAATAAATTCTATTCGGGTTTTCTAATTTTGAGAATTTTAGTTCCTTTACTGTTTCTTCAGAAGATGTCATCACATTGATATACACAAGAGAAGATGTGTCATCGTAATTTAATGACATAATTTTTGCCGGCTCTGCAAACGAAGATAATGTCTGGAATAAAAACATTATAAAAAAAACTATTATAGTTAAAATTCTCTTCATAACAAAATGGCTCTCGCCCCCAAATTCTAACAAAATTCTATCAAAAAACCCCCAAAAAGTAAAGTTGTACTACGTACGGTACTACGTACGTAGACATTTGGTCGGCTGCTTGGTGGGAACTACGAGATTATTTCTTAACTACTAGCTCCGCCTCATTGCTGGAACTACTAGTTGTATGTATATTTACCCCCGTACGTAGACATTTGGTCGGCTATTTGGTGGAAAATACGAGATGATTTCTTAACTACTAGCTCCGCCTCGAAGAAACGCTACAAGTTTGGCGCATTCCCTCTCCTAGCAGGAGAGGGTTAGGGTGAGGTAGAAACTTGCGAGTATAGACATAACATTCGACTTTGGTGGGAACTACCTGATTGTATCATAGCTACTAGCTCCGCCTCGAAGAAACGCTACAAGTTTGGCGCATTCCCTCTCCTAGCAGGAGAGGGTTAGGGTGAGGTAGAAACTTGCGAGTATAGACATAACATTCGACTTTGGTGGGAACTACCGGATTCTATTGTAGCTACAGACTTCGCCTCGAAGAAACCCTACAAGTATGGCGCATTCCCTCTCCTAGCAGGAGAGGGTTAGGGTGAGGTAGAAACTTGCGAGTATAGACATAACATTCGACTTTGGTGGGAACTACCGGATTCTATTGTAGCTACAGACTTCGCCTCGAAGTATCACTTACAAGTATGGCGCATTCCCTCTCCTAGCAGGAGAGCGGATTTTCGGTAGGGCGTGAGCCCGTAAGAGCAAATAACA
>OBLI01002382.1_pt1 | contig 16150 bp, 13 predicted proteins | sample 1519701 | NCBI WGS metagenome assembly OBLI01 (sample SAMEA3663005, study PRJEB22513) | pig gut metagenome | biome: pig gut; feature: pig-associated habitat; material: faeces | place: France | collected 2012 | reverse complement strand
CTTTTACCTTTTTACTGTAGTTGCCAATCTTAGCAGTAACATAAACCGTTCCTGCTTTCTTTGGAGATAATACTCCGCTCTTAGAAACAGTAGCAACCTTCTTATTGCTGCTTACCCATGTTACTTTTCCACTAACCCCATAGCCTTTTGCAGAAAGCTTTTCGGTTTTTCCTACATAAGCAGTTGTTGGAGCAGTCACTTTCACATATGGTGCTTTTACAGTTACCTTTGTTTCTAATTGATATTTACGACCAAAATTAGTTACATCTGCCTTAATAACAGCTGTTCCTGCTTTTTTCGCTGTCACTTTTCCTTCATCATCAACAACAGCAACGTCGGTGTTAGAAGACTGATATTTTACTATATTGTAATCATCTTCTTCCATGGTTACATTGATTGTCTTTGACTGACCGGTATAGAGAGAAAGTTTCTCATCTACAGCTGGTTCTTTTGTATCCATTGGTGTAACTTTAATGTTCTGATAAGTTACTTTAGCATCAAATGCGTTAAATCCAACGTATCTTCCTTCTGCATAATTCTTATTTGCATTACGGTCAATTCTGTCTAATATCAGACTGTCATTGATATAGAATTTATAATGGTTTCCTTTTACTTCAACCTTTAGATGATAACGGGTATTTGGCTGTAAAGTATATTTCACACGGTTTCCGATATCACCGGTTCCACCACCAAAGGTAAAGATTCTTGATGTACCATCTCCTTCATGGAATGGATCATCTACATTTGCTGCATATCCTTTATTGGAATTTGGATCCTGTCCACGGAAGATCATCGCAAATGCTGTTCCTGAATGATACAGAACATCTGCCTCGAAGGTATAATCATCAGAGCTGATCTTGGTTCCGGACATCAGGAATCCATCGCCTTTTCCAATAAGATCCCCAGTATATCCATTTTCATCTAAGGTCCAATCACCACTGATAACGTGCCAATCGCCAATATTACTATTTAACTTAGAGCTTGTAATAGATATATCCAGACTTCTGGATAAACCGCTTTCTGTTTCAGCAGTAACAGTAAATACACCCTTCTTTAAAGCCTTTAACAGCAAACTATCATTCTTTTCTTTGATAACTTTTACTTTATCGCCTTTATTATTCGTTACTTTCCAGGTTACTTTTTGCTCTGCGCTGACTGGAGAAATTGCTGCCATAACTTCAATTTCATCTCCAACACCATATTCTCCACTTCCTGATGCTGTACTAATATAAAGGTCTGCTGCTGTATTATCATCTGTTAATTTATCTTCCCAGATACTCTTCATTGGATAAACAGTAATATCTGCGTCGGTCTCTCCACCTTCAGAATATACTTCCATACCTGTACTATTTACGGATGGGAAAATTGCAAGTGTACCTGATTGCTGTCCATCCTGTGCATATACTTCCACACTGGATTCATCAACAAAAATATCTAATTTTACTTTTCCATCTTCTTCAACAGCAATGGCATCAGATACGATATCACCTTTTCTCTGACCTTCTGGAATTACACCTGCTTTATCACCATTGATGCTAACCTGTTTTGTTTCTGTGTTGTATTTTACAATTGTTTCCTTCGTACCTTCATCATTGGTTCTTAATTTGAATCCAACCTCTGTTGTTCCTTCTTTTGGAGTTAACTCTGCAACGATTTCATACTGTCCAGCTTTGATTCCTGATAACAGATTTTCACTGGAATCTGTCTTCTTAGGAATGGTTGCTTTCACATTTGTTGCTGCTTCTTTTACTCTTAAATCCTCATATTCTTTAATCGGAGTCTGAACCAGACGATAGCCGTTCTCTGTCTTTGTAAGATTTAATTCTGTCTGAAGGTTAAAGAATCCATTATAGCCCCATTTACCAGTTACATTGCTGACATTGTTACAATATCCATTTTCCCAGGTACTTGCCCAGTTGATCATAACACGACGTCCTTCTGGGAAATTGTCATATGTCATGGCTGCATAAGACTGAGGTCCAAAGTTCATGACATAACGGTCACTTCCTTCATCCTGTACGAAAGTCCATTTTCCGTCAACCTGTTTAAAGTCACCAACACGATAATAACGGCCGCCTTCACTGACTACCCATTTTGTTGTTCCATCTTCTGCCGTTAATGGATACATATCCGGACATTCTGTTTCGATTCTTGTATTTCCTTCGTCACCAGAATAGGTACTTTCTACTTCCCAGTCAATCAAATTATCAGAAGAATAAATTCTCAGGATTCCGCCTGCAACAACCATCATGTATTTTCCAGATTCTTCATGATAAAATACTTTTGGATCACGGAATGCCGTGTTATCTAATGGATCTTCGTTCCATTTCAAAACAGCATTTCCTTTATATTTTGTCCAGGTTCTTCCTTTATCCTTGCTGTATGCAATGGCCTGATCCTGTCCTCTTCCATCGTTATTTTGTGTATAGATGGCAACTAAACCTCCGGTACCAGGTCCTTTTTCATCGCCAAATAAGCCTGATTTGTTTTCATCATCCACAACACAGCTTCCTGAGAAGATTGCTCCCATATCTTCCTGATAATATAAAGCTATTGGAAGTTCTTCCCATGTTTTTAAGTCTTTGGATACTGCATGTGCCCAGTGCATTGGTCCCCAAACGGTATCGTCAGGATAATACTGATAAAACAGGTGATACTCCCCTTTATAATATACCAATCCATTTGGATCATTCGCCCATCCAGTTGCTGGTGAATAATGATACTGTGGTCTGGTCGGTACATTATAAACAGAATCGCTTGCATTTCTCAATACATTAATGATTGTCTTTTCTTTTCCGCCGTTTTCACTGGTAACTACAACTGGTATCTGCTGTGATCCAACCTTTAAGTCTACCTTTGTTGCTTTTCCCGCCTGAGCAGCTTCTCCATTAACAGTCACATTTCCGCTTCCTTCCACTGTTGGAATCAAGGAAATGCTTTCCGTTTCATTTTTAACAACCACACTGTAACTGTCATATTCCTTGGAAAAATCTTTATCTAATTCTCCACCTTTTACTTCGAGATCAGATAAATAAGCTTCTGCTTCTTTTACTTCAATATCATCGACTGTGATATCTGTAATGGTCAGATCTTCGTTAAATCCAATGAATCCAATATTTCCTTCCAAAATCGTATCACTGATTTCAAAATCATATACCTCTGTATCATTGATCTTCACTTGCAGCTGACGATCTTCCACAGAGACATCAAACTGATACGTTTCTTGATTTTTTAATTCTTCAAATGTCTTACCTGCATGAATATCACCGGCAATGCCTCCCTGAAAACAAAATGCACGTACCGCACCAGAGGATGGAGTTACATTAACTACAACGGCACCTTCTTTTGGATTGTCTGCTTCCTTAGTTCCCAGAACAATTCCAACTGCACCATCGCCCTCTCCCTGTTTCAGAGTTGCTTTTACGGTATAATTATCCTGTTTTACAACATCAGAGATACCAAAATTATCACCTTCTCCCTGAAGACGGATGCCATTTTCAATTTGGCTTCCATTTCCAGAAAATACCCATCCATCTACAAGCTGCTGTGCAGCTGCATATACAGAAACAGGTGGCATATAAGGTGTTATGCTGGTCCCTGCCATAAGTCCTGCCATAATACAGGCAAAAATTCTCATATTTCCTTTTTTCATACTTTCTCCTTATTTTCTCTCTTATACATGATACAAATTCTCTTCCTGATACAGTAGTAAAGGAGACGGCCAATTAGCCGCCTCCCAAGAAAAGGATTTGTGTCTAGCGTATGACTTTCTTTATTTTCTCAATATTCGCTCTTCCGTTTTTAATAGCTAATCCAATGACTGCACAAAGAATGACACTGACAACAATTATGATAATACTAATTACTCCCACTACATTGTAAATCATTCCATTTTGAAGTTTTAATGCCCAATATGCCATTGCAACTCCAATTGATGAAATAACTATAAGATTTCTTACCCACTTTTTCAGATTCTCTATCATTCTTGTCTGATATTCAATCTCTCTTAATTGTTGACTTTTTGTCTGTTGTGCTGTCATATGAATCTCCTTATTAATACTGTAATCCTGGATTAAAGAATCCGACTAATACACCTACGAATGCGATTACTACTAAAAGTAACATGGTAACGATCGGAGAAAGTTTTTTCTTTGCCATCAGCCACCAGCATAAAACTACAAATGCTGCTGTTAAAATTCCAGGATATACACCATCTAACTGATTTTGAAGATTTAAGAACTCTTCTCCTGCGTCATTTACCAGATGGAAGGATGTCTTAACAGATACCCATGTTGCTGCTACGGATCCTACTACCATAGTACCAAGCATAACGATTGCTTCACGAATTGCTGTCGCCTGTTCACCAACCAGAACATCTACGGCTTTACCACCTAATTCATATCCTTTGAAGTATAAGAATCTCATACCAAAAGTAATCAATAAGTTCCATACAAGAATATAGAAGATTGGTCCAACAACAGATCCACCTGAAGATAATCCAAGTGCAATACCTAATAAGATAGGAATCAAAGTACCAACAACTAAGGAATCACCGATACCAGCGATTGGTCCCATCAAACCAGCACGAATACCATTGATGGTTTCTGCATCTACATCATCGTTTCCATTTGCTCTTGCTTCTTCTAAGCCGGCTGTAATACCAACAATAATAGATCCAACCTGTGGTTCTGTGTTAAAGAAGGCTGTATATGTATTCATTGCTTCCTGCTGCTCTTCTTTTGTATCATATAATTCTTCTACTAATGGAAGCATTGCACATAAGTAACCAAATGTCTGCATATGTTCTTGAGAGAAACAGGTTAAATGTCCATAATACCAGTTACGAAATGATTTATTTAACGCCTTTTTGGAAAGCTTTTTCTCTGCCATATTAGATATCCTCCTCATCATCATCATCGTCTAAGGAACCCGGTCCAGCAGCCATTGCTGCTTTCTTCGCATTGATTCCAACCATTTTAATGTTATAGAACAAGATTGCAAATAATCCTGCTACAACTGTAACGGATACCAGATTTAATCCCATACCTGCTGCTAATGTAAATCCAAAGAAGAATGGAATAAAGTCCGTTACTTTATCTACTACCTGTTTTAACAGAATCGCAATACCAACACAAGGAAGCATACTACCTACTGTAAATAATGTCTTCATAGCAATTCCATCCATTGGCAATGCTACTTTGATTGCTTCTACTACAGGAACTCCAAGCTTACACATTACAACTGCAGGAAGAAAACTACAGATAATGTGAGAAATCCAAGGAAGCACCATATCTACGGCGTAAAGTTTTTTGAAATCTCCTTTTTCAACTGCCTTCCATCCAATATGCTGCCATACCAGATTGATCGTAGCTGTTCCGTAGAATAATACAGTACCAAGTGTACCTACCATTGCACCGAAAGATGTAGCCATTCCGATTCCTTCTGCAGATGCAGGATCTAGTCCATAAGAATCTAATGCTAACATTGCTAAAGGAATACCGATATAAGATACGGCACGAACGTCAGCAGATACAGTTCCACCAGGTGTTACTAATGCGATATAAACAAGCTGCATTGCTGCACCAACCATGATTCCTAAAGGAATGTTTCCTAATACGATACCACATACTAAACCACCAACCAATGGTCGTCCTAATGTATAGTTTCCAATTACAGTACCACCCATACCAGGCATACTGGATAAGCAGGCAAAAATACCTAAGATGACTGCTTGTAACCAACTAATTGTCATAATTTTTTTCCTCCATATTCTTTTTTCATATGTTCCTATGAAAATCTATTTTATTTAAATCCGAATTGACCTCTGAATTTATCCCATGTTCCAATGGAAGCTTCTTTTACTAATGCAAATTCTACTTCGTATCCTGCTTTTGTAATTGCTTCAATAGCTTCTGCTTCTTCCTGTGTAATGGACTGGTTATTACCAAGCTTTACTGCTCCTGGGCGGTCATTACATGGTCCAATGATTACTTTTTTCACATCACTTGGAACAAATCCATCGTCTACCAGAATCTTTTTCATCTGGATCGGATCTTTTGTGATCAGGAAATATTGGTCATTACTATCTAATACCTTCTGGCATTTTTTCTTCCATGCATCATAGGTCCATACAAAAGTCTTTTTTGTACTTGCACTCTTATATGCCATCTTTAATGCCTGTGTATTTGCTGCACGATCGTTTACTGCAATTAATCCATCGCATGGATACTCAACGGACCATCTTGTTACTGTTTGTCCATGAATCATACGGTCATCGATTCTTAAAAATGAAATTGACATATTCCTACCTCCTAAATATCATCTTCTTCATCTGCGTCATCCTGAGGTGCCAGAACAAATTCTTTTATAGCGTCTTTTGCTTCGCTTACCAGACTTGCTTTCAGCATCTCGTCATCAACATCGTCCTTCATTAATGTAGCTGTTAATGCCATTGCAAGGTTCATTCCACCAAAGATGATAAGATTCTTGTCCAGACCCTTGTTAGAAATCTGTTCAATTGCATTGGTCAATGGTGAACCACCTACAATATCTCCCAAAAGGATAATTCCGTCATCCTCTGTAATTCCACTGATGGAATCTGCGAATTTAGCAGCGAATTCGTCGGCACTCATTCCATCTTCCAGTCCAACACTGATGACATCTTCTCTTTCTCCTCCTGCAAGCATTGCCAGCACACTTTTCAATCCTGGAGCAAATGTTCCATGACTGACTAATACTACATACTTCATCCTTTTCTCCTTTCTTTTATTCGTTCTTTATTTACAAACACATTGTAACAATTGCACAAAAAAAAGACATCTGTAAATTGTCATTAAACACAATTCACAAATGTCATTTTCTAAATGACAAATGTCATATTACTTTTTTAACATATCATCAATATCATTCTTTATTTTTTGTATATTTTCGTCAAATCCCTCTTCCAGCATCATTAGTTTTAAAATTTCATTGTCAATATATTCCATAATCGTATCATATTCCCGAAATTTTGGTTTTTCCTCTGCCTGTTCCATTACTTCATTTAACAATTCGACCTTTACAATGGTATCCTCGCCCATATATTCATCCAATATTTTTTCTGCCTTTTTAGAATTGGTTACATCCTTAAGAGGCGAGATTCCCTGTGAATATCGAAATAATTTTTCTTGTGTATCTCGATTGTAGGTCAACTCCTTTAAAAACTTCCACGCCATCTGGCTGTTCTTGCTTCTATTATTGATTCCTATTAACAGATTATCTACATCCGACTTACTCTCTCCACTCGGTCCGGTCGGCAGCTTGATACAGTCCCATTCAAATTCGAAATATTTATTAATCTTCCATGGATAAGGCTTGTAGGTACGAAATTCTGAGAATTTCATAGGCTGAAATGCCACCCTTCCAGTATCAAAGTCATTGGAGGTTGGATTGGAAAATCCAGAAAGTTCATTGATCTTTTTCGTAAAAAGAATGGATTCCTCCACCTCTTCTCCAGTCAGGTTGCATTTTGTCCCCGCCTTATTAAATAGCGATGCTCCATTGCTATAGAGTGCATTCTTCCACTTATACCCATATACACCATACTGATCCACCTTTCCATCCCCATCGGTATCCTTTGTCACCTTTTTACAGATTTCATAAAAATCCTCCCACGTCCAATCCTCCTTTGGCATTGCTATGTTCTCCTTCTCCAAAAGAGTCTTGTTGACAAACATCAGCGTTGGTACACTTTCATAAGGAAGGGCATACTGACTCCCTTCACATTCTCCTTCCCGGTAGCTTCCCTGATAATAATCCTCCTCATGGAAAGAGGGATCCTTTGCAATCAAAGAATCCAGATTCTTTAATACTCCTACAGAGGAAAAGGTATTAAAATCCTCTGAAAGAACCATAAATACATCTGGCAGCTCTCCATCTATGGCTTTTTGAGAAAGCCACTCAGAATAATCATCCTTTAAGATACCGCTATCATATCGAATCGTCACATTGGGATATTTTTTTTCAAATTCCTCAATCGTCTCATCAATGATCCGATAACAATCATCATCCGGTACATCCCACTGATTACCTGCAAACATACCAAAAGTAAGTACAACCTTTTGTTCTTTTGGTTTTAATACTAGTAAACACGTCAATATGCTAAAAATCAATCCACATACTACCAGACGTCTCCACCAAACCGCTGTTTTACTCATTGTCTATTTTCTCCTGTACTTTGCTGAACCTGATTGCACTTCCCATATGGCCAGTTGGGTGCGATCTCTTAAGTTTAGCTTATTTAAGATACTACTCAAATAATTTCTGACCGTACCTTCAGACAGACTGATCGCCTTTGCGATTTCTTTATTAGACATCCCCCTGCCAATCAACTTGATGATCTCCCATTCCCCATCGGTCAATTCGTCTACATTCTCCGCTTCAATCATAATATCATAGTTGCTCTGTGCCATTTCAGAAAAAAGCTCCACTACTTTGCTGGCAATTCCCGGATTGATCATTGCACCCCCCTGGTGTACGGTGCGAATTGCTTTTTCTAGTTCATCCATGGAAATCCCTTTTAACAGATATCCGCTTGCACCATATTTCAATGCGCTAAATACAAATTCATCATCATCAAAGGTAGTCAATATAATAATCTTTATCTGTGGATATCTTTCTTTAATCATTCTGGTACATTGCACACCATCCATCTCCGGCATACGTACATCCATCAAAATTACATCTGGTTTTTCTTTTTGAACCAGCCTAATCACTTCGTTTCCATTTCCTGCAGTACCAATTACAGAGATTTCTTCTCTGATTCCCAATACGATCTGCAGACTCTGACGAATCAATTCCTGATCATCTGCTATTAATACTTTAATCATAATTTTCACTCCATCTTATCGGTATCTTTGCTACAATACAAAATCCATTGCTTCCATCATAAGAAACTTTCCCATTGAGCATATGAATCCTTTCTTCAATATGGATCAATCCAAATCCTGTATGAATCTCTTCACAGCCAATTCCGTCATCCTGTATCGTAAGAATCAACCACTTATCCTCTTTCTTTATATTCACATGTATGTTGTCGGCTTTTCCATGCCGGATTGCATTTGTGATTCCTTCCTGGACCACTCGATAAATCATATCTTCCTCATCTGTATTAAATTTCAACTCTGGTACCTGAAGATTATAATAAATCTGTACATTTGACATCAGTACCGTATCCTCAATCAGTTTTTCCAGCGCCTCTTCCAGATTATGGTGTTCCAATGCATCGGGACGCAATTTATTTACAGAACGCCGGATATCATCAATTCCTTTTCTCGCCACCTGAGACATTTGATTTAACTGCTTCTTCGTTCCCTCAATAGAATAGTCAATCATAGCAATACAGGCATCTATCCCAACCGAAAGACCGGTCATGGTATGTCCAAGGGTATCATGGATCTCCCTGGCAATTCGATTTCGTTCTTTTGTTTCTCCCATCTTTTCCCTCATACCAGCATAATCCTTTAGCTGCTCATTCATCTCCTTTAACTGCTCATTAGCCGTCTGAAGCTGAATATTTAACAAAGCAATTCTGGCATTTTCCTTCATCTGATTCTTCATAGAAATAATCATATAAGCAATAAAAGCAATGTGATTGACAGAAACCAACATATTCCTGATTCCAAGTAGCAGCGTACTATATTGTGTACTATATACACTTAATATTTCCTCAAAAGATATCGTAGGAATTATGGACGATACGATATCATAGTCTGCAAATATATAAATCAGTCCCATAATTACTAAGAATAACCCTCGATTATGCTTATCGCGAATGGAAGTTACAATATCCGCAACTACCAACAATAAGATTCCATTATAGCTTATATATAAACATCGAATGACTATAAGACATAGGATTATCTCAATCACATAAATGCCAACGGAAACAACCGATTTATGTTTGAATTGCTTTCGTACCTCAATAATATAAAGCAACAGAAAAAAGGTAAGAAAGACAATCACGGTTGATTTTGTCGCTTCTTTGGGAAGATAGGAGATATCCTCCAAAAAATTTCTGGCCATATAATTTTCATTAATGGTATTAAATGTTACCATCATGACAGCAGAAAGAAATGCCAGTATAGCGAAGTTTAACAAACTCATAAATAATCTTAAGTAATATAAATTCCGACTCATAATGCCTCTTTCTATTGCCATCTGCTGATGTCAAATTCCTCAATATTATTTTTCGTGATCATTTCCACTGGAATGACCACATTGGCATCTACCTCTTCGCCATTCAAAATCTGATACGCCGATTTGATTGCCTGTGCTCCTATCTTTTTGGGAAACTGGGCAGAAGTGCCTGTCATCATTCCCTCCGCGATCAATTTTTTTGCCTCCGGAGAGCCATCCACTCCATACACCAGAACACCTTCTCTGCAATTCTTGCTGTCTAAAGCCGCCAACGCTCCCATAGCTGCCGGATCATTTAATGCCATGATCACATCGATGTATGTATGTTCCTCAATAATCTGTTCTACCTTTGGCAACGCACGTTCAATCTGCCCTTGCGTATCCGTTTCTGCAATCACCTGGTACTCCGTATGTCCTTCAATCGTATCCAAAAACCCCTGTATTCTGTCTACTCCGGATTTTGCTTCCTTATGTGTCAAAAGAACTATATTCGCACTTTTCCTTTTCTTCATCATATCCTTTGCACATTGTACTCCCGCCTGATAATTATCAGATACAATGGTCGTAGCTACCAGTTCCTTTTGATAAACCGGTGCATCTAACACAATTACCGGAATACCCGCTTTTTTGGCAGCCTCTAATCCCGGCCCCACTTCCTTCCAGTCTACTGGATTCAAAAAAATGGCATCCACATTCTGTTCGATCAGATACTGAATCTGCTGATTCTGCTTATCCTGATCCAGGGCCGGATCCAAAGTGAGCAATCGATCTCCCTTTTTTTCTATCTGGCGACGAATCTCGTTATTTAGTATCTTATAATACTGGTTATTCATAGTCATATAAGTGGCTCCAAATACTTTTTTATGTGTTCCGTAGTTATTATAAAAAATAACAAATATTTTTGCATAAATCAAAATAAACATGCCAAAAAAGCATATGACTAAAAATATACCTGCCGTTTTTCTCCATTTTTTAACCTGTTCCCAATCCATGTTTTCCTCATCTTTATATTATGTTCTTATCTTTACGCTGTCACTTAAAATGCCCGGTCCAAAATATATCGAAGTCCTTCTTCATCATTTCTTTTTGTAACAATATCTGCCGCTTCTTTTACTTCCACGGAAGCATTTCCCATAGCAACTCCCAATCCTGCATATTGCAGCATATCAATATCGTTATGTCCATCACCAAATGCAATAATTTCTTCTCTTTGCACCGAAAATATATCTTCTAAAATCCGAATTGCCGCTGATTTGGATGCAGCCATCGGCATCACTTCCAGATAAGTATCCTTGGATTTATAAATTCTGATTTCCGGAAATTCCTGAACAAGGTTTTTTTCTAATCGGTCAATCTGATCGGCCTCTCCCATACAAAGAATCTTGTGTGTTTTCCGTGAAAAACCTTCGTCTGTAAAAGGAATCTCATCTGCCTCGATCTGAGTAATATCCATTTCCTGTTTTACCCAATACTCCTTTTTGTCTTCCACCATCCAGGAATCTTCATAATAAAGATTTAAAGAAACCTCTGGTTCTTCCTGTTTGATATACATGCATAATGCCTTTGTTTCCTTTTCCTCTAATACAGAGCTGGCCATCGCCCTTCCATCAGCATCCACTACCAAGGCACCACTATAACAGACCATCGGTGCACGAACACCAATCTCATCTCTGATTCCTATCATTCCTTTTGGCATTCTGGCAGAAACTAATACAAATGGGATTCCTTGCCCATCCAACTGTCGGATTCGTTCTTTAGATGCTTTGGGCACCTGGTGAGAAGTATTTAATAATGTTCCGTCAATATCTGTAAAAACTGCTTTATAGTTTCCTTTTTTTATCCTATCCATTGTCTAATTTCCTCCTTTTTCGTCCAATTATCCTATAATAGTATACAATAATTACGCTCCTCCATCCAGTGACATATGTCATTTTTCCCTTTTATAGACAACGGGTTTTATTACCCAAAACATTCTTATACAATTAAGAAAAGCCCTGAAAGAAATCATTTCTTTCAAGGCCCTTTTACATTTATTCTGATTTAGTATGGAACATTCTCAGCCACATCTTTTAATGGTTCCACGCCTTCTTCTTCTCGTTTTGCTAAGAATTCTTTTAATTCCTGAGCTGGCATCTTCAATCCTGTGTATAATTCGAATGCACCTGCTCCCTGCCATAACAACATGCCTTTTCCACCGATGACGTTCTCTTCCTTACAGCCATTTGCCAGAGCATCTTCCATTAATTTTGTCACTAATGGATTGTAGATAACATCATATACAACTAAGTCATCATTAAATACTGACATGTCTGTTACCAGTGATTGACCTTCGCTCATTGGTCTCATACCAACAGAAGTACCATTGATCAAAATGTCTGCCTTTCGAATGGTATCATGCATCAGCTCTTGTTCAGATAACGGATGGTATTCCATCTTGCAAGGCACTCCATCTGCCATCATATTTTCTCCAATCTTTCTCGCTTTTTCCAAGCCTTCTGCTCCGCGATTGAATACGGTTACAGATTTTGCTCCGTCTAATGCACACTGTACCATGATTGCTGTCGCAGCCCCGCCTGCTCCTAATACAACAATATCTTTATCTACAATGGATACTCCATGATCTTTCAGGTCCAACACAACCCCCATACCGTCTGTAATATGACCGGTTAATACGCCATTATCATTTACAATAGTATTTACTGCTCCGATGAATTTTGCAGCTGGAGAAAGCTTATCCATGTTACGTGCCACTTCCTGCTTACATGGCATGGTAACATTACCTCCACGCATATTTAATCTTCTCATTGCATCCAAAGAAGCCTTTACCTGTGTTTCATCTGTATCAAATGCTAAGTATGCACAATCAATTCCGTAGTAGTCAAAACAAAAGTTATACATAATCGGTGATCCTGAATGCTTGATTGGTGTTCCGAATACTCCTAATAATCTTGTTTTACCTGAAATTCTTGTGTCCATAGTTTTCTCCTCCAAATTTAACATATTTTCGTTCCACACTTTAGTGCTTTAAAGTAATAACTCTATGTCTGGTACTTTATCACGTTAAAGTATTGATGTCAATACTTTTTTTCATTTTTTTAAAAATTTCTTATATCTCTATGTAAAAACAAAAGGGAACAAAGTTTCCTATTCCACAAAAAAAGGAGCTTTGCTTAGAAGCAGAATCCATTCCTGCCTCTTTTGCAAAACTCCTTCCAATGTTCACAATATATTATTCCTGATAATTCTTATATGCCTCGAACTCATCTAAAATTGCCTGATCCGGTGCTTTTGTCGCAAGACTGACAACCACGATGCATACCAGACTGATGACAAAACCAATTGCCAGTGAGTAAAGTCCAGTAACGGTTCCCAATGTCTGTCCGCCCATAACTGGAATATAATCCCAGATTATTACAGTTGCTGCTCCGGAAAGTAATCCGGCAACAGCTCCCGGAAGATTGATTCGTTTCCAGAATAAGCTCATCACTACCAATGGACCGAATGCCGCTCCAAGACCAGCCCAGGCATTAGAAACCAAGCCCATAATAGAACTGTCTGGATCCCATGCGATCACAGTGGCGATCACTGCAACTGCCATCGTAGTAATACGTCCAACCTTTAACACTTTATCATCAGACGCTTTTGGGTTCATAATATCCTTATAGATATCTGCAGATACAGAAGATGAACATACCAAAAGCTGTGAATCAGCCGTAGACATAATTGCCGCAAGAACAAAGGCCGCGGCTTTTGTGGTTCTTTTCATAGCTAAAATTCCGCAAAGGAAAATTCCTCCAATAAACGGAAGCGGCAATACATCCACAAACACCTTTTGAATCATTTCAATAAATACTGATTCTGCAGAAGCAGCACCAGCTGTCTCACCTAAAATTGTTGGTAATAAGAAGGCACGGCCTAAAAGACCGATTGCTACAGCAAGTCCTAAAGATAATACTACCCATACGATCGCGATTACAGATGATTTCTTTAATTCCTTCTCATTCTTGATCGCCATAAAACGAACCAGAATATGAGGCATACCACAGTATCCAAGTCCCCATGCAAGATTGGAGATAATCTCCACTGCTGTGATTGGATGATTTCCATTATGAGTCAGACTCAGGAAGGAATCTGGATTTACGCCACTCTGTGTCAGCAAGTTGGTAAAATCACCACTGACATATCCCCATACAACAATTGGAACAACTAACAGTCCAATGAGCATCAACGTTCCCTGAATGAAGTCAGTCGTACATACAGCCAGGAACCCTCCCATAAAAGTATAAACTAAGATTACTGCAGCTCCAATCAGTAACGCGATGTGATAATCAATACCAAATACGCTGTTAAATAATTTTCCTCCAGATGCCAGTGCAGATGCAGTATACACCAGGAAGAAGATTACAATGATGGCAGATGAGATTCCAAGCAGAATCTTCTTCTCATCACGGAATCGATTTCCGAAGAACTCTGGTAACGTCATGGAGTTATTGGCCACGATCGTATATGCACGAAGTGGTTTCGCAATGATCAGCCAGTTTGCGATGGTTCCAAGTCCAAGCCCCACAGCGATCCATGCCTGTCCCGTTCCTAATGCGTAAATGGAACCTGGCAGCCCCATCAGGAGCCATCCACTCATATCAGATGCCTGAGCAGATAAGGCGGCAACCGGACCAGAAAGTCCCCTTCCACCTAAAAAATAATCGCCTGCACCGGTAGTCTGTCTCATGGACCATACGCCAATAAAAATCATGAATAACAGATATGCACCAAATGCAAGCAAAATTGCAGTTGTTGTTGTCATATATATTTCCTCCTCATCTTTTGTTTCCATTTTTGAAAAAATCTATAGAAATAATTATACTAAAATTTATTTACCAGTAAAGAGACAAACCTTCATGGAAACTTGACAATGCATGACAAAAAGTAATATCATATATCACAGTACTTCATGTAAAAGGAGAATCACAAAATGGATCTTAGTAAATATATTATTTTTTTAGAGGTAGCCAAACAAAACAGCCTTTCCAAAGCAGCCAAACGATTAGGCTACACACAGTCTGGCATCAGCCACACCTTAAAGCGTTTAGAAAATGAAATGGATCTGAATCTATTTTATCGAAATCGAAATGGTGCCTTTCTGACCAATGCAGGAAAGGAGATCTATCCATATATTTCTCAAATTGTACAGTGTCAGGAAAATTTAAATCAGACAGTTCAGTCTCTGCATAATCTACACCAGGGTACTCTAAACATCGGTACTTATTCCAGTATCTCCAGAGAATGGCTTCCACACATCATTCAAAAATTCAAAAAAGACTATCCGTCTATAAAAATTCATTTTAAAGAAGGGGGAAATGAAGATATTCTTGGATGGATTGAACATCGTCAGGTAGATTTAGGTTTTTTGAGCTCCTATCATAATCAGGGCTTCGAATGGATCCCTTTAAAAGACGATCCGCTGCTGGCCGTACTTCCAATGGAAGATTACTATTTGGATCATACCGCATTTCCGCTGAATGAATTTAACCAACAGACCTTTATCATCTCCGCAAGAGGCACAGATATCGATATCCATCGTACCTTAGAAATATATGATATTCATCCTGACATCCAATATTCTGCCAAGGATGACTATACCATAGTATCTATGGTTGCCTGTGGACTTGGCATCAGTATCCTTCCAAAGCTGGTCTTGGATCATTATAATTCTTCTGTACTAACGCTTCCATTAGAGCCATATGCCCAAAGGCAACTTGGAATTGCCATAGCTTCCAGCGATATGGCTTCTCCCGCAGCTTTGAAGTTTATTGAGTATGCGAAGGAATATGTTGTTTGAGACTTTTAAAAATATATTTTTGTAAGATAAATATGGGTTTTGTGGACTAAATGAAGAAGAAAATTTCTCCTCCTGCGCCCAGGATGCCAGAACGTAAGAACAACCAAAGCTGTCTGGATTTACCCCGAGCCAAAC
>OBLI01002379.1_pt1 | contig 16164 bp, 18 predicted proteins | sample 1519701 | NCBI WGS metagenome assembly OBLI01 (sample SAMEA3663005, study PRJEB22513) | pig gut metagenome | biome: pig gut; feature: pig-associated habitat; material: faeces | place: France | collected 2012 | reverse complement strand
GACGCGCCGGAGAAGAAGCCGAAAAGGAAGATTGACCGTGAACGATAAGCTGTCCCGGCAAAATTGCGTTCTCTATGTCTGCGGTATTGTCCCCGTTGTCTGGCTGGCCTTGCTGGCCGCTCCTCTATTGGAGGGCGGTTTGGGTACGCTGTTGAAGGGCTTCGGTACAGCACTGGAAAATCCCTTTCATATCGTCTGGTGTGACAAGAGCCTCAAAACACTGCTGATCTTCCTCATGCTCTATGGCCTGGGCATTGGCATCTACGTTTCCAACGAGCGTGTCTACAGGCGGCGGGAGGAACAGGGTTCTGCACGGTGGGGGAATCCTCTATCCATTGCCAAGCGCTACCAACAGAACGGGAACACCAATAAGCTGCTGACCCAGCAGGTGGCGCTGGGCCTGGACGGTAGAAAGCACCGCAGGAACTTAAATATCCTGATCTGCGGTGGTTCCGGTGCCGGCAAGACTCGCTTTTACGCAAAGCCCAATATCATGCAGGCCAACACTTCCTTTGTGATCCTGGACCCCAAGGGAGAACTTTTGCGGGACACCGGCCATTTGTTGGAGGAAAAAGGCTATGTCATCAAGGTCCTGGATTTAATCAACCCGGAACGGAGCCATTGCTACAATCCCTTTGTGTATCTCCGGGATGATGATGATATAGCAAATAAAAGACGGATGGTTATGGTCATTGCTTGTCAGGTATTTGTTTTTGATCCGCAAATATTGCTCTCGGACTAAACTCCATTTCCCTTGACTTTTAATGAAATCAACCTTTTTCCGAATTCCTGAAGAATGCAGTGCTTGATTCCAATAGTACTGATCATAATAGGTGTTGCCCGTTTTTTTGTGAATCAGACGATATATGTTGTCGTCATTATCCGTAAACACAATACAGACATCCATTGAAAATGCGGTCTGATTGCCTTGTTCAAAGCGACGACGCTGCGTTGTGAGAGAGGACGTTGAATCCTCGCAATCGCCCCATCCATTCATAGATAGTGCTTTATTAAAGGCTTTCTTTGCACACTCTTTGATTGTTCGACAATCATTAAAATCGTTACAACGAATAATTTCAAGATTGTAATCCAAGTCTATTGGATTTAATGCGTTCTGCACAATAAGATTTCTCGCACCGCTTCCCACGAGATAGAAAGATGCGCCTATGTCATACTCTACCTTTAGAGAGTGACAGAAGTCTTGCATTATACCTCCACACACCCTGCGAACACGGCTGAGGTATTCCTTATCTTCTACATATTCAAACATAAAAGCTCCTTTCACCCCTGAACCGACCATCCAGCACTTAATATGCCAAATCGTAGTATTATACTCATGGTGGCACTCTCTGTCAACTATTTCTTTCATAAAAAAGGCTATTTTGCTGTAGTTCTCTGATTTTCTCGTCAAACGCCCATTTCTGTACGAGACGTAGTCTCATAGCAGAAATGGGCGTTCTTTTTGCTAGTATTCTGTGGTTGCAATCAGCCGATCCTGCTCAAACTCACTTTCGGTAAATACCTTGGCCATGGCAGTTGTCCAGCTCATCCCATGGCTCCAGGCCCATTTCTTCCCAGGTCACACCATAAGGCACTCCACCGGAAGTGTAGCCGGCAATGTAAAAGAAACGTTCATCCTGATCCATAGTTTCCAAGTCATGGGATTTTGTGTGCTACGCCTGGGACTTGTGCTTTGGATGCCGTGTGGCACGTTCACGTTGCAGCACCTTTATTTCCTCATGAGAACGGATATGCTCCGGTAAGCCGTTGCTTTCCAACCTCTCAATGATGTGCAGGCGCTTTTTACGATATTCCTTGTAAACCTCGTCAAAGGAAATCTGAACGTTGATGTGATAGCAAACCTTTTGTACAATCGTTTCACAGTCCTCAACGGAGACCGGCATTCGTCCGTTTGCAGAGACGAAATTCTGGGTTTCCAGATACATATAATCTGTAATCCTGGCTTTCTGTGTCTGCTTCAAATCCTTAAAAGATTTGCCAGCACTTGAATAAGGCGTACTCATACTCAGTTATCCCATGAATGTGTCTGGAAATAGGCATCCGTGCGTCGGTCATATTGGAGGCGTACAGAAGGAATGTCCACGCCCTCCATAATAGAGAAGAACGCCTGCTGGGTGATTTCAGAAATCTCCCGGTCATGGTGGAAAAGGTTATTCGCTATCATCAAAGCGAACACTGCGTCAGGATATTTTGCGGCCAACGCATCATAATCCTGACCATCCGCTTTTGCAAGTGCTGAAAACCCTGGGATCTCCGTCAGTGCGGGCATCGCCTGGGCTATATAATTCTCAAGGGTCTGTGTTGCTGTTCCCATGTCCTGCGCTCCTTTATGTACGAACTGTAGACCATTGTAGCATGGAAATTAAGAAAGACAAGTCTTGACTTTGCGTATAGACTATTTATCCGCGAATTGCCATCATGTGGCTGCTGGGTATTTCAACTTTATTCCTGCCAATGGCGGCAAGAGCCGCTTCCTCCGTGGGGTATAACCTGTGCTCTTTTATCTTAGTTGCGGCTCCCATACAATCCAGAAACTTGAACGTAATTAGATCGCCGCTGATGTGAATGATTTTGCCTTCCCGGATGTAGCGATTACTTTCTATCATGTAGGCAATGTCATTGATCTTATATGCTCCAGTCATTATGTACCACTCCTTTAGACACAATATATCACACAGAGGAATTACTTTCAATTGGTAAATCCAAACAAACATTCGTAATAAATAGAAGAATATGAATTTCATAAATTGACCGGAGCTTTGGACTGTGGTATAGTAAAATTGAAACTGTTAATGTAGAATTAAGTTATTGGATATGCACACTAGAGAGGGGGATGATAATGCAGCTAACATTAAAAAACCGGGGACAGGAAGTTGGTAATATTGACTACCCAAACAGCACATACCTTGTCGTTTCCAAGGTCGGCTATTTGCTGGGTGTCCCAAAGCGGTACTTTGAGCAGGGCCAGCTGCAAATGGAATATTTTGATGCTATGGACCGGGACAAGAACGCTCGCTTAATTCGGAACCTCTGTATCATTCGGAATGCTATTGAACAAAACTACAGTAAAATAAATGCCCGCTTCCGCAATGATACCAAGAACCTCCATACACTGCCGGAGTATATCCCGCAGGAAGCTATTGAACAGCTGACGAAGGACGGCTTGAATATCATTAAGGCAAATTACAAGCTGGACAATTACCTCATGGATATTAACAGCCATATTTCTAACCGCATCAACAACTGCCAGAGCTTACTTCCTATTTGGTTGAAATGGCCTTTTATCCGAAAGCTGTTTATCATGCCAGCCGGGACAAAGCCAGAGGGTATCAAGCGAGCCGGACAGGAATATAACGCAAATCGAAACAATTACCCTTTCCAGGTTTATCTAAATTGGAGCGGCAGCAATCAGGGAAATATCCTGTTCAATGACAAGAAATTTGTTACACTCCTGTATGAAGAAAATGAAGATTACTTCCAGGATATGAGCAAGATCACAGATGCAGGCAGTATCACTAAGGCAGGAATCTATGATTTTCTGAATAGAAGTCAACGCACAGCCATTGTAGTGGACTGCGAGAATTCCGATCCCTACAAGCTCTATGCAATGCTCAACAATCTGGATGCCAATGCTCTGCTAAGCAAGATTGTCAAGATTATTCTTTTCGATGATATTCATACCAGCACAGCATGGAAGTTGCTGGATTCCTTTACAGAAATTCCTGTCCAGCATGAAAATATTGTTCGGGTCAAAGAGGAAAAATCCTTGGTAGATATTCGTTTGTCCGTGGGCACGACAAAAGAGTTCTACCAGAACCGAATTGATTCCTTCATCTTGGCTTCGTCGGATTCTGACTACTGGGGTCTGATTCCTGTTTTAGAGGAAGCACATTTTCTGGTGGCGGTAGAAGAAGAAAAAGTCGGAACTGCCATCCGCAGAAAGTTAGAGGACGCAGGAATTACATACTGCTACTTGGACGATTTCTGCACAGGCAACAGCGGGCAGATCAAGGAGCGGGCATTGCTAAAGGAAATCCAAGACCGCTTGGAGGAAGAAGTAAACTTCAATATCCGAGATGTTCTGAATGAGGCGCTGGCAGCAACCCGCGCTGATATGGCACCGGGTGAAACAAAGCAATTTTACAATAAGTATATCAAACCTATGCACATTGTGGTTGACGATGACGGAGAAGTATTTCTGCGGCTCGGCACAAAATAGGAGATTGAATAATAGAAAAGATACGCCCAGCAATTCGTATGAACTGCTGGGCGCAAGTATTGATTGTCTATAGTTCTATTCTGAAGGCATTCCATACCCCAGAATCACACCACTCCCCAGAGAATACTGTTTCTGCCGGCACATATCCCTGGAATTGCCCTCTACGGTATAGACCGTCCCATTCTCCACCTTCTCCACGATCCCAACATGGTCCGGCACACCGTCCTGGGTGGCCCAGTCGAAGAAGATGAGCATTCCGGGGGCTGGTTCCGTGGAGCCGTCCAGCCAGAGGCCACGCTGCTGGAACCATTGCATTCCAAAGACGCAGCCAGAGAATTTGGGGTAGGTGCCGCTGTCCAGGTAGCCGCATTGTTCGGCACACCAGCTGACAAAACAGGCGCACCACTCTACATGATTGGAAAATCCGTACCAGCTCCAATAGGGTTCGCCGCCTACGTTGCCCACCTGGGACAGGGCTACATCCACAATGGCATCCCCGCCCTCCGGGGTGTAGAACACCTTGCCGATTGGGTAGTACCGCAGCACATGGGGGACATACTGCTTGTCCCCGTAGCTGTTCCAGCCCATTTGTTCTGCCATTTTTAAGGAGAACTCAATGGCGTTGGCACGGGAATACTCGCCGTATTTCTGCAAGGCCCAGGTGATGTAGCCGCTGCCAAAATTATAGCCTTGGAGTGCCAGCTGAATATGTTCCAGGTCAATGGGACTTTCGGCTCCAGCTGTTTGCAAACAGTCCGCAAGATTCTGGATGCCAACCGTAATGGAGTATTCCGGGTCCGTAATGCCTCCGGGAGTTCTGGGGTACTGGGTGTTATACCCGCATTCGGAAGCCTGCATGGGGTCATTCCCTCTGCCGCCGGATTCCTGCATCATAACGGCTTGAATCAGCAAAACATAATCCGGGAAGCCATAGGGATGATTTTGGGAAGCCCGCAAGATGTGGTACAATGCCATGATCATTTTGCAGTCTCTGAATTGGATTGGCGTGGTGACGGCTATTAGTTCCCTAGTACTTTGCCCGACATCTATGAGTTTGGAGCTGTGGACGGAGTGTCGATTCCATAAGGCGAGAGACGCGTAAAAGAATGATAGCCCCTATTGCCCGGGCAGAAAAGACTGGGAAATGGTGGCATCCATATTGCCTTGATAGTATTTGATTTGGACTGGGTTTATGGTATAATCACAATGTTAAAGGGGGCCGATAGACATGCTGATGTACTTATCTATGATTGAAACGCCAGATGACAAGGTTAAATTTGAACGAATTTATAACAGGTATCGAAATCTGATGTACCATGTTGCTTATAAAGTCCTTAGTAATCACTACGATGCTGAAGATGCGGTCCATCAGGCTTTTGTGGCAATTATTCGCCATCTCGAAAAGATTAGTGATATTGACTGTCCCCAAACACGGTCTTACATCGTTTTAATTACTGAGAGAAAAGCAATTGACTTGATTCGGACCCGTCATTCTGAGAAAGCTATTCCTCTGAATGAGGATTTAATTGGAATAGAGATTCCAGCTCCGGGAGATCATGGGCTGGCTGACGCTTTAGCAAAGCTCCCGGCGCACTATCGGGAAGTACTTTTGCTGCGGTTTGATAATGGTTACAGTGCCAAAGAACTGGCCCAAATGCTGGGAATGACTGAATCTGGTGTCCGAAAGCTGATCGGTCGAGCAAAGAATGCTTTGGGGCGTATGTTGGAGGAGGAGAGCTATGCCAAACATTGAATTTACAGATGAAGCGTTACGGAATGCGGCCACACTTGTGCGGAAATCAATGCTTTCTTCGCTGAATGAGGAGAAAGTACCCAAACATGAATTCCCTGACGGTTTTTTGAAATCTATTCAAGAAGAAGCAAGTCAATCCGAAAAGAAGCGTAGTCACGATGGAGAACTACTTCGCCGGTGCATAGCGGCGGTTCTTTCTGTTGTTGTTGGGCTAACTCTGTTCTTTGCAATCAATACAGAAGCCCGTGCTGCCGCTGTCGAGTGGATAAAAAAAGCATTTGGTAGACAGACTATATTCTCGTTTCTGCAAGAAGACACATATGTCCCTCTGGATTTTCGGCTGTTGTGGCTTCCCGATGGGGTAGAAATGGTTGATGAAACGCAGACAGAGTTAACGCATTCTCAACTCTATCAGGATGTGGAAAACTCCAAGAATGGCTTTGTAATACAGTGTGGAAGCATGGACTCCCAAGGTGAATTGACAATTGTACATGGCGATGCAAATTACGATATACGAACTGTCGAGGTCAACGGATTACCGGGAGAACTTTATATTTCAAATGACACCGACATTTCCAATGTACTTATATGGTTTGATGAATCCAACAGAATCGTATTCACGGTGGATAGCACCCTTACTCCAGATGTCATTTTGCACATAGCAGAGAATGTAAAATTAGGCAAATCGCCAAAATAAGAAATTCTATTTTTCATGTCCCGAAATCGCACCCTGCATCGTTTTAATTATTGAAACGATGCAGGGTGCATATTTTAATGCTGCTTGTATGGTTTCCGACATACAGAAAGGAGAATCCCTATGAAAAAAGCAGCCGCATTAACCATTCTATTCGTTTTCCTCTTGAGCAGTGTCACAGCCTACGCCGCCGAGCCTCGTGCAGTTACGGTGCGGCCCAGCCTCAGTTTTGATGGAACAACCGCCTTGTGTGAGGTGACCGTTACAAGCTATGGTAAGAGCATTGATCTTACCTTATCGCTGTGGCAGGGCGGAAACCTTATTGAGCAATGGACAGCTTCTGGTACTTCGCTTGTTTCAATCAGTGAAAGTTGTACCGTTGTCAAAGGCAAGAGCTACAAGCTTACTGTCAGCGGTACTGTTAATGGAGAAGCAATTTCAGCATCGACGAGTGGAAAGTGTTAATAATTTGCGGTCTCCTTTGTAAAGCAATTCTTGACCGAATCTTGCAACTAATGAAAGTGGAAGTGCAACTATTACCCCAGGTTCAACAAGATATTATTATTTGTACTTGGCAAATAATAATTCCGAGCCTATAACTGCAGACTTAACCTATACCGCAATCGCATCAACTTCTTTGGAATAATTTGCTGCTATGATTTATCAAAAATTATTGGCATTATGCCTTGCACTGTCAACTGGTGGCTTACTAGGGGAGTTTATACTTCCAATTCCAGATGAATGGGTCAACCGCAATACTGGGTGCAATGTCATTATCTCGGTATCCAATGTCAATCCTGATTTTCTGATTCCTTGGAATAGCAAAGATGAAGAAATCACGGTGATTCCCATTCGTGACATAACCACTAATGGCGATAATCCATTGGTAGTTATTCCAATCAGCACAGATTAGAACAACATTTCAGCAGATGAGGTGTATTCAAAACAAATATAAATTAGTTATGAAAGGATTGCGAAAATATGAAACACATGAAACGTTTTTTTATATGCTTGCTGGCAATCATTTTTGTGCTTCCTTTTCAGGCTCAAGCCACAGGAAATAATAATGGTGATGTATGGACAATCAAAAAATCCGATAATTCCATCTACTTACAAAACCAGGAAACAGGGGAAATAATCGCAGAAGCATCTGAATTAGATAGTGCTGGGCACCTCATTAAAATTGATCTAGTTGCCTATGCAAATCAGTTAAATACAAAGCCCAAAGTCCCGGATAGCCCATCTTGTGCAAGTTTTGTATCAGAACATCAGGTACGCCGGACATCTATTACATATTCTTATAGAGAGGATTATTCGTATGTTGGACTTGGTTCTGGTGTCAAAGTTTCACCAGATGTTGTAGGTCCTGCTACAGTAACTTATGGTGAAAGTACATCTATTACAGAAAGCTTTGGTGGTGAAGTCAGTATTGTAGCTTCTATTAAGACAAAGATTCAAGCGGGAGCAAGTTTTAACTGGAATACATCATTACAATCTGGCAGTCAATTCTCTGCAGGCTTCTCAGTTCCATCAGGGAAAACAGGATATATTCAGTTCAGGCCCAAATACAATGTTACTGAAGGAACACTAACGCAGTATGTTAGAACAGATAGTATTCTCGACGATGTTTACACATTTGATGTCTGGGGACAGTGTCCTATTAAGTTAGCAACAGGGTTTGCAGATGGAGTTTACGAACTGGTCTTACGTTAAGGGCGAATTATTCTCAACAAAGATAAACCATGAAATTTCCTTAAAGAGAGGGATTCTTTATGAAATTACCCCAAAAACGATTCATAAGAGGCCTGATCATTGCGGGGGCATTATTGCTGGGAATTTGTTTTACTATTAGCTATAGAATTCGGGATACTGCAGAAAATCCATTATATAGCCTCACCGAATTTGAGAAAAACGTATTGAATGGAAAAGAATACGCACAATTTAGTCTGGCAAATGGAATTTTATATACTGCTTATGAACCGTCCTATCCCAGCGTATACCTTTATTTACTGGAAAAGAAAGCGGACGGACAGTATGCCATTGCTGCGGAGGCCGGAGGAATTGGCTATACGATAGATGACGGCAAATCCGTTGCAGCATCATTTCGATTCCAGCCGTTACAAATGGATATGATATTCGCACCAACCCCCATTGATCTGCACGAAGGGTACCGGGAAATCGTATTTTCGGACGGATATCTGTACATCAGCGAAGATTACAGCCTGGTCTATCCAATTAGCGGTCCCACACAACGCAGGTAAATGTGACACTTTATGAATTTCTTTAATTGCATCAACTTCTTTGGAATAATTTGCTGCTATGATTTATCAAAAATTAATGGCATTGACATTTTATCAATTTCACCATAATAGAAATTGCCCATAGGAAAACGGAAAAGCACAAGATACGGCAGTCGATAACGACAACCGTATCCTGTGTATACGCCCGATGCGCTCAGCTACAAGAACTGCTATGGCTGAGAGCTAAAACGACGGCTGAAAAACTGGACGCTGTCATATTAACCAGCCGCCATCCCATATCCCAAAATCACCCCGCTCCCCAGCGCATACTGCTTCTGTCGGCACATATCCCTGGAATTTCCCTCTACGGTGTAAACCATCCCGTTTTCCACCTTCTCCACGATTCCAACATGGTCCGGCACTCCGTCCTGTGGGGCCCAGTCGAAGAAGATGAGCATTCCGGGTGTCGGTTCGGTGGAGCTGTCTAGCCAGAGGCCGCGCTGCTGGAACCATTGCATTCCGGAGACGCAGCCAGAGAATTTGGGGTAGGCTCCGCTATCCAGGTAGCCGCATTGGTCGGCGCACCAGGAGACAAAGCAGGCGCACCATTCCACATGGTTGGAAAAGCCGTACCAGCCCCAATAGGGTTCGCCGCCTACGTTGCCGACCTGGATCAGGGCCACATCCACGATGGCGTCCCCGCCCTCCGGGTTGTAGAACACCTTGCCTATGGGGTAGTACCGCAGCACATGGGGGACATACTGCTTGTCCCCGTAGCTGTTCCAGCCCATTTGTTCTGCCATTTTTAAGGAGAACTCAATGGCGTTGGCACGGGAATACTCGCCGTATTTCTGCAAGGCCCAGGTGATGTAGCCGCTGCCAAAGTTATAGCCTTGGAGTGCCAGCTGAATATGATCCAGGTCAATGGGGCTTTCCGCCCCTGCCGCCTGCAAACAGTCTGCTAGGTTCTGGATGCCAACCGCAATGGAGTATTCCGGGTCCGTAATGCCTCCGGGGGTTCTGGGGTACTGGGTGTTATATCCGCATTCGGAAGCTTGCATGGGGTCATTCCCTCTGCCGCCGGATTCCTGCATCATCACTGCCTGGATGAGCGGTACATAATCCGGGATGCCATACTGCTTGGCATATTTGCGGATGACCGGCTCATAGGCTTCCACCTCTGCGCTGAGGGGCAGGGTTTTCGCGGATTCGTCCTGGCTTCCGAAGATGGCGGCACCGCAGCCGATGAGGACAACAATAACGATCACCAGAACGGAAGCAACTCCACCGGCGGCAATGGCTGTGTATAGTGCCTTTGCCGCCTCTGCCGCAGACCTGGCCAACTTTGCTGCCAGCTCTGCGGCTTTCTTTGCGGCCACCACCGCCCTGCGCCCAGCGGTGGCGGCTGCGTGGCTGCTCTTTTGGACAGCTGTGATGGTGGCCTTTTGCGCTTCCTGAAAGGCTTTCTCTGCGGTGGAATCCACAATTCTTTCAGATGCCCATTCAGCGGTCTTAATGGGGACAGCGCCCTGTTTGGTACGAATCGGCAAATCGGTTTTCTTTTTTATAGGAATCTGCCCTTTAGCTGCCGTTCCCTTGTCAAGCAAAACCGTGTTATGGAAACCATCTGCCTTTGCGGTGCCAACTGTAGAGCTTCTGGTTTGGTCCATTGGTTTGAAAACCGCCCGACTATCTGGCAACGGAATTGTGGAAGAATTTCTTTTGGATGCTTCCACCTGCTGAGAAAAATGTGCTTGCTCTATTTGCAGTTTCTCCTGCTTTTGGGCCTGCCTCTGCCGGACAATGTTTTGTACAGCTGTTTTCCGTGCTGCTTCCTGCTGCGCAGTCTGGGCAGGGACAGCTATAGATTGCTCACGGGTGCGAATTGGCTTTTGGGCAGTGCGGTGAGACAAAGCATCGGAGCTTTCCGGGACACCTCCCGTTGCATTTGCCTGCTGTTGCTGGACGATTCTTTGTACCGCTGCTTTCCGCCCCGCTTCTTGCTGTGTTGCAGGACGGCTTCTGGAAGGCCCTTTTGCAGGTGCCTTTTGATATTCCTCCGGCATATCCGCTTCCGACGAAATACCATGCTTATCATTATTTCTTTGGTGAAGCGAGCGCATTTCCCACACCGCAAAGGAGGCCACATCCCGAACGGCATCCTCTGCCGTCCGGGAGATTTTTTCTTCCGCATAATTGCTGGGAGAATCCGACTGCTCCGACTGCCGGTGCGCCGCCTGTTCCGCTTTGCTCCGGACAAAGTTTCGCTGCATCTGCCGTTGAGCGGTATTCATCATCGGCTGATTCTTCCGCTGCCTTGTCTTGATTTCCGGCAATGGCGCAACCTCCTATCAGGACTGACCGGCAAACCGCCCCTCACCGGGGCGGGTGGTCATAAGCTGGTAGAGCTTGGTATTTTTCGGAAAACGGTTGATGAAAGGCACCAGGGCACTGCCATATTTGATAAGGCCGGCACCGGCTTCCACATTGGTGATGTAGTTCATCTGCTCGTTAGAAATGTTCAGGAGTCTGCCCAGCTTTTCCCGGTCAGAGGCCGCCTGATTCAGCATGACAATGAATTCGGAGTTGGAAAGCATGGTGCTGGCCTGAACAGAATCCAGCAAATATTCCACATTCTGGGTAATTGCTGTGGGAAAAGCGTTGCGCTTTCGGAACTGCCGCCATGCGGAGTTGAAGAAGGCTGCGGAGAACTCGTTTTCAAAGACCACATGGAATTCGTCGATGAATACGTGGGTCCGCTTGCCTTTCTTCCAGTTCAGGGTCACACGGTTCAGCATGGTGTCTGTAATGACCAGCAGGCCGGTGGGCTTCAGCTGCGCACCCAGGCCGTGAATGTCAAATACCACCACACGCTTATCTAGGTCTACATTGCTCTGCTTTCCGAAAATATCCAGGGAGCCGGTGGTGTACAGCTCCAAAGACAATGCGATCTGCTTGGCTTCCGGCTCCGGCTGCTCCAGCAGGGTGTCCCGCAGGGTGCAGAGGGTGGGGACCGTTCCTGTATAGGCTGCATTTCGGTAAACCATCGTAATGCACCGGTCAATAATGGATTTGTGCTGGGGACCGACCCCTTTCTTGTCGATCTGCTCGATCAGGGACATGATGAACTCGGACTTGACCACAATGGGGTTGTTCTCTCCATAGCCGTCCACCATGTACATGGCGTTGAGCCGATCCCGCCCGCCTGCGGAAACATGGATCACGGAACCCATATCCCCCATAGCCTCCACCAAAGGAGCGTACTCCCCTTCGGGATCACAGACAAGAATATCATCATCGGTGTTCAGCATCAGAAAGGTCATCAGCTCCTTGGCAGAGAAGGACTTGCCAGAACCGGGGACACCCAGCAGGAACGCGGACTGGTTCAGCAGATTCTCTTTGTTGCACATGATGAGGTTGTGGGAGATGGCGTTTTCTCCAAAGTAGATACCGCCCTTGTCCATGATCTCCTGGACCTTAAAGGGCATGAACACCGCAAGGCTTTCCGTGGTCAGGGTGCGGAAGGCGTTGAGCTTCCGGGTGCCAATGGGCAGGACTGTGTTCAAGCCGTCCATCTGCTGATACTTGAGAATCGCCATCTGGCACATGCGCTTCCGGGCGGTAGAAAGAACGGCATCTGTATCCATATCCAGCTGTTCCTTGGTATCTGCGGTAATGGCCATGGTTAGGATCCCGAAGATCATCCGCTGGTCACGGGTGGTCAGGTCATCCAGAAGCTCTTTGCTTTCCTTTCGCTGCAATTCCATATCATAGGGGACAACAGCGGAGAAATTGTTGTTGCTGTTCTGGCGGCGCTGCCAGTTGGTAATGTTCGTCTCCACACCGAGAAGCCGGTTTTCTACCTCCCGCACAGCCTCGTCTGTGGGAATGGGTACCATGTCAATGGAGAGCATCATGTCCCGGTTCAGATCGGTCAATTCGGATACGAAATCATCCTGAATGTAGCTGGCGTAGTCCTTGAGGTACAGTACCCTGGCGTACCGTTCCCCGATCTGGAGATAGTCGCTGTGCCGTTCCATGGAATCCGGGCAGATGTAGTCCCGGAAGCTGTGACCCTTCCGGGCGGAGTCACGGAGAGAGAAACGGAACTCATTTTCTTCTCCCCTGCGGTAGAAACGGTGGAGGATTTGCAGCCGTTCCATGGCATTCATGGGGCCGCAGGTGGAGCCAAGGGCGGCAAAGTGGGCAGAAAGGTCCGCTTCCACACGGGCAAAGAAACTCCGGGCGGCATCCACATCCTTTTTGCGGACGGAAACGGTCAAAAATTTCTCCTGGACAATGCCGTTGCCATTGGTGGCCTTGTCCAGAAGCATCTGGTTGTATTCCTCCCGATAGTCGTCCAGGCCATCCCACTGCATGGGCATGAGGATGGACTTTTCAAAGTTGATCTGGCTCATTTTATGGTTAAAGATGGTGATTTTAGTGGTAGCTCCGCAATCCAGACTGTTGATAAGGGCAGAGTAGCCCCGGAACATCTTCTCCTTGTCTGGCTCCGAGGCCACCTGATAATTGATGTCCGTGAAGCGGAAGGTTTTTGCGTACCGTCTACCAGTGAGGAAAATCCCGTCCTCCCAGATTTTCTGAATGGGGATCACGTCCTGGACACGCCGGGGAATGACATATTTCTCCCGGTCCTGTCGCACCAAAGTACGAATGGATTTCATCAATTTTTATACGCCTCCCTTTCATGGTTGGAGATGGTGTTCTCCAACAATATGTAGTAGAGATCATCCGGCTCGCAAATGAGCTTTTTCGGTTCCAATACCTCAGACCGGAACCAGGCCCAAGCCAGCTGTTCAGCGGTCATGCCGTGGTAGTTTATGAAACCCATAGCCGCAAAGGGTGCGGCTCCCAGAATACACATCCAGCTGACGGTTTCCGTACCCACATAGGGCTTTAGCAGAAAGTACAGCCCTACGGCAACCAGCATTGCCGCCAGTGAGAAGCCGCACTGCCGCATGGAGAGGCCAAAGAACATGGATTCACTGTAGGACTGAATTTCTTTGTTGATTTTTACTTCCAATGGTTTCCTCCTTCAGTAGAAAATCGGCTACTCTGAAAATTTACAGAGTAGCCGATAAGTTAGAATGATTGTGTTGTAATTGAATTTCTCGTGAGAAAGATAGGCAAAACTTCCAGAGATTTCTAAAGAGGAAATGCTTATACGATTTCGTCTTCCAGGGCTTTCATAAAATCATCCGGGGTGTATACCGGAACCGGAGATTTTAGGTAGTCTTTTGTGTTCCTCGTGACAATGCAGTCCACTTTAGAGCGGATAGCGGTTTCTATCATGACTGCATCCTCAAAATCCGTGGTTTCCGAGGATAGCGCATGAAAGACATCTACCGCTGTGCTGTCCAGCATACTAACAATACTGAGCAAACTATTGAGGATATTCCGGGCCTTTTCATCGCTGTGTGTACAACGGTGCGTCAGATAGTAAATATCCGTAGCGGACTCTGCGGTAATGCAGCCGGTAAACTGTTCTCCGGCAGCAGCCCGGAAAATTTGCAGTGCGGTATTCGCAAAAGGTTCTCTCTTTTGCAGAAAATCAATGACAACGCAGGTATCCAAGATTGCCTTCATAGGGAATTCAACCGCTCCTCCCGTGCTTCCTCCAATGTCATGGTACCGGGGACACTGCCAAATAGGGTATCCACTGTGTCCACACGATCCTGATAAGGTGAAACCAGCTTAGCGATGGTTTTTCCGTTGCGGGTAATATAGACGTCCTGCGTGGCTGCCAGCAGAAGATACTTTCCGAGATTGAGCTTTAGTTCAGTTGCGGTAATGGACATAGGTCAAACCTCCTTTCGATGTACTCTCATTATATACGAATCGAACGAAATTATCAATAGGAATCGCACGATTTAATGTTATAATCCCATCATCTCCCGCACCACCCGATCTGCCATTTTCACAGAGCCAACCAGGATCAGCATATTGAAAATCAGCTCTCCGATGTAGCTCCACACCATCGTAGCAGCTGCCGCTCCGGCATCCACCACCGGGGGCGAGGATGCAAAGGCGGAAAAAATCACGCAGGCCAGAACGATGACGGCTCCTTCCAGGCAAACGGAAGCGTAGCTTTTGAGAAAGCTCTTGCCAATGCTCTGGGTGGGTTCCCCGGCAAAGGTGGACAGCGGAATGGGGGCAATGGCTGTGTACATATACATTTTGAAAAAGCGTCCGTAAACGCTGAGGATCATCTGAAAAGACAGCACCCAGATGAACAGGCCGCCGATCAGCGTGACGGCCCACAACGGGATGGATTCAAAGAACCCGCAGTCCTCAATGGCCGAAACAATTTCAGACGGCAGCACAGCGGACTGGGGCTGTCCAAAGCCTGCTGCCTGCATGATGGTGGAGATCACCCCCTGCACAATGTCCAATAGTGCCAGCATCAAATCCATGCCGTAGGAGATCACGCCCTTAGCAAGGGCAAAGCGCACGAACAGCCGCAATGCGTGTTCCGGGCGTTTGACTTCCGTCAGGGAGCCACAGGTTTTCATCACACCGATCACAAAGAACAGCACCAGCAGGGCATAGCCAATGGCCTGCAAGGCCCCGTGAATGCTGGACACCACATTCCAAAGGGTGCCGCCCTTGAAGCTGGTGGGGGACTGGGTAATGAGCTGCCAGATCTCACTGAGCTTGTCATTCCAGACATTCAGGGCTTTTTCCAGGTTTTGTACGACCCAGTTGTCTGACAATGGTTTTCACCTCCTATCCTGGGCAGGCCCTGTGGCCTGCCCTTTGTGGTTTCTTACGCAATGATAAGGTCCAGAATCTCCTTGGCGAAGGTGATGACGATACCACCGGCCAGAGTCAGGAAGCCGTTGCTCCGCTGGGAGGGGTCATGGGACTGCAAGGAAAGGCCCACCTGGACAATGCCCCAGCCCAGCAGAATGAGGCCCACGGCCCGAATCAGGCCGAAGATAAAGGTACTCAGATTGTTGACCACGGTCAGCGGGTCGCCCGCGGCATAGGCGGGCATGGCCAGGCCCAGGATCATGGCACCGGTGAGTACGGCGCAGCTGTAGCGGCGGAACCCCTTGCGAACATTTTCGGGCATGGGCAAGCGGTTAGAAGTCCGACGGGTGGTGGGATGGATGATGTTGTGGATGATGTTTTTCATAAGTTACCTCCTGATAATTTGAACGTAAATTGCAAGTTCAAGTTGGACACCCAGCGGCAGAAAAACGAGTTCCATCTT